>Ga0164293_10002150_pt1 | contig 16670 bp, 20 predicted proteins | sample GEODES118metaG_FD_111487 | JGI IMG/M metagenome (GOLD analysis project Ga0164293, IMG submission 111487) | Eutrophic lake water microbial communities from Lake Mendota, Wisconsin, USA - GEODES118 metaG | ecosystem: Environmental > Aquatic > Freshwater > Lake | place: USA: Lake Mendota...
ATCAATGCTTTTGGGTGTTGGAATGATTGGTTATGCGCAAGTAACTGCTCGTCACTGGCTCGAACGAGATAGCAAGTTAAGTCGACAAGATGCAGTTGCATTGGTTTACAACCTTATGTGGCGAGGCATTTCAGGATTTCCGCGCAACTAAAATCGTTAGGAATAAATAGATATGGCTACAACATTTGCTGACCTGCCCCTGCGCAGTCAAACAATTGAGGCATTACATGCCCACGGATTCTTAGCTCCCTTTGCTATTCAAGAAATGGTGCTGCCAATTGCTTTGGCAGATGGAGATGTAATCGGCCAGGCCAAGACTGGAACTGGAAAGACTCTTGCATTTGGTATTCCCGTTATTGAGCGGGTTATCGCACCACAGGATCCCGAGTGGGCAGAGTTTGATAAAAAAGGTTTACCGCAAGTCTTGATTGTTGTTCCAACACGAGAGCTTTGTACTCAGGTAACAAAAGATATTGAAGAACTGGCATCTAATCGTGGAATACGTACTGTGGCCGTTTATGGTGGTCGTGCATTTGAACCACAAATTGAAGCGCTGCAAGCAGGGGTTGAAATCGTTGTTGGAACGCCTGGTCGGCTTCTAGACCTTTCCCGACAAGGTCAATTAAAGCTTAAAGAGGTTTCCCGATTGGTTTTGGATGAAGCTGATGAAATGTTAGACCTTGGCTTTTTACCTGATGTAGAAAAGATTTTATCCAGCACGCCTAATCGCGCTCAGACCATGTTGTTTTCAGCCACTATGCCTGGCGACATCATCGCTCTTGCACGTCGTTTTATGAATCAACCCATTCATATTCGAACACAAGATAGTGAAGATGAAGGCGCGGTTGTAACCCGAATCAAACAGCACGTTTTGCGTGCACATGCACTAGACAAAATTGAAATGTTAGCCCGAATTCTGCAGGCCGAAGGCCGTGGACCAACAATGGTCTTTTGTCGAACAAAAAGAACTGCACAAAAAACTGCAGAAGATTTGATGGAGCGAGGATTTAAAGCAGCACCTATCCATGGTGATCTTGGGCAAAGTGCACGCGAAAAAGCCCTCAGTGACTTCAAGGCAGGTAAGTCAGATGTACTTGTGGCTACCGATGTTGCGGCACGGGGAATTGATATTGATGGAATTACTCATGTAATCAATTACCAGTGCCCTGAAGATGAAAAGACTTACGTTCACCGTATTGGACGCACCGCTCGCGCAGGTGCACATGGAATTGCAGTCACTTTTGTTGATTGGGATGAACTTGCACGATGGAAGATGATTGACCAGACCCTGGAACTTGGCTTAGCTGAGCCTGAAGAGACTTATTCATCATCAGAACATCTCTACCAAACCCTGAACATTCCTGCAGGTTCTACCGGGCGCTTGGTAAAGGCTAAACCGATTGCAAAAGTTGAGAGCAAAGAATCTCGGCCAGCCCGCACAAAACCAGAAACTCCTAAACCGCGTACTGAAAGAAATCGAACTCGTACTAAGAAGTTTAAAGAAAGTTAAGCAGTAACAAAAACGCGAATTGCATCGACAAGCATTTGCACAGCGATTGCTGCAAGCAATAAACCAGCAATTCGAGCGACTAGTGTTACGCCTGATTCTTTAATCACCTTAAGAATTGTGGTCGATGCCATCAGTGCAATTGCAATGGCGATGTGAACGGCCACAACAGCTGCCGTTAAACCTAGCGCCATCGCAGTTGAATCCACCTGCTGAACGAAGATCATGGTTGCAACAATTGCGCCAGGGCCAGCCAATAGTGGAGTTCCAAGCGGAACCAAGGCTATGTTTGAATCACTATCTTCACCATGCTTATTGGTGTTTCCGGTCAATAATTCCAGGGCAACAAGAAGTAGCAATAGCGCACCCGCCGCCTGTAACGCTTCCATAGAAATATTGAGGTAACTCAATATTGCGCGACCAAACAAGGCGAAAATAGAAATAACTAGAAGTGAAACACCTGCAGCCTGAACCGCCAAAATCCTACGAACCTTGGGAGATTTGTCTGCAACTAAGCTTAGAAAAATTGGAGTAGCTCCGGGTGGATCCATAATTACAAACAGTGTTACAAATGATTGAACTGCGAATGTAATTGCACTTATATCGTTCATGCCGTTACCACCCTTCGAGCATTGGATTGTGACTCTAATTTCTCCCATTGTTCTCTACTGGTGTGGTTTTCTGCTAACGAATTTAGCTTTCCAGTACCGTGATAATCACTACTACCTGTGATCACAAGATCTAATTCCTGCGCAATTACTCGCAACATTGCTCTTTCATCAGGATTTTGATCTCGATGATCAACTTCAATGCCGTTTAAGCCAGCGGCCACTAATTCTGAAAAATCTTCAGGTGTAAGTATCTGTCCACGAAGTGAAGCAAATGGATGTGCGATAACTGCAACTCCCCCAGCCCTGCGAATCAAAGCAATTGCTTCTACTGGAGTAGGCGCAGCATGAGAAACATAAAAACGTGATTCGTTATGTAGCAAATTTACAAAAGCTTCATCGCGTGATTTCACAATTTTCTTTGCAACTAGTGCATCAGCCAAGTGTGGTCTACCCATCGTGGCTCCGCTAGGCATAGCTAGTTCAACATCTTGAATTGAAATATCAATGCCTTCGGCTCGCATTTTTTCAATCATCTTTCGCATTCGCGGAAGTCGCCCATCGCGAGTTTCCTCAAGCACGCGCTGCATTTCTTCATGTTCAGGATCAAAGAGCAGGCCCAACATATGAACGCTCACGCCATCATTTGTTAAACAAGAAATTTCAGTGCCCAGTGCTAACTTCAGAGAGCCGCGAAGTGATTCGGTTGCTTCGGCCCACCCCGACGTTGTGTCGTGGTCTGCTATTCCTAATACCTCTAAACCCTGGACAATCGCTTTATTAACGAGCTCCCGAGGCGAATCAGTTCCATCACTGCAATTAGTGTGGGTATGTAGGTCAATCATCTTTTAGACTCCTTGTTCTAGTTACAACCAAAACACATCCGATCAAAATCAATGCTATTCCTGGAATTACGCCAAGAGGAGGAGTTTGATCTAACCACCAAGCCGCAAGTACTGCACTTACTGGGACTTCAAAGAACACTATGAGAGAAACTACCGCAGGTGAAACTCGCTTTAGTGCTGAATTAAACATTGTATGTCCTAGTAATTGAGCACCAAGAATCAAGCCCAAAAGAATCAACCATTCATTTTGTTCGAAAGAAAAAATCTCATTTCCGGCAATCAAAGCCATAGGCAGTGCTGTCATGGCGCAAACAAAATAACAAACCGTCGTATATGTGCTTGTCTCTAATGTGCGTTGTGCTTTTGAACCAGCAATCATGTAAGCCGCAGCTAAAGCAGCTGAAATAAGTGCAGCAATATCACCCAAAAATGATCTGAAAGAGATTGTTAAATCAACTCCTGATACGAGAACTACACCCACAAAGCTGACGATCATTCCTAACCAAGCTTTTGATGGAATGTGCCCGCCGCTAAACTTTACAAACAATGCTGCAAAAATTGGTTGCAGTGCGACAAGTGCCGTACCTGCCGCAACTGTTGTCATGCGCATAGCTAAGAAGAATCCGATGAAATGAAGCGCCAGAAGAACTCCGGCAATCACCGCCCATTTCATGCCTATGCGATCGCGTGAATGTCGCAAGGCAAAAGGCAAGGTAATAAGTGATCCACCTAAGTTGCGCCAAAAAATCAATGTCAAAATTGGCATTGCACTCATTGCAATTAATGGACCAGATGTTCCGATTCCAATGATTCCTAGACCCATTCGAATCAGATCAGGCTTAGCAGGCATAGCCGTATGTTCATTAATACGTTCACCTGGGTTCATAAGAGAAAGGTACCCTTAACTCATGAGCGGCAATCTCTTAAACCGAGTATTTCTCGCCCGTCTTGCTGGCACTGCGGTCTTTGACCCAAATGGTGATCCTGTAGGAAAGGTGCGAGATGCTGTCGCGACCCTTCGAACTAACAATCAACAGCCTCGCATTCTTGGATTAGTTGTTGAAGTTCCTTTGCGACGACGTGTTTTTGTTCCCATTACTCGAGTTACTTCAATTGAAAGTGGCGCGGTCGTGATCACCGGTCTACTAAATATGCGCCGCTTTGATACACGTCCAGGTGAAATTCTGGTTCTTGGAGAAATGCTGGATCGTTCAATTATTTTGCTTGAAACTTCAGAAGAAGTTGTTGTCGAAGATATGGGCATGGAGCAATCTCGAAATGGTGATTGGTTGATTGCAAAAGTTCACATAATGCGCAAGGGCAAAGGCTTCCGACGAAAAGGGGCAACTTCGACAGTTGCTTGGGAAGAAGTTGTCGGTTTTGCAAATGCCGAACACAATCAAGGTGTTGCAAATCTGCTATCAACTCTAGCCAATCTACGTGCAGCAGACCTTGCCGCCGTACTTCAGGATTTAGCTCCCAAGCGTCGTATCGAAGTTGCTAGTGCACTTGAAGATGAGCGACTTGCAGATGTTTTAGAGGAAATGGATGAAGAAAATCGCGTCGCACTTCTTGCAGAGCTTGAAGGAGAACGTGCTGCCGATGTTCTAGGTGAGATGGATCCTGATGATGCAGCAGACTTGTTGCGCGAAGTTGGCGAAGAACGTGCAAATGCGCTTCTAGATCTGATGGAACCTGAAGATGCTGAAGATGTTTTGCGTTTAATGACTTACGAGGATTACTCAGCTGGTGGAATGATGACAACAGAGCCAATAGTTCTAACTGCAGATTCCACTGTTGCAGATGCGCTAGCGGCGGTGCGTCAGAAACAGATTTCTCCCGCACTTGCATCACAGATTTACATCTGTCGCCAACCAGTTGAAACTCCAACAGGACGCTTTATTGGAGTGGTTCATTATCAAAGATTGTTGCGCGAACCACCTTCCACGCTACTGGGTTCAATTGTTGATACAGATACCAAAGGCACCAATCCCGATGCCACATTGCACGAGGTTTCCTCGCATTTGGCCAGCTACAACCTGCTTTCTTTGCCGGTTGTAGATGCCAATGAGCGCCTACTGGGAGCTGTCACAGTTGACGATGTGCTGGATCACTTGTTGCCTGAAAACTGGCGACATGATCACCGGGAAAAATCACCAGTTTCTTTTGAATCAGAGAGCATTTAAGGAGGGTTGAAGATGGCACGCAACAATGATTTAGATACTCCACGCGAGACTCGACGTTCGCTTCGCCCGAATTATGACCCTGAAGCTTTTGGTCGCATGTCAGAACGTTTTGCGCGTTTCCTTGGTACCGCGCGTTTCCTTGTGTACATGACATTCTTTATTTCCTTTTGGGTTATTTGGAATTTTGCAGCACCTGCGGATTTAAGGTTTGATAACTACCCATTTATTTTTCTGACTTTGATTTTGTCCATGCAGGCTTCCTATGCTGCGCCTTTGATTCTTCTTGCACAAAATCGCCAAGCAGACCGTGACCGTATTCAACTCAATGAGGATCGTGGGCAAAACGAACGATCTATTGCAGACACCGAATACTTAACTCGCGAACTTGCGGCGCTGCGTAATTCACTTGGTGAAGTTGCAACACGAGATTTTGTTCGAACCGAACTTGCAGACCTAGTTGAAGAGTTAGCTAAAGAGCTACGTCGAGACACCCAATCGGACTCCGAGTAAAGACTTACTACGCTTCATTAGTTTTTCAGCAACATCAAAAATAGCAATTGCAGCAGGCGAAGTTGGATCAGCATCAACTATTGGTGCGCCATCGTCTCCACCAGTACGTAGCGCAGGGCTAAAGGGAATCTTGCCCAGCAGCGGTACATCAATACCTACAAGTTGTGAGAGTCGGCGAGAAGTTTCATCTCCTCCGCCTTCACCGAATAAAGAAATTGTGTCACTACAGTTTGGGCACGGAAACGCCGACATGTTTTCAATAACGCCAATTACATGTTGGTGAATTTGGTGTGCAATGCGTCCTGCACGTTCTGCCACTTCAGCGGCAGCAATTTGTGGCGTTGTTACAACCACAATCTCTGAAGTTGGAATCAGCTGACCTAAAGAGATTGCTAAATCTCCGGTTCCGGGTGGCAAATCAATAAGCAGAACATCCAGATCTCCCCAATAGGCATCAGAAAGTAGTTGCTCCAGCACGCGGTGAAGTAATGGGCCTCGATATGCAACAGGATCGGAGCGTTCTGGCTTAAACATTTCCATTGAAACAGTTTTTACGCCGTAAGACTCGAGCGGGATAAACATCTGGTCGATCGCCGTTGGTCGCTGCCCCATCAATCCCATCAGACGCGGAATTGAGTGACCGTAAACATCTGCATCCAAAATTCCAACGGTCAAACCGTTCTTGGCCATAGCAACCGCCAAATTAGCCGTTACTGAAGACTTTCCAACTCCACCTTTTCCAGATGCGATACCAATGACTCGTGTCAATGAATCTGGCTGGGCAAATGGGATGAACTTTTCACGCCCACCACGGACAACTTTTTTTACAAAATTACGTTGTTCTTCATTCATGACACCAAACAAAAGTTCCACACCTTGAACACCCTGAACAGATTGCACCGCACCTGTAATGTCGGTTCGTAGTCGATCTTGCATCGGACATGCAGCAATTGTGAGCAATACCTTTAGAGAAACAGAACCATTTACCTCAGAAAGATCTTCAATCATTCCAAGCTCAGTTATTGGATGGCGAAGCTCGGGATCATTAACCTTTGACAGCGCTTCTGTAACTTGCTCCAGCAGATTCATAATAAATCTGGGTCAATCATTGCAGTGGGTTTCTTGACCTTTGGCTTAGGTGTTTCTTCATCCAACAGATCTGAAATTTGCTTCTTTACAAAAGTCCTTGGATTTAAATCCTTAGGTTGCAAATCTTCAAACCCAGGTCCTAGATTGTCTCGAAGTTCAGTCGTTGCTTTAGTTGCTAATCCACGAAGTTTCTTAACCCACTGCGCAGCCTCTACCGCAACTTTTGGCAGGCGTTCTGGTCCAACAAGCAGCATCGCAAGGATTGCAAGTCCTAAAACTTCACCTGCACCCAGATCAAAGAACATTTCTGTAGCCTACGCCAATTAGTTCTTAGCCGCGATGAGAGTCAAAGAAACAGTTTTTTCAACACCATTGCGCTCAAATGTCACAGTCACAACATCACCAACATTTTTTGATCGAACACTGACAATAAGCTCTTCTGGGCTACCAATAGGCTTTCCGTCCAGCGCAATAACAACGTCTCCACCACGCAAGCCAGCCTTTTCTGCAGGGCTACCCGGCAAGATTCCACGAGCCGACGTGGCGACTTGAGCGCCTTCTCCCATGTAATTCATATCTAATGAAATTCCAATTACTGGATAGGTGGCAACGCCATTCTTAATCAATTGATCTGCCGTCTTGCGGGCCTGGTTGATTGGAATTGCAAAACCAAGGCCAATAGAACCAACTCGAAAATTAGAACCTAGCGAGGCAATTGCTGAGTTAACACCAATTACCGCTCCTGTTGAATCAACTAATGGCCCACCAGAATTTCCTGGATTAATTGCAGCATCAGTCTGTAATGCATTAATGAAAGAACTTTCGTTGTCTGAATCTCCGGCAGTTACAGGGCGATTCTTAGCACTGATAATTCCAGTCGTGACGGTGCCAGATAATCCCAAGGGAGAGCCAATCGCAATAACTGCATCTCCTACTGCGACTAAATCGCTGTCACCAAATTGCATGGCTTTTAATCCTGATGCCGCAATCTTTAAAACAGCTAAGTCATAAGAAGCATCTCTTCCAATAACCTTTGCCAAAAAAGTTCGCCCATCGTTGAGCTTAACTCGAATACTTCCGCCTGATTGTGCCGCAGAGCTAATCACGTGGTTGTTGGTCAAGATAAACCCATCGCTATCAATAAAAAATCCTGACCCTGTACCGGCACCGGTTAGGGAACGAGTTTGAATCGAGACTACAGAAGGCAAAACTCTTTGGGCGGTACCAGCTACCGAATCTGGTGCACGTTCAATAGTGCTTGTAGATGAAACAAGATTTACTCTATTAAAAAGTGATGCACCTGATGCATTGACTCCCAAGATTCCGCCAACTGCTCCAGCTAAAACTGCGATCAGAACAATAGAGCCCTTTGAATTTTTTGAGGAAGTACTTGCCTGCCACCATGGAGCAGGGGCAGGAGCTACTTTTCTGCGAGGAAAGATCATGGGGCTATTTTGCTACAACTTTGTTGCGATCAGTAATCCATCGCCGACTGGGACCAAGGAACTCACCCAATGATCAGTGTCATTCTTGATGATTTTCCCAGTATCCCGAAGTGCGACTGTGCGTGGATCACGCTGGGCTGCGTCGCAAACCTTTCCGCCACCGTAATAGTTATCAATAACCAGTGCCCCGCCACTGCGCAGAATGCGCTGTGCTTCATTGATGACGTAACTCAAATCTTCAGGGTTATGTCGAACAACAACTAGGTCGTATCCGCGATCAGTGAGCTTTGAAATCACTTCTAACACAGAGTTAGTGATCAGGCGATATCTGCTTGGCGCAATATCTGCTTCAGTAAATGCAAGTTTGGCAATCTGTGAATGTTCCATCTCATCATCTATTGAAGTCAAAGTTCCATTGGGAAGCATTCCATCGAACAACCACAAGCTTCCAACGCCTGAACCCGTTCCAATTTCAACAACTGATTGTGCTTTTAAAGTAGAGGCTAAAAATCTTAGAAAGGCTCCCGCCCCTGGTGTTGTATCCACTGTGCCCAATTCGACACCACGGGCGCGAGCTTGAGATTTGAAGTGGTCCTCGGGAATAAAGTTCTCAGCAAAGGTGTGTGGATCTATTCTCATGACAATGAGGTTATCCATTCGGTAAGAAGGCGTACTCCGAATCCTGTACCACCCTTGGAGTTTTCTCCTGCATCAACTTCGCTACGTGCAGTTCCTGCAATATCTAAGTGAACCCAACGTCTAGTTGATGTGAAATTTTCTAGAAATAGTGCCGCGGTTACCGAACCAGCAGAGAACTTACCTTTATCTGCAGTGTGATTGAGATCAGCAATATCGCTACGTAAAGCTTCGGTGTAATCATCAATGAGCGGCATGTGCCACACGCGATCTCCAGTTGCTTCGCCTGCCTTTGAAAGCGCAGCAGCTAAAGCATTATCGCGTGTATACATAGCTGCATATTGGCGACCTAATCCAAGTGTTGCTGCTCCCGTTAAGGTTGCAATATCTACTAAATAATCCGGATCTAAATTGGCATCTGCATACGCCAAGCCATCGGCCAAAACTAAACGACCTTCGGCATCGGTGTTGATGACCTCAACCGTTGTTCCACCGTAATGCTTGATGACATCACTAGGGCGTTGAGCCGTGGCAGAGATAGCGTTTTCAGCCATCATCATCAGGGCAGTCACTTGAACATTTGGTTGCAGATGCTCAAGTGCGGTGAGAGTGCCAAGAATTGCAGCAGAGCCGGCCATGTCACTCTTCATTGCCATCATCGTGTCATAAGGGCGCTTGAGTGAAACTCCCCCTGTATCAAAAGTGATTCCTTTGCCCACCAAAACAATGTGTGGCAAAGCATTTACTGACTTTTTCTTAGATTTTGGTTGATAGGTAACTTGAATCATTCGTGGTCCTGGCTTGGGTGATGAGCCACCTACTGCACGTAGTCCACCAAACTCTTTCAGCGCTGCACCTGCAAATATTTTGACTGTTAGCCCAGTTCCCTTTGCAAAATCTTCTGCTTGCTTGCCCATCCATGCTGGATTTTTGATATTTGCCGGAGTATGAACTAAATCGCGAGTTCTGCAGATTGCATTGGCAATTGCTGCTGCATCTTTAACTGTTTGGGCATCTTTGCTTGCCACAAAAAATGTTGGCTCTTCTTTTTTCTTATCAGTTTTTAGGTTCCAAACCCATGCCCCTAGCGAAACCGAAATTGAAAAAGACTTGATTTCTGAAACAACGCATGCTGAAAATACCGTTGTGCTCTTTCCTCGCACCTTGCGACCAACGGCTGCTCCGGCTGCACGCGCAGCGGAACCGCTTTGATCTCCAATTCCCACCAAAAACAATCGATCCGTCACAGAATCTTCGGCACTGACTGGAACCTCAAAAAGCTCTCCAGCTTTGCCTGTTGGTGCAAAAAAATTTAATTCATCAACAAGGTTGATAGCGAAGAGCTTTTCAACCTCAGATGCAAGGGGTGAGACAAATTCAAAATTGCCATCTATGTTTTTAAAGAATCCAAGTGCAATTGAATTGGCACTGGCCGCCTTTGAAATTTCAAAAGGTGCGTACTGAGGTAGCGCTGACATGATTGGTAAGGCTAGTGCCTTTAAATGTAAATTACTTCTTAACGAGAGCAACAGCTGCGTGTAGAGCTGCGCTGAGGTTGTTTGCTTCTTCTGCGTTCATTTCGACAACTAATCGTCCGCCACCTTCAAGAGGAATTCGCATCACTAGGGAGCGGGCTTCCTTTGTGACCTCCATTGGACCATCACCAGTACGGGGTTTCATGGCTGCCATGGGAAGACTCCTCTAAATCGTTGGTACTGCTATGTGTAAAGCAAGGGGGTAAGTATCTCGCAGAATGAGCCGTAGTGCGAATTCGAGATTGGGCTAAATGCCCAGAATCGCGCTCAGCCGGGCCTTGCCTTGGCGAATTATTGCCTCTACAGCGCGCTCTGGAACTCCAAGAATTGATGCGATATCGCCAGCGCTCATGGACTTTAAATAGTGCATGGTCAAGATGATGCGCTCTTCTTCAGGTAATGAGGCAAGGGCTTGCGCCAATGTTTGTGGTTGCTTGCCCATGAGGCAACTTTACTTCCTTTGTTGCAACTGGCGGCGCAAGGCTGACAGTGAGATGCGCACACCTGCGTACAAACCTGGTGCAATAAGAAGGAAAAGCACTCTCGGAGCAAGGACCTCTTCTGACCAATCAAACCGTGTGGATTGTGGTGTGAGCGCAGTTAATTCAAAACGCCCGGTGCCCTTAATGATTTTTCCTGTATGAACAACATCGCACACCGTTGGTGGATTCCATGCGGTCACAGTCATGTGATCCATGATTCCCCGTTTTCCAATTCCAGTGAAAGCTGCAATTGAAGTTCCAACACCTGTGCGAACATCAGAGGTAACTTCAACAGTAGTTTGTAGCATCCATTCGCTTTGAGATTCCCAGTCAGCTAATGCATCCCATACTTTTTGAATTGGAACATCAATGACAAGGCTCATTGCAATGTGATTACTTCTCATGCTTGGCATGCTCGCAATGCTTCATCGACAGTTGTTGTCCATTTAACGATTTCACGCATACCTGGCTTTATAAACTTCTCATCTTCTAAGTGAATGATTAATTCATGCAAAGGAGCATAAATTCCAAATGGATCTAGAATTACAACTGGCTTGGTATGAAACTTCAAGTAATGTCCAACCCAAATTTCAAAGAACTCTTCTAGCGTGCCTGCACCTCCGGGTAAAGTCACAAATGCATCTGAAATATCGGTGATCATATGCTTGCGTTGTCCCATAGTTTCAACAACATGTAACTCGTCATTGTCATGATCTGCAAACTCGATATCAACCAATGCTTGTGGAATCACGCCGATTGTCTTGCCTGCAGCATCACGCGCTCCCCTAGATACTGCACCCATCATCGAAATATGGCCGCCACCAGTGACTAACTCATTAGAAGAGGCAGCAATTGCCTTCCCTAACTCGTAAGCAAGCTCTACATACTTGTTATCGATCGAGGGTGAGGAAGAGCAAAAGACGGCAATACGCATGCGGCTAACAATAGAGGCTACGCTTGGCACATGACGACCATTGCATCTGGCCACGGAATCGCAACTATCTCCAAGGGCGTAACCCTTGATGTTTGGTTTCCATCTCCCTCCTTGTCACAACTTTCAGCTTCGGTTCCTCCAGAGCTGTCGGGACTCGTTGGCACAGATGTTGCGCGTGGAGTTTCGCGCGAAGTAGTAAGTGTTGAAATTGATATTTCGGAAGCACCTGCCAATGCAGCAGATGCTTATTTGCGACTACATCTCCTTTCACATCGACTCGTGAAACCACACGGGCTGGCACTTGATGGAATTTTTGGAATTCTGAGCAACGTTGTTTGGACATCTGCGGGTCCATGCGCCGTTGAAGATTTTGAAATTACTCGTGCACGATTAAAGGCAGCACATGGACATGTCAGTGTTTACGGTGTCGATAAGTTTCCTCGAATGGTTGATTATGTGATTCCTTCTGGTGTTCGAATTGCTGATGCTGATCGCGTGCGTTTAGGTGCACACCTAGCTTCAGGTACAACGGTTATGCATGAAGGTTTTGTTAACTTCAATGCAGGAACTCTTGGAACCTCAATGGTGGAAGGAAGAATTTCAGCTGGAGTAATTGTTGGAGATGGAACCGATGTAGGCGGCGGTGCATCAATCATGGGAACGCTTAGCGGTGGCGGAAAAGAAGTTATTTCAATTGGCCAGAAATGCTTACTGGGTGCAAATTCAGGTTTGGGTATTTCTTTAGGTGATAACTGTGTAATCGAAGCTGGAACCTATATAACCGCTGCAGCAAAAGTTAAGTTACCTGATGGCGAAATCGTAAAAGCTGGAACACTTTCTGGAGCAAGTAACTTGTTGTTCCGCAGAAATTCGCTAGATGGTGGTCTTGAAGTTGTCTTAAGGACTGGGACTTGGGGTGGGCTCAACAGCATTCTGCACGCCAACTAAATCAAAGTAGGCAGATGGAATCCTGGTTCGACTTCTAAAGGTTTCTCCCCGAAGACTTCTTTGAACTCCCGCACTAGATGTTGCCCTAATAGTTGCAACAGTTCCGCTTAAATTTTTAGCAATGATTTCAAGAGTAACGACATCAGGTAATGCAAAGGCAAGGGCAACTGACGCTTGGGTGACTGAGCGTTTCCAGCTGGCAAAATTTGGATTTAGTTTTAGATCTTGACTACCGGGATCGGCAATAATTTGGGTATACGTGCGCTCACTGCCCCAAGCATTAAGTGCAGTTTCAGTTAAGCCGCCCGTTGAACTTCCAAAATAGGCCGCGATAGGTAAGTTGTTCTGGGTCAGAGTCAAGCCTGCAGTATTAGTTACAGCGGCTTTCCAAAACTTTCCCCACCCTTTTTCCGTTTCTTTCGCAAAACCAAGAAACTTTTGATCGGAAATTTCACCATACAGATCACAATCGCAACTTGCTCGATATATACCGGCTTTATTCAATGCATAGGTACGCGAAGCAATTGCTTGAGCTTCGAGTGCAGCCATTGGCCATGAAGATGGGACTTCACTGATCCCCCACAAATACTCATCTGCTAAACGAACAGAGTTGGTTATTTCTAGTCGAAATCCCAGTGTGGGTGCTTTGACTGCTCTAAATTGCATTTGCCCATATCGATATCTAGTTGTTAATGATGAATGGGTTAATGAAACAACTCCATCTACTCCTGGCAAATACCGAGTTCCACTCCATCGAACGGTGAAGACTCGATTTCTTTGCAAACTTGTCGTCTGTTTTCCAGTGACAACACTTGGAACCACTGTTGAGCCCAGGATGGAAAAATTCAATGAACTATTGACCGGGATAGCTGCAAGAGGAGCGACCCCTTGAGCATCTCCAATGTCTCCGCTAAAGATTTGAAGTGTCGCATCAGGAGTTCGTGTTGCAATCCGCGCGGTACTAAGAAGATGACCTACATTTACTCGCAAGATCTTTGAATCATCCATGGGTTGAATTACTACATCTTTGTAATAGTAATTCAGGATCGAAGTAGGGGTTTCACCGGCAAGCGCTTTGGAGCGAGCGCCTATTTGGCTTAGCCCTACTCCGTGGCCATAACCAGCACCGGTAATTGCAAACTCAGAAGGAATTTCTAAAGCAGAAGCTTGCAAGGGGGAAATAGCAACAAACGCTAAAAGTAAAGCAAGTGGCTTAAACGTCCTCATCAATTGCAGCACTCTTTCCAAGATGTAAAAATTCTTGATAGGCATCGATTACTTGATTTGGTTCGCCACGTTGAATCAACTTACCCTTGTGCAACCACGCTACGTCGTTACAAGTATCACGCAATGTTTGCATTGCATGGCTTACAAGGATCAGCGCTCGATCATCGCTCCTTAATTCTTTAACTCGATTAAGGCTCTTCTCCTTAAACTTCGCATCACCAGTGCTGAGTGCTTCATCAATTATCAAAATATCTGGGCGCACAGTTGCAGCTACTGAAAAGGCTAGGCGCGCATACATTCCTGAGGAATACGTTCGCATTGGGGCATCAATTGCATCACCTAACTCTGAAAAGTCCGCAATTTCATCGAAATGTCCATCTATTTCCTCGCGCGACATTCCTGCAGCTAAACCACCTAAAAAGACGTTATCGCGTCCTGACATAGATGGATTAAATCCAACACCTAGTGCTAACAGGGTACTTACAGATCCATACACTTCGATGCGGCCTTGTGATGGGGGCAAGATTCCTGCAACACAGCGCATCAGAGATGACTTACCTGCGCCATTTGTTCCAATAACACCTAAAACTTGCCCATAATTAACATCAAGATTTATGTTATCGAGTGCGCGAACAACACGAGTTTGCTTACCCCCGAGTCCAAATGCTTTGATGCGCGCTTTCAAAGTAGGCCTCTTGTCGATTGCGGTCGTATATGTAAGACCAACGTTTCTAATTGAAACAGCTAGTTCATTAGTCTTGTGAAGATTAGAGGCGGACAGCGAACTCACGCTCCCTCGACAAGAAGAAGTAGGTACCGATAAAGAAGATACCTGTTGCCCAGGCCAATCCCTGAAGCAGGCTTGAAATTTGTGGTGCTTCACTATGCACTAAAGCGCGTGACCAAGAATCCAAGATTGGAAACAGTGGGTTCACAATTTCAAGCACCTTGAGGTTTGGGTTCAAATCTGAAGCTTCGTACAAGATTGGAGATAGATAGAGAAGTGTTCTCGTCAGGTATGGCAAGAAGTTTGCAATATCTCTGAAATAGACATTGATGCATGAAATAGTGATTGCAAGTCCCAAGGCAAGAAAAACCGTAATGAGCAGCACTGGAATTGCCCATAACATTTCTAGGGAAAATGGTGAACCAATAATCGCCTTAACAACAAAGAAAACAATCAGAGTCGGAAGAAATTTAAAGATTGCAATGATGACCGCTGATAATGGCAACATAATTCGTGGGAAAGCGGTATTCAAAATGAGCCGTTGCCCTGCAGTAATCGATTTAACTCCACCAGTTAATGAGTTAGCTACTAAATAAAAAAGAAAGAGGCTCGCAGTCAAGTGCACATAGCGCGCGCTATCAGTTGATCCACCGATAATGACAATCAAAATAAAGTAGACACCTGATAGTAATAATGGATTCAGGACCAGCCATAACTGCCCAAACACTGAATCAAAATGCTGTTCACGCAGCTCGGATTTGGAGTATTCGGAAATAAATGTTCTGCGGGACCACAAGGACTTCGAGTACTTCCCGAGCTTAGGTAGGCCGGCCTTAAATGGCTCATAAACCTGCAATGGGGTACTCACGGGTGCAAGGTTACCCCAGGGGCTAGTGACTTCGGTGATGTAAGAAATCCAAGCCCCCATGAAATATGCATTGTGAGCAATATTGTTGGTAAACAAAGAATCTCACCCATGCTCTTGCCAATTATTATTGATGCTCCCAGGATAAACACCGAATACACAAGTGCAGGAATGAAGAAAAGTGGTCCAATCAATACGCCAGCAATCAGCGATAGCGAAGTTGCAACAACGGTAAATGGTGGAGCCAGATATCTATAGTTGATGCTTCCTTGATGTCTTCGCGAAACAACTCGTCTCCAGCGACCATATTCAAAGTACTGCTTAGCAAGTGCTTTGATTGTCGAGCGGGGTCGGTATGTCACTTTTAACCTTGGATCAAAGTAAACAACTCCTCCATTTTCACGTAAACGAAAGTTGAGTTCCCAATCCTGCGCTCGAATAAATCTTTCATCAAATCCGCCTACATCCAGTATTGCTTCTTTTCTAAAGCAACCTAAGTAGACAGTGTCGGATTCTCCTGCTCCTCCTCCTGTATGAAAGCGAGAAGCGCCAACCCCAAGTGGGCTGCGCATTGCACGAGCTACGCCGCGCTCAAAAAGTGAAATGCCTTCGGCGGCCATAATTCCACCCACATTTACCGCGCCAGTTTCGGAAAGAATTTGAAAAGCAGTTTCACAATAATCATTGGGAATCTGTGAATGCCCATCAACTCGCACGATGATTGAATAACGAGCTGCGGCAATTGCAAGGTTTAAGCCTGCAGCGGTTTTTCCTGTGGGATTTTCTACTACTACAACGCGTGGATCCCTGGCTTCGATTGACTTTGCGATCTTCAAAGTTTCATCATGCGAAGGCCCCACGGCAAGAATTACTTCGATTGCTCCTGAGAATTTCTGAGACAAGATCGAATTCACCGAATCCTCTAGATACTTCTGCTCGTTCAGGACAGGCAGGATCACCGAGATTTCCCGCTTCGGTGAGCCATATAACGTGTTCGCTGGTATCGACATAACGCGTACACGCTATCGCTCAAGTACTCTCTGACAGTGAAATCAACGCGGGCAATTCGGATTATTACCTCACTATCTGTGGGAGTAGTTCTAATTTCCGCCTTTTCTTGGCTAGG
>Ga0164293_10002151_pt1 | contig 16669 bp, 23 predicted proteins | sample GEODES118metaG_FD_111487 | JGI IMG/M metagenome (GOLD analysis project Ga0164293, IMG submission 111487) | Eutrophic lake water microbial communities from Lake Mendota, Wisconsin, USA - GEODES118 metaG | ecosystem: Environmental > Aquatic > Freshwater > Lake | place: USA: Lake Mendota...
GAGTATTAGCGAGGGACTGGCGGCAAAGATCGCACGATTCTCGCCGCAAGCAAGGACTGTATAGCCCGTCATTCCTAAGTCTGGTCATAGATGGGGGAGGTAGTTATGTGTGTCTACCTCCCCCAAACTTTTTTTAAAAAAATCGCTTGACATAGTAAGTAAGTGATTGCAATGTTCGTCGCAAGAGATAGCCGAAATTATCGTTTACGATAAAATTAGGGATTCAACCGCACTCTGGTTGGCGAGTTTTCGATCTCGCATTAAAAACGATTTCTGGACAGATAAAACTCTGGGTTGAGTCCAGCAGAGGAAACCAAGCACTCGCTTGCTATTCCTCTGTGGCATGGTTTAGCGGTGCAAAACTAAAACTAAACCAAACCAAAATCAAATGTCAGATCAACTATATTTCAATTCTTGTGCTGAGATTGATAGTTTCTTCCGTGAGGGCCGCGAGTATTTCAACGACCTCTATGTGAAGAAGCTCGTCACCAACTCTGCATATTTCACCCGTTTCGAGGAGCAAGCATGGCCTCTTAACCACACAACTGAACAGAAAGCATTCCGCTTTGGCCGTGGATTCCACGATCCTTGCGCTCCTTTCCGTCAGATCACCGACACCTACTGCGAGACTGATTCTTGCGATAGCAAACCAGAAGTCATTCAGCGTCCCGGCACTGAGAGCTACACTTTCGAGCTTCTCCGTAAAGAGATGACTACTGACTGGATTTGCGTTGAGAGCCTTCTCTATCGCCTCTTCCCCGCTGAAGAAATTCTTCAGTTCGAAGAGTCGAATGCTCGCATCACCAAGAATGTCCACGAAGAGTTCCTTCGCTCCAACTACATCGGCGGGGCTGGACACAAATGGATGGGCATCACCACGGATGACGGAACCTACTGCGGATTGGTCGATGACCAAGCTTGGTTTGTTCCAGAACATACGCTCAACAACGAAGCCGGTTACGACCTCTGCGCGATTCGCGTTAAGCTCGCTCCTGCTGACCTCAACAAGATTGCTTATCTCTCGCTTGATATGCTCGACGATGCACTCGTTGACCTCCAAGACGAAGATGACGCTTTCCGCCTTGACCTCCAAGACGCGACTGGCCAGCCATTGCTCGACATCGTTATCCCTGATCCTCAAGTTGGCCGTGCGCTTTACTTCCAAGCCAAGCGCAACAATGGTTACTGGGATGCAAACACCGACCTTGATGAGCGTCTTACCCGTCTGAAGCTCGGCATCAATCGTATCATCGGCGACTACGCCTTTGGTTACGACATCAACGCTGCTCGCTTCAACGCTGACACTGCCTTCAATGCTGGACTCGCTACATTCAATGCGGCTGATCCTGCTACATGGGCACGTCTCGTTCGCGTTCCTCGTTACATCAAGACTGTTCTTGAAAACGGATGCGCTTATATTCCTAACCGCGCTTACCGCACTGCCGACTTCGGCGTCTCGGTTGCTATGGTCAACAAAGCAATGTGCAAATGGACAATGCCATCCTCGACTGGATACGGCCAAGCCCAACAAATGACCCAGAACTACGCTGGTGATTGGGAATGGAAGAACCCAGATTGGGAGTGCAACCGCTGGCGCAAATCGGGCTTCTATCAAGCCCAGTTCCGTCTGGCTGCACAAGTCAAAGACCCAACCATCATGCACACCTTCCTGCATCGTATGCCTCAGAGCAAGAACCTCTATGGTTCCTGCTGCCCAGTTCAAAGCTACATCGTTCCTGAGAACAATCAGGACTGCTATAGCTGCGCTGGTGTGGGCGACATTGTTGTGCCTTCCTAAGTTAAATAAGGGGAGGGGCTATTAAAGCCTCTCCCCATAACCTTAAACAAAATACAAAATATGTCTAATTCTCGACCACTCGCTTATGATCGCGTCAACCTGTTTGGCCCGATTCCTGTAAACCTACTCGCTGCTGGAGACACTGACCTCCTCGTTCTCAATGACGAAGACACTAAGTTCTTCCCAACCAGCATCATTCTGGAGACTGCCTACGCTCGCGGAACCACTGCCACTGATCCAATCGTGATCGTGGACAATGGAACCACTGGCGAAAACATCTCGGCTTCCCTCACTATCACTGACGCTTTGGATAACCAAGGACGCTATAACCCCCTTGCGCTTGCTGCCAATCCTTATGTCATCACTGGTGCTGGTAAACTCCGCTTGCTGAAATCCACTGTTGGTGCTGGTCAAGCTACTGCTACCCGCGCTCGCACCGCTGGCGTTGCTACAATCGTTACTGGTGCTGCCCATGGTTTTACCACGGGTGACACGATCACGATTGCCAGCATGACCGACACTACGTTCAATGCTGTGCAGGCTGAAGTCACGGTTGTTAACGCAACTACCTTCACCTACGCAAATGCTGGCGCAAACGTTACCTCCGGTGCTGATACTGCTGGCCGCGTTGGTGCGCTCTATGTGAACGCCTACGTTGTCGGTATCTACTACTAAACCTCAACCTTGGGTGGGGAAGTAAATACTTCCTCACCCTAACCCCTTTTCTAAATTATGGCCTGTTTCACTGACATCGACTACCGCAATAAATCCTACCCACTTCTTCAAACGATCCAAGCTCAAGCCGCGCTAAAAACGGTTCCAGTTATTTTCAGTATCGTTTCCTATGGCTGTTATGATGCTATGAGCGATTCCGCCAAGATGTATCAGTTTTATGATGCGCTTACTTTGTATGGTGGCGGATCTCCAATTACCGAGAATTGCTTTGTGCAGAAAACCGAAGACCAGCAATTGTTTCTTCTGAACGGCGCGCTTGAACTCGCATTGTAATTATCGTAACCGATAAAATATTATGCCTATCACCAGAGAATGCTTCATGTCAAAGACACTGGACAACCAGTTGTTTGATATTGCCGAAGTATTGTCTGGTAATAGCGGTTACCCAATTCCATCAAGGCCATGCTTCAATGAGATGACCATAGATTATCAATTGTATAATCTGTGGCGAGCATGGGGCGGTGGTATTGATCCAGACGCCCAAGCATTTATTGATGTAAGCGGGGCAACTGATATTCAAGGCATCAACAATTTTGTAAAAGGAATCAAAGCTCTCGGCCTCTGGAGCAGCATGGTGTGCTGGCCGCTCCGCAGCTCGCAGAACGCAGGCACAGGCTCAACTGCTTACTCGCTGGGCGGGCTGGGGACATATAACGGAACGCTCATCAACGGGCCGACTTGGGGGGCGGATGGGGTGAACTTTGCATCTGCTTCCGACCAGCGCATCGACGTTTCCACTTCGCTCGTTTTCTCTCCGACAACCGTTCCCTTTAATGCAATGACTGTGCAAAACGCGACATCAATCAGTGGGTCGCATGCAAATTTATTTGGGCGCGGAAAATTAAACGACTCGCTTTCCGATATTTCGTGGGCGCTTCGGGCAACGACTACCACATCTCAACCACAAATCAGCGACGGAACCGCTCAAACTCTTTACAATGTTTCCGGCAATAGTCTGAACACATTTAAGGCATTTCAGATGTTTTCCGAAAGCGATTTGATCCGCGCAAACATAGACGCAGGCTCATTCACAACAGGAGCCGCAAGGACGCCAAATCAGGATGCAACACACACGCTGCGCATTGGCACAACGATTACTGGAACGCTATACTTTGACGGAAAAATATCTTTCGCCTTATTCGGAAACTCAGCAAGCGCAAATTCCGCTGCGCTTTACGCCCTCTACAAATCCACCCTCGGCCAAGGACTCGGACTGCCATGAACCAGACAATGCCACGCTACCGAGCAACCGAACTCCGAGACAATAGCCTTCCGTGGTTTTGTTGGGACACGACAGAAGGCGGCAAGACGCGACCTATGCAGTGGGGGGTTACGCTTGTGCCAACGCCGAACGATCCGAAAAAACCAACATACTGGGAGTGGAGCGCGATGCTACCGAATGGAACCCAACTACCAACTTGGATTAAAAAACAATAATTATGCCAATCGAATCAAAAGAATGTTTTAGTAGCCTGACAATTGATGGTCAGCTTTACGAAATTTACCAAGCCGCTCAAAGTGGAGGTGGTGGAGGAGGGGGAGTCACCTCTGTCACCGCAACCTCGCCTATCACAAGCTCTGGTGGGGCAACACCAGACATCTCTACCAGCATGGCTACAGACAGGTTACTTGGCCGAACAACTGCTGGAACAGGCGTTGCTGAAGAATTAAGTGTTGCTGGAAACCTTGTGTTTTCCGCTGGAACGCTAACATCGCGTGCTTCTGTTACTCAAATTTATACTTCCTCTACGACTTGGACAAAACCTGATGGGGCTGTCTCTGTCAATGTCCAGCTTTTTGGTGGCGGCGGGGGCGGCGGCAGCGGAAGAAAAGATATAATTTCAACTTCACGTTGCGGCGGAGGAGGAGGAGGCGGGGGATCGTATATTAACATTACCCTACCAGCAAGCGTTTTAAGCGCAACAGAAACTGTAACTATTGGCGCAGGCGGAACTGGCGGTGCGGCACAGGCTGGAACAGGGGCAAATGGTAATATCGGCATGGCTGGCGGAATCACAACATTTAATTCGATAATCGCGTATGGAGGCTCGCCGGGCAACGGTGGAACAACAGCAGCAGGCGCTGCTGGCAACGGTTCAATGCAAGCAAATAACGGGGGGGCCGCTGGAGCCAATGGAGCCCTTGGTGTTGCTGGATCGCCTTTAAGTGTGCTTGCAACATCTCAATATGGTGGAGCAGGCGGCGGCGGTGGCGGTGGATTAGGAGTCAGTAATTCGCAGGTAGCTGGCGGCGGCGGCGGACGCTCAATGGCACTTAATCTTGCAGGGGGGGTAGCTGGAACACTTGGAGGCGGCAATGGTGGAAATGGCCTTGATAATACCAATGCAGCACTTGGCTTATTTGCTGTAGGATCAGGTGGCGGTGGCGGCGGGTCATCCGTAACAGCATCAGGCGGTAACGGTGGCAATGGCGGATTCCCCGCAAGCGGCGGCGGCGGTGGTGGCGCGACTCAGGACGGCACTCAATCAGGCACAGGCGGAACTGGTGGCGCGGGACTCGCAATCATCACAACCTATTTTTAATTTATGAATACGAATATCTGGGTTATCATAAACAGCATTGGAAACTACATGGAAAACATTGTTGTTTGGGACGGGGATGGAAATAAATGGACTCCTCCAAATGGAACTTATGCAACAAAAATGGAAGATGTAGATTTTTCAATAATAAATGAAAATCCAGAAAATGAAGATTTGAATGAATTTGTAAGATTGAAAAAATATGGACACGCCATCATTTAATGCTTGTGCTGCCGGAATACTAGCAACGGCAACTTCAGTTGGAATATCAATGCTTCCAGAAGTGGAAGCTTGGTTAAGAATAGCTTCCTTGCTGGTAGGTATTGCTGTAGGAATTGGATCACTTGCCGTTATAGTGAGAAGCTGGAATAAAAATAAATGAATCCTAAACAAATTGCCCTTGGAATGATTTTGGTATCATTCGGATTTCTTGCAATTGCATTCTTGACAAGTTGCACTACACTTGGAGTATCTTTACAAACAGACTACGGAAGGCTCACTTACGAGCTTCCGGAACCAAAAGGAACAAAGAAATGAAAATCGTAGAAACATTGTTAGAGAAGTTGAGTGAAAATTCGACTTGGCGCGGCTTGATTCTGATTGCTACGGCAGTTGGGGTTAAGATCGAACCGGAGCTTCAAGAAGCAATTCTTATAGCTGGACTGGGATTAGTTGGTTTAATCAATGTAATCCGAAAGGGTTGAGTATTATTTCTCCAAAGAATGACAAGGAATACACATAGGCACAACATCGAGCCAATGTTCAATATTATAGCCATTATGGTGATGATATTGTTGTGCTTGATTCCCGCAATTTATACATTGCAATGTGGAAACCTTGGGGATTTTATTTCTGGCAATAGCATTATTAACTTTATTTCTTGCTTTATATTTATCAGGGAATTTTTGTCTTTGCTGTATTGTGGATTTTCTTCTGTGCTGATTGAGTCTTTCAATCTGATCTTGTGTCATATTTTTAAAACACCTCAACCTGATCTCTCTAACTTTTTGTGCATTTCTTTTAGCCCAAGAAACACATCTTTTCATATGTTCTTGTTTGTGTGTTTCGTAATATTTCTGGTAAGATTCTTTTCTCCCATCTGGATTATCTCTACACGATTTAATGCTTGCAATTCTATGGCAATGCTTACATCTGTTAGAAAATCCATCTTTCGATCTGGAGGATTTAACAAATTCGTTCAATTCTTTTTCGGTTTTACATCTGCAACAAGTCTTCATAGATGAAGAGTAATATATGATGATTCCAAAGTCAAGACCTCAACAAGCTAAAGAAAAATCTTTAGCTATGGCTATAAAAGCAGGAATAGAAGACAGAGTTGTTTTAATCGGTATTAGGGGGTATTATTCTGAAACATTTCAACCATCAGGCAACCAAAGAAACATTTATGATGATGCCATTATCCTACTATCACCATCGTGCCATGCTACTTTTAACGCTAATACTGATCCGTCGATTTTTAAAAAAGGCATTGCTTCATTATTACCGGGCGTTCATCGCTACAAGAAAGGTAAGCACGGAATTAGTAAACCGGGTGGCGGGTATCCGGCACTTAGACCTGCTACGCCAAATGAGACTCTTCCCGTCTTTAGAGACTCTGAGGGTGAGTCGCTTGGGGTCGCGATTAATATCCACAAAGGGGGATATAATACAACCTCATCGCTTGGTTGCCAAACTATCTACCCCGCCCAATGGGAAGGATTCATCAACCTCGTCTATTCAGAAATGAGTAGATACAACCAAAAAACGATTCCATATCTATTAACAGAATTATCGTAAACGATAAAATATGAAAAAATCAAAGTGGAATTTCAAACAAGTAAGTAGAAATGTTCACGTTATTGAAATGCACCTCCCGAGGGTTGGAGATGAACAATGGGTTTTGCTTCAGAGTGATGTTCACTGGGACAATCCCAAGTGTGACAGAGCAAAATTTAAAAAGCATTTGGATTTAGCCTTGGCTCGAAATGCCCCTGTAATTGATGCAGGGGATTTTTTTTGTGCAATGCAAGGCAAGTATGACAAGAGAAGTAGCAAAAAAGATTTGCGCCCAGAACACGCGACTGGAAATTATTTAGATTCGCTAGTTGAAACGGCAGCAAAGTATCTTGAGCCATACAAAAAAATACTCACTGTAAGGGCGGCGGGAAATCATGAGAGTTCAATTCAGAAAAACTGCGAAACTGATCTTGGTGAAAGATTAGTTGAAAGACTGAGAAGTAGTGGTGGGATAGCTCGCAGAGGTGGGTATTCTGGGTTTGTTAGATTTTCAATTTATGGTAATAAAACAAATGAAAAGTTGGCTTCAACTCAAGGATACAAACTTTGGTATTTCCACGGGAGTGGTGGGGGTGGGCCTGTAACCAGAGGGGTTATACAAACAAATAGGCAAGCAGTGTATGTTGCTGATGCTGATTTTGTTGTATCGGGTCACACGCACGACTCTTGGACAGTTCCGATTCAGCGAATCAAATTGAATCAAAAAGATATTATTGAACAATTCAGACAAACTCATATCAAAACTGGAGGATACAAAGAAGAGTTTGTGGATGGATATGGTGGATGGCATGTTGAGCGCGGTGGCCCTCCGAAGCCAACGGGTGCGTATTGGATTAGATTTTATTTTGATAGATACGAAAATAATAAAAAAATTTACGACTACGAAATTATAGAAGCCAAATGAAATTCATACTCGCCATAGCTATACTTGCTCTTGCTGGATGTGTTACACCTCCAGTAGCCGAGCCAGAGTTTGCAGGACGCTACAAAAACGCTTGTTTGCCCGAAGCAATAGCAATGACGCAAGCACTAAAGAAAAGCGATATACAAGCCCGTGTGCTGCGAATCCAGACTAAGGACTTCGGTCATGCAGTCTGCGTTTACCTTTACCCAACTGGCGCGAATAAACTCTACGTCTGGGATAGCTATTGGAAATCAGTCAATCTTCGCGCATGGTATAACGATCCTACAAGCATAGCTAATGCTTGGCTTGATTATACCTACCCTAAAATTTCTCTTGTCAGCGCAAACTTTCTTGATTAAATTATCGTAAACGATATTATGAGTTGCTCAAATTCCAGAAGTTCTAAATGTAACCCATGCGGCCCAAGTGCGGACGCGATGAATGAGATTGCCAATAAAGCTGCATACTATGCTCGCATAGCTCAACACGCAGCAGATCAAGTAGAGGGATTTGAATCACTTTACTTGGGAGCAAAAGCAACCGCACCAACTGTAGATAACGAAGGCAATCCACTTGTTGTTGGAGCTTTGTATTTCAATACTACAGACGACACAATGTATGTTTGGGACGGAAGTATTTGGGTAGATTTTGTAGCTGGGTTTGACGAGAATACCAATTACCAAGTCACAGGCACTCCAACCGCTCGCAATCTTGTTACTCGCGGAGCAGATATAATCAATGTCAAAGATTTTGGCGCGACAGGCAATGGAACCACTGACGATACTTCCGCAATTCAAGCCGCAATCACTGCTGCGCCAGCAGGAGCAGCAATTTACTTCCCAAGGGGAACATATCGTTTATCCAGTATTGAAATAACAAAAGATGTTTCAATTTACGGAGAAGGCAAAAATGCCACTACTTTGAGCTTACGGAATCCGAGTGATTTTAGACTTTTCTTCATAAAAACAAGTTGGATTTCATTTGAATTGTTTGATTTGACAATGCGTGATCCGCATGGGTTTAGAATTCTTGACAATACAACGCAAGAGCAAACAACTGGAATCACTAATATTAATCGTCCGACATATAATCCATATGAATTTCCATTAGATAATTTTTATGTTAGAAATGTAGATTTCATTGATTTTTATGATGGAATTGAAACAAGTGGATTGAAAGGCGACATTTCTGGTTGTAATTTTATTTATACTTATGGAAGTTGGTCTATTGGTGGAAACTGGGACGCACCAAATGGTGGTGGTGATCACCCATTTGTAGGAGTTTTATGTTCTTTTTGGAATTTGAATTTTACAAACAACTACTACGATGGATTGCTCGATTCAACATTCGCCAATGTTAATCCATTGACTTCTACATATCCTTTGTCAAAAAGAGCATCAGATGGGATGATATATGCTCAATCATTGAGAACCTCAGTAACAAGTTTGAGATACGCTGAAACTAATGGGATTAAAAGCGTTCAAACGATTACAAATAATGTTTGCAAAAACAATGCGATTGAAGGAATTCAAGTTAATGCTTCAATAAAAAATCAAACAGAAAAAGATAATTATTACATAAATATCTCAAATAATGAAGTTATTGGAGTTAGCAAATACTATGGCAATCCACCAACCCAAACAGCAAATTGGGCAGTTGGATCGCTTGCAATTTTGGTGGATTGTTATTATTTTAGACCAGCAATAAATATATCAGACAATAAAATAGATAATAATATAACAGGTATTTCTGTTAATAATATTAGACCTAATGATATTCCATTGTCTTCATTTACTGGTATTTGGTCATTGCAAGGTCAAACAAAAATTACCAACAATTCAATTTCTGGATGCCAAACTGGAATTGGATCAAGTTGGAATCTTCCAGAAGATGTTATTTCAAATAATTCAATTTCTTGCAACTCAAGAAATGCACAAAGATTATTTGAAGGGTTCAACCCAACAGTATCTTCAAATTGGACGACTGCACAATTGATAGGAATAAATATTGTTAACGGAAATCCAACAGTTTCATATAATAATCTTTCTGCAAATTACAATTTTGAGCAGACAAAAACAATTTCTGGGAATTCTTCAAATGTGTTGACATTAAATAATGCAACAGGAATTTCAACAAGTGGAAGCGGAACTATTCTTTATGGTGGAGTCGCTTGGTCTTTTCCAATAACAAATGTTTCTGGTAATAATGTTACATTGAACTTTGATTTTTGGATTGGTTTTAATGCATACTGGTCAACAAGAGGAGGGGTTAATATTAATGGACTTTCATTTTATTATAGTCCATACGGAGAAGGGGCAATTAGAACGAGTTCTATTTGGGTTGTATTAAATGAAGGTGGAGGAGGGAATGGATGGGTTACCCCGACTGCTCTTGATAAAGTTTACAACAATACTGCTTCAAATTTTCTCCGAGATTTTTCTGTTTGGAATGGTTCTGTCACATTTGAAAAACAAATTTATTTTTCAAATATGACATCAAATAACATTTATCAAAAAACATATTTAATACAATTTTTTGGAGCAACTTCTTCTAATGCAATTTTAAATGGTGGATTTTATTTAGACATTTAATAATTTTAAATTATGGCAACTACGACAATAGCGAATCCAATTTTTATCGGAACAGGAATTCCCTTGGTTCCTTCTACTGCTCCATTGCAAGTTCAAAGATGGAATCTGCCGATTACTGGTTCTGTTTATACATTTACTGGGAGTGCATCAGCAGCATCTACTCAAACTCCAGTATGGACAAGGTTGAATACTGGTGGAACAGCAGGATCAAGTGCATTGTATCGCGCTAATCCCAACCAAGGCATATATTTTGCTAAAGGTGGAGGAAACTCAATGGGCATACAATTCAGCCGCCCCGTCTGGCTTATCTGGCAAGGTCAGATGAGTGCTGTTTCAACTGATCGCATTCGCATCCAACTCGGTGGAGTTGATGCTGCAAGCACCACAGTTGGGCCAATGACACCAACAAATGCTGCATTTTCTGGTCTTGGATTTTTAATTGAGGGTGGGGCAATCAAACTTGAAACAATTAATACGCCAGCAGGAGTTGCGACACTGAACACTTCTGCAACACTTGCCACACATACACCTTTCAGGTTGAGTCTTAAAGCCTATAGCGATGGACTTGGAAATGTTAAGGTGTATGTCAATGAGTCACTTGTTTCTACATTGGCAATTGGCCCAACTCAAGACACAAGCAATTCAATATGTCAATTGCGAGTCTCTGTTGAAAATACAACCGCAGCAAACGCCGCATTAGTTGACCTTATTCAAGACCAACTATCCGTAATCGTCGAATGAGATCACTTCTCGCCATTGCTATCGTTGCACTTGCTGGATGCACTACGCTTCCAGTTGAGCAACCATCGTTCGCAGGACGCTACAGGAATGCTTGTCTTCCCGAAGCAATAGCAATGGCGCAAGGACTCAAAGAAAAGTCGATACAGACCCGTGTGCTGCGAATCCAGACGAAAGACTGGGGTCACGCAGTCTGCGTTTACCTCTACCCAACTGGTGCAAACAAACTCTATGCTTGGGATTCATACTGGCAAAGCATCAACCTACGCGCATGGTTTGACAATCCAACCAGCATTGCAACAGCATGGCTCGACTATACGCATCCAAATTTAACACTTGTCAACGCATCCTTCCTTGATTAAACTATCGTTAACGATATTATGAGCTACTGCACACCCTGCCCACCATGCGACACGGAATATCCGTTGTTGTGTGAACCACTTGAAACAACTGCCAATGGTAAACGATTGGTAGTGGAAGACTCTGCTGCTTGCCAGAAAACAATTCAGACTCCAGTAGCCCAACAAGTTTTGAAGACTGATGGTGCTGGTAATTTGACTTGGACAAACGGAGCGAGCGGAACTGTTTTAAGGAAAGATTCAACCGGACTGCTTGAGTTTGCTACACTCAATAGTGTTCTTCAATCTGGCCCAGTTGATCTTGGTAGCCAACCATTGACTACTACTGGAGCGGTTAGCGTTGGATCACTTGCATCAACTGGGGCAGTGACCGCAGCAAGTGTAACGGCATCTGGCGCGGTTACTGCAAATACATTAAATGTAATAAATACATCTGGATTGGGTTCTATAGAAGTAAGCGGAACTACAGGGGCATTTATTGATCTTAAAGCTCCAGTAACGGATGATTACGATTTTAGAATTGGATCAGATGTTGCTGGAGGTTATATTACAACAAGTGGAACAAGTGTAAATGGACATATTAGATTGCTTCCAAATACCACGGGTTCTGCAAATGTAGGAATAAATGTAGATAATCCGCAAAGAAAACTTCATGTAAACGGAATAGTTCGTTTGCAAGGGCTATCTACTTACGCCAACAACGCTGCTGCCATTTCTGGTGGATTGGTTGCTGATGATGTTTACAAAACCTCTACTGGTGAACTTCGTATTGTTGTATAATGCCAGCCGAAGGATCAGTCTTTGATGGATTCACAAGTATCATCGCGCAAGACGCAGATACTCATCCATCGTATTTACCAGAGTCTGTAGTATCAGAGTCGGTAAATAGGACATTCCGAGGTGGCATTAACCGGACAAGGCCAAGCATTCGGAACATCTCAATTATCGCTGGAGACGGACAAACCGAGACTATCGTTAACGATATTCTTGGTGGCAGCTTCCAAGGTGCGTATCCATATCGTTCAACCAACTTGAGAACAAACGATGGTATCCTGCTATCGGTATCTGGGATTATCTACTTTCTGAAGATGGTAAACAATCGGGCGTTTGCCTACAAGATTATCGAGGGTAACGATCCGGGCATGATGCACACATGGTTTGTGCAAGCCGAAGATCGGGCGTATATCCAAAATGGCTACCAAAATGCCATAGCATGGGATGGAGTATTAGGAACGCTGACAGCAAGCGAAATCCAAAATGGAGACTACTGCGAGATTGTATCAGTTGGGACTACCAACTTTACCTTGATCGGTGCGCCATCCAATACGATTGGAGTTAAGTTCACAGCAGTTATTACAGACACTCAAAGAGGAACGGGAACAGGAACAGTCAAGCTACCTGCCTACCGACTGAACCCATACTTGGCAAAGATGCCGATTGGAACGATCATGGAATATGCCTTCGGGCGAGTCTTCGTAGCTGATAGGCTCAATCAAATCTACGCATCTGACATCATCTATGGTGGTGGATTCACCGACACAAAGAATACGGAGAACTTCACAGAGATAGGATACTGGGCAGAAGGTGGCGCGTTCTCTACTCCAGCCATGATGGGGAATATCACAGGGATGAAGGTCATGCCACAGATCGGAACCAACCTCCGTGGGCAAGGTGAGCTTGTAGTCCTTACTGGTAACGGAGCATTCTCAATGGATGTCTCTCTACCAAGAAGCCAATGGAATACATCGAATATCCAACGCATCTCACTCCTTGGGCGAGGATGCACATCGCCATACCTTGGATTAGCCAACTCTGAGCTTTGGTTTAGATCACATGATGGTTGGGCATTCTACTCTAATAGCCAATCTGAATTTGCAAGATACTTCTCGCTTCGTAAACTTTCGAGGGAAGTAAACAAGTGGGTCGAGAATGACACTCCTTGGCTGAAGCAATTCGCTTCTACAATGTTTTTTGATAACTACATCATCAGCACAGTTTCGCCACAGACCTACCGCGCAGAAGGTGTAGAAGGACTGAACAGGTATCATAGGGGCATGGTAGTTCTCGATCTTGACCAATCTTCTTCACCTGCACCAGACGCACAACTTTCTTTCCGTTGGAATGGAATTTGGACAGGCATTAGACCAACACAACTTCTGACTGCACTGATCCAAGGTGAAAAACGGGGATTCGGATTCTCATTCGACAAAGACAACAAGAACCGACTTTACGAGTTCACAATAGCTCAAGGCGACGACTATGGGCCAAATGGAAGCAGGCAGATTGAATCCTTCTTCACAACTGGCAGGTATGATTTCAACCGAAGCGGGGCTACCAACAAGTTCCTCCGTAAAAAAATCACTGGTGGAGAAATGTGGATGAGTGAGATTAAAGGTGAAGTAGATAGCTATGTCGATTTCCGCGCCGACTCTAATCCTTGCTGGTCAGAACTGAAAGTGCCTACGACATTCGGGTGTGATCCATGCTCGCCTAAAGTAACTGAATGCTTCCCACAACGGGGCGGTAATCGCTATAAACGCTACAAGTTTAACACACCAGACCCAAGTGAGTGCAATGACTTGGCAGGCATCCCATCAGTAGAAGGAAGCGAGTTCCAAATCAAAGTCAACCTAACCGGAGCAGCTACAGTTGACCGAGTGCGACTGATGGCAAACATCAAAAACAACGATGACTCTCCGGTTGGCGACTGCCCAGAAGAAAACCAAGAATGCGAACCATTTTTGTGTTGCCAAGAAAAATATTGGAACTACAATATCGTAAATTAATCTAATGGACAATCAATCTTCGTCTCCAGCACTTACGTTTCCAAATGTTCCAGATGACTTCTGTCCAACTGGTAACTGGCAAAGTGTATTTCAGCAATTCATTGATGAGGTTCTTACTAACGGAACTATCAATGTGCCGGGATTGGGCGATGTAACTCCAGCGCAAGTTGCTCAAATCAACGAAGACCTTGCTGACCAGCAAACGCAGATAACCGCACTTGATACGCGAGTCGATGCTTTAGAATTAAATCCAACAATTAGGGTTAGATACGGAACATACTCTCCAATTTCGGCTGGAGACACAACATCCATTGGAATTACTTTTAGTTCTCCCCTACCAACTGCTGTTTATGGAATCTCATTGACTCCTATTTACGCTTCTGGGACTCCATTGACAACGCCGCTCTACACTATTGTTTCACAAAACACAGCAGGATTTACATTTCGCGTTGATAACAACATTGCAGAAATTACGAGCTTGAACTGGATGGCGGTTCATTCTTCGACACCATAAGCCATCACAAAGAAAATAAACATATGACACCACTAAAAGGAACAGACCCACGCCTCGTATCAGGAGGTTCACCAACTCGCGGAATGATCCGTGAAACCATGGGCAACAAGCCGAGCCTTGGTTCTAAGAAGCCCAGCGTTTACACGACTGCTGGCACTCCCAAGCAAGGCTACCAGAAATAATTATCGGAAACGATAATCCTTATGGCTGATACCCTCGAAGAGATGGTAGAGGTCGTGAAAGGGTTCGTGGGTGATAGCGGCGTATGTTCTTACGAAAGAGCCGTTAAAGCCGTGAACCAAGCGCGACGACTACTGTGGAATAAGAAAGCATGGTCTTCGCAAGAAGAGTATGTTCAGATTTGTTGCGTTGATAATTGCTTCACGCTTCCTTCTCGCTATGAGCAAATCAAACTTGCTTGGATCGGGAATGACTCAGCCAGCCTCGCTGACGAATGGTTCAATGCGACCAACGCTTTTGCTCTTCATGCGGATCATTCATGCCATAGGGGGATTATTGAAGTAGGCGGACTCCATGTCCTCTTCCGTGATTACACAACGCATCCATACCAAATCGGGGTAATGGCAGAGGAAGCTGAAGACATCGGCGTAGAGTTGATGTTTGAAGCGCAAGACCAGTATGACACCTACCACAAGGTTAAGGTAACTACTGCCAATCCTCCAACGCTGGCTAAGTCTGATCTTCTTGTGAAGGGGATTCGGGCAGTCAGTAAGCCGGTAACCAAAGGCAGGATTCGGGTATATGCCTACGATACAGCATTGGAAGCAAAGACGCTGATAGCAATCTACCAACCAAATGATGCTAACCCTACTTTCCGTAGGTTCAAAGCACCGAGGACTTGTGAGTGTATTACGCTCTACGCTTCGAAGAAATACTTTGATTTAACCGATCCGAAAGAACTTTGCGAGTTTGTTCCAGATGCGATGATCTATGCGGTTCTTGCGCTAAACTCCAGAGAAAATCGTAAGGCTCAAGAGTTCATGGCTAACTTGGCATTGGCCGTGCAAGAGCAGGAAAAAGAGATGGGAGGATACGAGATTCCGACCGCCGCTCCAATCCGCTTCTCTAACTACAGTCGGGCAGAAAACTTAATCGGGTCTGATCTATTGTCACCATCACCGAATGATTACTTTCTTTATCGATGACACTGACAATTCCAGACAAGTTTGATGCGAGGAGCGTAGTTGGATATGGTGATCCAGACTACGAACTTAACTTGATGGATGTTGAGATTCTAAAACTACCTCCACGGGAATGTCCATTGGTTCATAAGTTCACGCCGGGGATGTATATTCGGGAAATCTATATGCCGAAGGATACAATTCTTACAACCTTACTCCATCTGACAACGCATCCATTTTTTATCATGAAGGGTGATGTGACTGTCTGGTATCATGGCATCCCTGCCCACCGCTACAAAACAGGCTACAGCGGCATCACAGAAGCAGGAACGAGGCGTATGCTCTATACTCATAAGGACACGATCTGGACTACCTGCCATGTTACAGATTTAACTGATCCAGACGAAATTATTGACACGATCACTTCAAGAGACTTTAATCCTCACATCGCCAAGGAAGACCGAAGGGTTCAAAAGTGGCGGCATAACCGAACCGACTTAATAAAATGAGATTTCTTCTACCAGACCCATTAGGCAACGATAAGCATTCACAGATGTTTCATACCAGTGCATTTGCTATTGGCGCGGGTGTGGTAGCTGTAGGCGCGGCAGCGGGGGCTGGAGCTATCTCAATGTCGGCAGCAGACAGGGCAAAGAAAGCTCAAGGTGCAGCGGCGAAACAATTCAAAAAGCAGCAGAGCAAGGCTACTAAGGGATTGGTTAAAGGACAGCAGCAAGTCCAAGGACTGATTAACGAGGTTCAAGC
>Ga0164293_10002152_pt1 | contig 16664 bp, 21 predicted proteins | sample GEODES118metaG_FD_111487 | JGI IMG/M metagenome (GOLD analysis project Ga0164293, IMG submission 111487) | Eutrophic lake water microbial communities from Lake Mendota, Wisconsin, USA - GEODES118 metaG | ecosystem: Environmental > Aquatic > Freshwater > Lake | place: USA: Lake Mendota...
CTTTCTGCCCTGCAGCAGGGCCGTCTTGTTGATGATGTCCTTGAGGATCTTGTTGAGGGCGTGGCCCACGTGCAGGGCCCCGTTGGCATAGGGCGGCCCGTCGTGCAGGGTGAAGGTCTCGCCCGGGTTGTGCCGGCTCAGCCGCTCGTAGAGCTCTTGCTCAGCCCAGAACGCCTGGATCTCCGGCTCGCGCACCTTGGCGTTGGCCCGCATCGAAAAGGGCGTCTGCAGCAGGTTGAGCGTGTCTTTGTAGGAGACAGGCGCGGAGCTGGCGGTCAAGGCGCCGGGGCGACAAGGGGCGATTATCCCGCCTCGCTGTGGGGCTGCTCAGGGGGCGTGGCGGTGGCTGCCGCTCTGGCGGCAGGCTCGGCACCGGGTTCAGCTTTGCCGAACTCAGGCTCATGGGCCGGAGCTGACTCGATCAGGTCATCGATCTCGTCGAACGAGCGCACTTCGATCACAGCTGGTTGCACCACAGCCGGCTCGGAGGGGTGGGCCGCCGGCGCATCCCCCTGCGGGACAGCAGCGATGGGGCCTGCCTCGGCCGGGATCTCGACCGACTTGTGCTGCCCACTGCCCTCCTTCAGGGCGCCGGGATCGCCGGACAGACTCGGCGCCTCCGTTGGAGGGGGCTCTGATACGGCGGGATGTGCAGACCGTTCAAGGCTTGCCATGTTTTCCACGGCAACGGTTTCCACGGCAATGGTTTCCCCAGCAGCGGTCTCCACTGCAGCGGTTTCCCTCGCAGCGGTCTCCACGGTCTCGGCGGAGAGCTGCTCCCTCACTGCGGATTCCGGCGTCTGATCGGGTTCGGGCCGCACCCAGCGCTTGGTGGATGCCTGGCGGCTCTGGCGCCGCTCGGTCAGCCAACTGCTGAGCCCGGCGCTGGCCTGGCCCACCTGGGTCAGGAGCTGCCCCAGAGCGGCACTGGCCTGGCTGAGGCTGGTCTGCCAGCGCTCCTTCGACCACAACCGCAACTGTTCTCCTTCGCTAAGCAGCCGCCAACGAGCTTGACTCACCTCCATGCCGAGGCGGCCGATCAGCAGCCCACCGCACAACACCCCGAGCATCGGGGCCCCGCTGAGGCGATCGGCCGTGGTCACGAGCACCAGCCCCAGCAGCAGCACCACTGCGCCCCACACCGAGTCGCGTGGGCGGCTCAGTTCAGTGGCCAGCAGAGGCAGCAGGAGGATGGCGAGGCCCAGCAGCAGGGCCAGGAAGCCGCCCAGGGTGGCGAGCATGGCCAGGAGACAGCGCATCCCATTCTGAGGGAGCCACCAGGGTGTGGCTGCTCAGGGGCTCCCTAGAGTCTGCGTGCTGCCCATCTGGCGGAATTGGTAGACGCGCTGGTTTTAGGTACCAGTGGCTTCGGTCGTGGGGGTTCAAGTCCCCCGGTGGGCATCGCAAGGCGGGCGGGGAGCCGGGGCTGCTCCTTAAGGTGGTCGCAGGATTCCATTGGGCGCCGTTGCTGGGGATGACGCAAGCTCCGTCTCTGTCAGCAGGGCTCAGGACCCATCGCGCTGAGGTCGCTCGGGCCGATGTGAGCGCGGTGCCGCGCCAGTACCTCGATCCGCCTGCGGCCTGGAACCCAACCGTGGGTCTCTTCCTGGGTGGCTTCGCCCTAGCCGGCCTCACCATCTGGGGTTGGTTCGTGGGGCAGTGGCCCCTGCCCCTGCTGCTGCTCACCGGTTTTCTGGCGCTGCACCTCGAGGGCACGGTGATCCACGACGCCTGTCACAACGCCGCCCATCCCAATCGCTTCTGGAACGCCTTCATGGGCCATGGGGCGGCCCTGCTGCTCGGCTTCAGCTTCCCGGTGTTCACGCGGGTGCACCTGCAGCACCATGCCCACGTCAACGATCCCAAGAACGATCCCGATCACATCGTCAGCACCTTCGGTCCGCTGTGGCTGATTGCGCCGCGATTTTTCTATCACGAAGTCTTCTTCTTCAGGCGTCGCCTCTGGCGTCGCTATGAGCTGCTCGAGTGGGGCATTGCCCGTGGCGTGTTCGCAGCGATCGTGATCGCCGCTGCCAAATATGGGTTTTTGCCGTTCGTGTTCAATTGCTGGTTCGCTCCAGCGCTGATGGTGGGTGTCACCCTGGGCCTGTTCTTCGATTACCTGCCCCATCGCCCCTTCCAATCCCGCAACCGCTGGCACAACGCCCGTGTCTATCCGGGGCGTCTGATGAACTGGTTGATCATGGGCCAGAATTACCACCTCGTGCATCATCTCTGGCCCTCAATCCCCTGGTTTGAATACAAACCGGCCTACGAGGCAGTGAAGCCGATCCTGGATGCGAAGGGTTCACCCCAACGCCTCGGCCTGTTTGAATCGCGCAGCGACGGCTTCAACTTCCTCTACGACATCCTGCTGGGAGTGCGCAGTCATAAAAAACGCCGCAGCAAGCTGAGGCCCCTGGCCGCAATGATGCCGACCCGGCATGCCCGCCGCCGCGTGCTTGAACTCTTGCATCGCACGGCCGTTTCGCCGGTGCGCTGAGCCCCCAGTCTGCTCAATCGGCGAGGATCTTGGGCACCCGGAAGAAGTCGCCTTCGCGCTGGGGGGCCTGGTTCAGCAGTTCTTCCCGCACTGGGGTCGCTTCGACCCGGTCATCCCGGGTCACGTTCACCACTTCCACGGCCCTGGTGGTGGGGGGCACATCGGTGGTGTCCACCGCCTCGAGATGGGCCACGTAGTCGAGGATGCGCTCCAGCTGGCCGGTGTAGGTGGCGATCTTCTCCTCCGGCAGGGCCAGGCGGGCCAGCTCGGCCACCTTGCGCACGTCGTCGGCGGTGATGCGGCTCATCCGGCTCCACTCGGGCTTGCTCTGGGCCGAACCTAGCGCTGCTGCCGCCCGGATCCCGTGGGGGTGGACTCAGGCCGGTTCCTCCAGGAAGGCCTCCAGATCGCGAACCAGGGAGCTGGCCGCCACATCGAGAAAGCGCGCGCCGTGCTCGGCACTGGCCAGGAAGGGATCGGAGCCCATGCGGCCATCTGGGTGCCGGCGGCGGAAATCCTCGGGCCCGTGGATCGGCCCGGCCGGCGCCGGCTCGGGCAGGGGCCGCTGCTTGGCCAGCAGGCTTGGCTCCAGGTGCAGGGTGAGGGCGATTTCGCTGGGGGTGGCATGGTGGCCTTCCCGCTCGCCATAGAGCTCCCGCGCCAGGGCCATGGCGTCGGGCGCCATGAACCAGTTGGCCAGCTTGCAGCGCAGTCGCGGGGCCACCGCCAGGTCGCGGGCTGTGGCTGTGCCATGGGCCTGGGCGAAGGCGGCCCGGGCCGTGGCGATGTTGCCGCCGTGGCCGTTGATCACATAGATGCGCTCGAAGCCGTGGCGCGCCAGCGACAGCACCAGGTCGTGCAGCACCGCCAGCAGGGTGCTCGGCTGCAGGCTGATCGTGCCGGGAAAGCCCAGGTGGTGTTCGGCCATTCCGTAGGCCTGGGCCGGGGTCACGAGCACACCGCTGCGGCGGCCCACCTCCAGGGCCACGGCTTCGGCGGTGAGGGCATCGGTGCCGATGGCCCCTGTGGGACCGTGCTGTTCGGTGGACCCCAGCGGTACGATCACCCCCTTGCAGCGCTGCAGGTAGGCCTCCACCTCGGGCCAACTGCGCAGTTGCAGGCGGATGTCGGCCTGGGAGGCGGCTGGGCCGGGAAGGCTGGTTTGGGTCATGGTGAACGGCGGCAACCGCTGGTGCTGTGCCTAGGGTTAACAGGTCTGCTTTGGCGGCGGGCCATGCTGCACCGCAAGCTCTCCCAGTTCTGCAGCGAGCAGAGGCCTGTGTGGGTGTTTCTGCGCGACCAGCAGCGCTGGATCGAGGAGGCCCTTGTGGTGGAGATCGAGGGTGACCTGGTGACGCTGCGCTACGACGCCGAGGACGACGACGAATCCCACAGCTGGGAGGAGAGCGTGCGGCTTGACTCGATCGGTGCCGTCAGCACCCGCCTCTCCTACGTGAACCGTGTGCCTGGCGAGGAGCTTCCAACCGCCGAGGACTGCCCCGAAGCGGAGCGGCTCAGCCAGCCCTGATCAGCGTGGCCAAGTGCTTGGCTCAGTGGGCGGTGCCGTTGCCGTCGTAGTCGTCGCTGTCGTAGTAGCCGCCCTTGGTGCCGAAGAACAGCGTGGCCAGCACGAACAGCCCGCTGCCGAAGAGCAGCACACTGCCGAGGTTGAAGCCTGAGGATTCCATGGTCAGTCGGGGCCCAGGGAGATGTGCCCATTCTGGGGCCGATCGTTGAGGGTGCTGCCGTCGATTTCACCGAGGAGCATGTCGGCATGTTGGCGAGATTGCACCAGGATTTCTTCGCCCGCCCCGCCGAGCAGGTTGCCCCCGAGCTGATCGGCTGCCTGCTGGTGAAGCGCCAAGCCGATGGCGAGCTTCTCAGGGGCGTGATTGTGGAAACCGAGTCGTATTGCCAGAGCGAGCCCGCCTGTCACGGGCATCGACGCCGCACCCCGAGCAACGAAACCCTGTTTGGGGAGCCTGGGCGTTTTTATGTGTATATGAGCTACGGCGTCCACCACTGCGTCAACGTGGTGACCCACCGTGCCGACTGGGCGAACGGGGTGCTCCTGCGGGCGGTCGCTTTGCCTGGTGAGCCCGAGCGTGTGGCGGCCGGACCGGCGCTGTTGGCGCGGCGGTTCGGCATCGATCGCTCCCACGATGGTCAGCCGGTGGACCCCAGTCGTGGTCTTTGGATTGCGCCGCGGCCAGTGGCGCTGGCCCGGCTGGGGCCAATGGATCTGATGCAGACCGCCCGCATTGGCATCAGTCGGGGCCAGGAACTTCCCTGGCGCTGGTATTTGCGGTGCAGCCGCAGCGTGAGCAGGCGCGCCAGGGGCGACCGCGCAGCAGCTGCTCAGGCAGCTTGGGGCGGCGACCAGGTGAGCCCCTACCCTGACCCTCAGAGCCGCCGCACCCCTTGAGCAGCTGGAGCCACCGCCACGTGCTGGATCTGGCGGCCTTCTCGCTGGCGGACTTCGCCACCGTGCTCGAGCTGGCCCAGCGCTTTCGGGTGCTTCCCACCAGTGGTGCCCGCAAGCTGCCGGCGCTGCAGGGCCGGCTGGTGACCACCCTGTTTTTCGAGCCCAGCACCCGCACCCGCAGCAGCTTTGAGCTCGCCGCCAAGCGGCTTTCCGCCGATGTGCAGAGCTTCTCGCCGTCCTCCAGTTCGCTGAGCAAGGGCGAAAGTCTGCTGGACACCGCCCGCACCTATGTGGCGATGGGGGCCAACGTGCTGGTGGTGCGGCATCGCTGTGCCGGCGTGCCCCAGAGTCTGGCGGCCGATCTGGAACGGGCGGGCGAGAAGGTGGCGGTGCTCAATGCCGGCGATGGTCTGCACAGCCATCCCAGCCAGGGCCTGCTCGATCTCTTCACCCTGGCGCGCCATTTCGCTCCCGAGACACCCACCCCTGAGGCCCTGCGCGGCAAGCGCATCGTGATCGTGGGCGACATTCTCCACTCGCGTGTGGCTCGCTCCAACCTCTGGGCCCTCACCGCCTGCGGCGCCGAGGTGGTGCTCTGTGGTCCACCCACCCTGCTGCCTGATGACTTCGGCGCGTTCGTGGCCGGGCCGCCGCCGGGCCAGGCCAGTGACCCAGTGCCGCAGCGAGGATCGGTGCGCCTTGCCCGCAGCCTCGAGCAGGCGCTGCCGGGCGCCGATGCGGTGATGACCCTGCGGCTGCAGCAGGAACGCATGCAGCAGCACCTGCTCACCAGCCTCGACACCTATCACCGGGAGTACGGCCTGAACCACGGGCGCCTGGACCTCTGCGGTCGGCCGGTGCCGGTGCTGCATCCCGGGCCGGTGAACCGTGGCGTGGAGATGGCCGGCGAACTGCTCGATGATCCCAAGGTGTGCCTGGTGGATGAGCAGGTGCGCAACGGCATCCCCGTACGCATGGCCCTGCTGTATCTGATGGCTGCTTCCTGATGGCTACATCAGCTTGAAGCCATCCAGCAGCAGTCCGTAGAGCAGGCCGATCCTGGCCATGTCGAGTAGCTGAAGACCGAGCTTGTCTCCTGGCTGCCGCCGTAGCTGGCCGCGTAGCCGGATCGCCAGCTCCATCGCCGCCACACACACCAGGGCACCGATGGGATCGAACTTGGCCAGGGCACCGGTGATCGATCCCACGGCACCGCCGATGCTGAAGGCCATGAGCAGCACGATCAGCTGCAGCGAAAGCCTCCGCCAGGGATTGTCGGCCCAGCTCGTCAGGCTGCTGCTCAGGCCCACCAGCTCCCGCTGAAAGCGGGTTTGCTGGAGTTGGACCGGACGGGAGCGCTCAGGCGCCACAGAATGAGGGGCAGGGAGGCTGGCGGTTCGTGATCCCCATCACCCGGCCCAGGCCCTGCCTGAACCTTGTCTACACCATCTCTGGCGTTCTGGGGTATCTCTGGCGCTACTGATAGGGGATTCCAATAAAAAAGCCCGAGGCCGAAGCCTGGGCCAGGTGATGGGGACAAGACCAAAAAAGCGCGTTGCCCGGGTGGGATCAATTGGCGCTGAGCCGTTTAGCGGAGCGTCCCCCCGGGGGCTTGACGCCCCAGGCCTGGTGAGCCGGGTTGGGTCTCAGCTGTCGCTCTCTTTCTTGCGGGACGTCTTGCCCTCAAGCAGCTCCAGCAGGGCTTCCATCTGGGCCATCACACCCCGGACCTCGCCGGCTTCGGGCAGGAGGCCGTCTTCCATCACGCCCTGATGCATCTCGCGGAGCTCCTGGCGGATGTAGCGCAGGTGACTGACCACCTGTTCGCGCTTCGATTGCGACATCGACAGAGACGGAACGTGACCCTCTTTTACCGCATCACGTTCCTGCGGTCGGGCCGTGCACGGCCTACTTCTGGCCGAACTGGGCCTTCGCCTGCTCGTAAAACGTCTCGTCAACGTCGTCCCGGCCTGCCTCGGCGGCCAGGCTCTCGATCCGTCTGCGCACCACCGGGCGCACGAAAAAGGGCACTTCCTTCAGGCGTGACTCGGCTTGGGGCGTCCAGTTCACGGGTGGCAGTCGCTGGGCCTGGCTTCGTCTGCGGAAGCCTGCCCCGATGGAAAGTGGAGAATAGGGGACTCGAACCCCTGACCTCTGCGGTGCGATCGCAGCGCTCTACCAGCTGAGCTAATTCCCCGGCCTCACGACCACGCCCAGGCCAGACGGCCTCAATCGCGGGGGGAACCCCTCTCGATTGCTTAGGTGGTTGATGGGGTTTAGGCGATGCGGCCGGATGACCGGAGCATGGCCAGGCCCATTATCTCCACATACCCTGCCAGTTCCACGCATCGCCACAGGCGCTTCGACTGCCATGTCCGAGTCCTGCCCAGAGCAGCCTGCCGCCGCGATCACGCCGGAGCGCCTTGCGGCCTTTGATGAGGCCAGCACCGCTGCGTTGGCGCAGCGTCTTGAAGACGATGACTACCCCAGTCCTTTTGATGGCCTGGCCGACTGGCACCTGATGCGGGCCCTGGCGATCCATCGCCCTGAGTTGGCCAGGCCCTATGTGCACCTGGTGGACCAGGAGCCGTTTGATGAGGACTGAGCCTGTCCCTGCGGGGAACGCCGGTGGTGCTCCTCCCGATCCGCTGGCTGGCCGGCGCGTGCTGGTGGCGATCACCGGCAGCATCGCCGCCGTGAAGCTGCCTCAGTTGGTGAGTGGCCTGGTGCAGCGGGGTGCCGAGGTGCGCTGTGTGCTCACCCCCAGCGCCGCCGAGCTGGTGAGCCCGGTGGCGCTGGCCAGCCTCAGTCGCCAGCGTTGCTATCTCGACGCCGACCAGTGGAGCCACCTGGCGCCCAGGCCCCTGCACGTGGAGCTGGCCGAGTGGGCCGAGCTGGTGCTGCTGGCCCCCTTGAGCGCCACCAGCCTGGGGCGCTGGGTGCATGGGCTGGCCGACACGTTGCTGGCCAGCACCCTGCTGGCCACCGAGGCGCCGGTGCTGGCTGCAGCTGCCATGAACACCAGCATGTGGCAGGCGGTGGCGGTGCAGCGCAACTGGCAGCTGTTGCAGGCGATGGAGCGGGTGCTGCCACTGGAGCCTGTGCAGGGCCTGCTGGCTTGCGATCGCCGTGGCGCGGGCCGCATGGCCGAGCCGGCCCAGCTGTTGCTGGCCCTGGAGTCGCTGGCGCTGTGGGGCTGGCGCCGCGACTGGCAGGGGTTGCGGTTGCTGGTGAGTGCCGGTCCCACCCGGGAGCCACTGGATCCGGCCCGCTGCCTCACCAATCCCAGCACCGGCCTGATGGGGGTGCTGCTGGCCCAGGCGGCCCGGCTGCGCGGCGCTGAGGTGACCCTGGTGCACGGGCCCCTCAGCCTTGATCCGGTATTGCTGGACGGCCTGACGCGGGTGCCGGTGGTCACGGCAGCCGAGCTCCAGCAGGCTCTGGCCGCTGCCCAGCCCCTGGTCGATGCCATCGCGATGGCGGCCGCTGTGGCCGACCATCGTCGTGCGAGGCCCATGGCCGACAAGCTTTCGAAGCAGGAGCTGGAGGCGGCCCTGGCGTCAGGCTGGGAGGCGGTGCCCGATCTGCTGCAGCAGTTGGTGGCGAGGCGCCCAGCTGGTCAGCGGATTCTCGGCTTCGCCGCCCACAGCGGCGATGTGCTCCCCCAGGCCCGCGCCAAGTTTGCCCGCAAGGGCTGTGATCTGTTGTTTGCCAATCCAATTGATCGGCCCGAGGCCGGTTTCGCCGCACCCACCAATCGGGGCTGGCTGCTCGGGCCTGGCGAACAGGTGGTGGAGATGGGGCCCGCCGGCAAGTTGGCGATTGCCCATTCCCTGCTCAGCGCCCTGCGCCCCTGACGCCAGCCTGCCGGCGTTCAGGCAGCCAACGGATGATCGTCGCCGGGGCGGTCGCGTTGCAGCAGATCCATGAAGGTGCGCAGCTGCAATCTCGGGATGTAGGGCCAGCCTCCGCTCCGCTCCATCCGCTGGAGAAGGTTGAACAGGGCGTTGCGGTCGGCTGGGAGGCTGCTGCGGAAGGCTCCGTCCTGCAGGTTGCGGTGCAGCTGCTCGAGTTGCCGCAGCAGTTCAAGCAGGGCAGCCGGCTGCCCCTGCAGTTCGAGCCCGAGCTCCTCAAGGCTGGCGAGAGCTGCCTGCAGACGCTGCTGCTGCTCGGCCGAGAGTTCGGAACCCTGCTCGACGGGCCTGACGGACGCATCCTGGCCAGCGACGCCGGCCAGGGCATCGATGGAAACAGGGGTGGATGGCTGACTTGAAGGCAAGCTCACATACAGGTTGTTGAGAGCCGCGACATCGTACGGGTAACGGGCGTTTTGCACCGGTAGGATCCGCGCCAGCCCAGTTTCCGCTCCTCCCTGCGGCGTTCTCCCATGCGTTTTCGTCCTCTGCTGGCCCTCGTGCTGGCGCTGTGCCTAACCCTGGTGACCGCCTGCAGCGGTGGTGTTGAGGCCAAGGATCGCGCCAGCCTCACCTACGACGACATCCACAACACCGGTCTGGCCAACGACTGTCCCACCCTGCCCGAATCGGCCCGAGGATCGATTGCACTGACCTCTGGCGGCAACTACCAGCTGCGCGAGCTCTGCCTGCACCCCGCTGAGGTGTTCGTGAAGGGCGAACCCGCCAACAAGCGCCAGGAAGCCCAGTTCGTGCCGGGCAAAATCCTCACCCGCTTCACCACCAGCCTTGATCAGGTCTACGGCGATCTCACCGTCACCAATGACGGGCTCAATTTCAAGGAGGAGGGAGGTCTCGACTTCCAGATCATCACCGTCTTGCTCCCCGGTGGCGAAGAGGTGCCCTTCACCTTCTCCAGCAAAGAGCTGAATGCTCAGGCCGATGGAGCGTCCCTCTCCACCAGCACTGACTTCAGCGGCAGCTATCGCGTGCCCAGTTACCGCACCTCCAACTTTCTTGACCCCAAGGGCCGTGGCCTCACCACCGGCGTGGAATACACCCAGGGTCTGGTAGGCCTCGGTGCTGACAGCGAAGGCCTGGAGCGCGAGAACATCAAGCGCTACATCGATGGCACCGGCACCATGGAGCTCTCCATCACCAAGGTGGACAGCGCAACTGGTGAATTCGCCGGTGTGTTCACCGCCATCCAGCCCTCCGACACCGACATGGGTTCCAAGGATCCTCTCGACGTGAAGATCACTGGCCAGCTCTACGGCCGCCTGGAGCAGGCCTGAAGCCTCCATCCCACTTCCAAAGCGCATGAAGGGCCCTATAGGGCCCTTTTTTGTCGGTCTGGGAGAATCCTTCCACCTCATTGCCCGGCCATGACCGTTGCTGCTATCTCCGGCCTGATCGCACCCCACGGCGGCAGCCTGGTGGATCTGATGGTGCCGGCGGCTGAGCGCGAAGCGGTGCGCGCCAGTGCCAGCAAGCGCCTGGAATGCAGTGATCGCAACGCCTGCGACGTGGAGCTGCTGGTGGTGGGCGGCTTTTCGCCCCTGCGTGGCTTCATGCACCAGGAGGACTACGAGTCGGTGGTGGAGACCAACCGCACCAGCAGCGGCCTGCTGTTTGGCCTGCCGATCGTGCTCGACACCAACGACGCCTCGATCGCCGTCGGCGACCGGCTGCTGCTCACCTACCGCGGCCAGGAGCTGGCGGTGTTCACGGTGGAGAGCCGCTGGGAGCCCGACAAGGTGCGTGAGGCCAAGGGCTGTTACGGCACCACCTCCCTGGAACACCCGGCGGTGCGCATGATCGCCACCGAGCGTGGCCGCTTCTACCTAGGCGGCAGCGTGCAGGGGCTGGAGCTGCCCCAGAGGGTGTTCCCCTGCAAGACCCCAGCCGAGGTGCGCGCCACCCTGCCCGAGGGCGAGAGCGTGGTGGCCTTCCAGTGCCGCAATCCGATCCACCGGGCCCACTACGAGCTGTTCACCCGTGCCCTCCATGCCGGCAATGTGAGCGAGGGCGGCGTGGTGCTGGTGCACCCCACCTGCGGCCCCACCCAGGACGACGACATCGCCGGAGAAGTGCGCTTCCAGACCTATGAGCGCCTGGCTGCCGAAGTGGCCAATCCCCGCATCCGTTGGGCCTACCTGCCCTATTCGATGCACATGGCCGGCCCGCGCGAGGCGCTGCAGCACATGATCATCCGCAAGAACTACGGCTGCACCCACTTCATCATTGGCCGCGACATGGCCGGCTGCAAGAGCTCGCTCACGGGCGATGACTTCTACGGCCCGTACCAGGCCCAGGATTTCGCTCGCGACAACGCTCCGGAGCTGGGCATGGAGACAGTGCCCTCCCTCAATCTCGTGTACACCGAGGAGGAGGGCTACGTGACCGCTGAACACGCGGAGGCCCGCGGCCTGCACGTGAAGAAGCTCAGCGGCACCCAGTTCCGCCAGATGCTGCGCGGTGGCGAAGAGATCCCCGAATGGTTCGCCTTCCGTAGTGTGGTGGATGTGCTGCGGGCAGCTGCCTGAGGCTCCGCCTGGTGATCGGACGCCCTCCGGCGACCTGCCAGGCGCTCCGTGGTTAACATTCCGTTACTTGATTCTCAGCTGAGGCGAGGGCCGTGAAGAAACGCTGGCGCAACGCGGGGCTGTACGTGCTCCTGGTGATCGTGATGATCGCCGTGGGCACGGCCTTCCTCGATCGACCCAACCCGGCCAATCAGCCCAACACGATGCGCTACAGCGAGTTCGTGGAGGCGGTGGAGGCCAATGAGGTGAGCCGGGTGCTGATCTCCCCCGATCGGGGCACGGCCCAGGTGGTCGAGAACAGCGGCCAGCGGGCGGTGGTGAACCTCGCCCCCGATAAAGACCTGCTCAAGCTGCTCACCGATCACAACGTGGACATCGCCGTGCAGCCCAGCCGCGAGCCAGCGGCCTGGCAGCAGGCGGCGGGCAGCCTGATCTTCCCGCTGCTGCTGCTGGGTGGGCTGTTCTTCCTGCTGCGCCGTGCCCAGGGGGGCGGCGGCAACCCCGCCATGAACTTCGGCAAGAGCAAGGCCCGGGTTCAGATGGAGCCCCAGACCCAGGTGACCTTCGGCGATGTGGCCGGCATTGAGGGGGCCAAGCTCGAGCTCACCGAGGTGGTCGACTTCCTCAAGAACCCCGATCGTTTTACTGCGGTCGGCGCCAAGATTCCCAAGGGTGTTCTCCTGGTGGGTCCTCCTGGCACAGGTAAGACCCTGCTGGCCAAGGCCGTGGCCGGCGAAGCCGGAGTCCCCTTCTTTTCGATCTCCGGTTCGGAGTTCGTGGAGATGTTTGTCGGGGTGGGCGCGAGCCGTGTGCGCGATCTGTTTGAGAACGCCAAAAAAAATGCCCCCTGCATCGTCTTCATCGACGAGATCGATGCAGTGGGTCGCCAGCGCGGGGCCGGTCTGGGCGGTGGCAATGACGAGCGCGAGCAGACCCTCAACCAGCTGCTCACGGAGATGGATGGGTTTGAGGGCAACACCGGCATCATCATCGTGGCTGCCACCAACCGGCCCGATGTGCTCGATGCGGCCCTGATGCGTCCCGGTCGTTTCGACCGTCAGGTGGTGGTGGATCGTCCCGACTACAACGGCCGTTTGCAGATTCTCGGCGTGCACGCCCGTGGCAAGACTCTCGCCAAGGACGTGGACCTCGACAAGGTGGCTCGCCGTACCCCCGGTTTCACCGGGGCCGACCTGGCCAACCTGCTCAACGAGGCAGCCATCCTGGCGGCCCGCCGTCAGCTCACCGAAGTCTCGATGGATGAGGTGAATGATGCGATCGAGCGGGTGATGGCTGGTCCGGAGAAGAAGGACCGGGTGATGAGTGAGAAGCGCAAGCGCCTGGTGGCTTATCACGAGGCCGGCCATGCCCTGGTGGGGGCTCTGATGCCCGACTACGACCCAGTGCAGAAGATTTCGATTATTCCCCGCGGCCAGGCCGGCGGCCTCACCTTCTTCACCCCCTCGGAAGAGCGGATGGAGTCGGGCCTCTACTCCAGGGCCTATCTGCAGAATCAGATGGCCGTGGCTCTGGGTGGTCGCGTTGCCGAGGAGATCGTTTACGGCGAAGACGAGGTGACCACTGGCGCCTCTAACGACCTGCAGCAGGTGGCCCGCGTGGCTCGCCAGATGGTCACCCGCTTCGGCATGAGTGATCGCCTGGGCCCCGTGGCCCTGGGCCGCAGCCAGGGCGGCATGTTCCTCGGCCGCGACATCGCCGCCGAGCGCGACTTCTCCGAAGACACCGCCGCAGCGATCGATGAGGAAGTGAGCCAACTGGTGGCCGAGGCCTACAGACGCGCCACCGAAGTGCTCACGGCCAATCGTTCCGTGCTCAATGAGCTCGCGGAGATGCTGGTGGAGAAGGAGACCATCGATGCGGAGCAGCTCCAGGAGCTGCTGATCCGCTCCGACGTTAAGGTGGCCGAATACGTCTGATCTCGGCTCCTTGCTCACCGGCCTGCGTCGCCAGCCCGTGCTGGCGGTGCTCAGGCCAGGTAATGAGAACCAGGCCCGCCACCAGCTGGATGCTCTGCTGGGGGTGGGCCTGGTGCACGTGGAGCTGGCGGTGCAGGCGTCGCAGGCCTGGGTGGCCATGGCAACCCAACTGGTGCACCGGTATCCAGGTCTGAAGCTCGGCGCTGCTTCAGTGTGCACCGGGCCCCAACTGGATGCCGCCATGGCCGCAGGCCTCGGCTATGCCGTGTCGCCCATCCTTAGCCAGTCCCTTCTGGCCAAGGCTGCTGCGGCTGCCTTCCCGCTGGTGCCAGGTGTGCTCAGCCCCACTGAGGTGCATCAGGCTGCACTTTGGGGCGCTCAGCTTGTGAAGTTGTTCCCTGCTCAGCCCCTGGGCCCACGGTATTGGAACGCGTTGCGCGGCCCGTTGGGCACGCTGCCGTTCTGTATCGCTGCCGGCGGGCTGGACATCGTCGACGTGGAGCCATGGCTTGCTGCTGGTGTGGATGCGGTGGCACTGGGCTCGCGTCTGTTCTGCAGCGGTGCAGGGGAGCAGGTGATGCTCAGCGCGGAACTGGCCCCTTTGCTGGCCAGATTGCCTTGAGCAAGGGCAGTTCACGGTGCGGGTGATGCACCGCAAAGCGTGTTTTGGTTGTCAGTCTGAGAGGGACTTGCTACTGCTGAGATAGCTCTGTTCTGCCGGATGTCTCAGCTCACGATCAAGCTCAGCGACAAGGCCGATGCCTTGATCGCCCAGCTTCAGAAAGAGATCTTCAATCGTCGTCGCAAGAAGGTGTCGCCGGCGGGTGTGGTGGAAACGCTGGTTGAAAGTGGCGCCAAGTCGCAAAGCGACAGGCGTTTTGCAGCATCCTGGATCAACCTGATTGCCGATATCGAGAGGGCAGCCAAGTTGGCCGATGCCCATGGCAGCAAGCCCGCCAACCTCACCGATGAGGAGTGGGCCATGGTGCTCAACCACCGCAGCCGCACTCCCCGCGTTAAGCCAGCAGCCAAGGCAACGGCGACGAAACCACGCGCCCAGGCAACAGTCAAAAAAACACTGGCCAAAAAACCTGCAGTGAACAAGCCCTTGGCCGGCCCGGTCTCCACCGCCAAGCCCGCAGCCCGCAATCCGGTCCGAAACTCCGTGCGCAAAAAGGCCAGCCGCGGCACCACGGTCAAGCCGCAGGCGACCGCTGCCAGCAAGGGGCTGGTGGCAGGGGGCTGATCATGACCAGAGGCTGCACTGACCCTGCTGGCGCAGCAGGTGATCGGCCAGCACCAACGCCACCATCGCCTCCACCATCGGCACGGCCCGCGGCAGCACGCAGGGGTCGTGACGGCCCTTGGCGGCCAGGGTGGTGGCCTGGCCGGCGGCATTGATCGTCTGCTGTTCCTTGCGGATCGTGGCGGTGGGCTTGAAGGCCACCCGGATCACGATCTCCTCGCCGTTGCTGATGCCCCCCTGGATGCCGCCGGAGTTGTTGGTGGCGGTGTGCAGGGAGCCATCGGTCGTCGGCAGGAAGGCGTCGTTGTGCTCGCTGCCCTTCAGCAGCGTGCCGCCGAATCCCGAACCGATCTCGAAGCCCTTGGTGGCCGGCAGCGACATCACCGCCTTGGCCAGGTCGGCTTCGAGCTTGTCGAATACCGGCATGCCCAGCCCCACCGGCGGCTTGCGCACCAGGCAGGTGATCAGGCCGCCGCAGGAATCGCCTTCGCGGCCGATCGCCTCGATCCGCTCGATCATCCGCCCGGCGCTGGCGGCATCAGGACAGCGCACGATGTTGCTCTCGATCGCCTCCAGCGTTACTGCGCCGGGATCGATCGCCGCTTCGATGGTGTGAATGCGCTGCACCCAGGCCAGCACCTCGGTGCCGTGGGCCTTGGCCAGCAGCTGTTTGGCGATGGCGCCTGCAGCCACCCTGCCGATCGTTTCGCGGGCCGAGGCACGGCCGCCGCCGCTGCGGGCCTGGATGCCGTACTTGGCCTGATAGGTGGCGTCGGCGTGGGAGGGCCGGAAGGCCACTTCCATCTCCTTGTAGTCCTGGGGGCGCTGGTCCTTGTTGCGCACCACCATGGCGATCGGCGTGCCCAGGGTCACCCCATCGAGCAGGCCGCTGAGGATCTCAACCCGGTCGTCTTCCTTGCGCGGCGTGGTGATCTTGCTCTGGCCGGGCTTTCGCCGATCCAGCTCGGCCTGGATCGCCTCGAGATCCAGCGCCAGCCGAGGCGGGCACCCATCCACGATCACCCCCACGCCACCGCCGTGGGATTCGCCGAAGGTGCTGATGCGAAAGAGCTGGCCGAAGCTGCTGCCCATGGGGACGTGCCGTCGTTGCGAGCCTACGTAGCGGCCGCCGGGCGCCGCGCCACCACCTCCAGCACGGTGGGCCCCACCCAGATACTGCCGGGATCACGGCGGGCGGTTGCCATCGCCGCTTCTGCTTCGGCCGCCTCGGCGGCGCTCCACAGGCCCATGGCCTGCAGCCGTCGGCCATAGATGCTCACAAATGGTTCCAGCCAGCGGGCCACCCAGCTGCCGGGGCCTCCGGCTGTGGCCAGTGGCCGCAGGGCCTCGATCGCAAAGCCCCGGGCCGCAAGCAGGGAGGGTAGGCGGCGGTTCACGTTGGCATCACCGCCGCTGGCCTCAAAGCTGGTGAGCACGGCTGCCCCGAAGCGCTGCAGGATCGCGCCGTGGGGATGGAGCCCAAACGTGGACCAGTGGATGTATTCGTGGAAGACGGCGACGCCACCCGGGCGCAGCGCCAGCTCCAGCTGGTCGATCAATGGGTCGAGATCCCGCAGAAACATCGCCACCCAGCGGCACCAGCTCAGATCAAAGGCCTGATCCAGAGCCAGGGGGGCCTTGTGCAAGTCGTGGCGGATGAAGCTCAGCTGGGCGAGCTCGCCCGCAGTCGCAAGTGCCTTGGCATCAGCCAGATAGGCGAGGTCGTTCTCCAGTCCCAGCACCAGTCCACTCGGGCCCACCTGTTCGGCCAGATCCCGGGCGGCCCACCCGGGGCCGCAACCCAGATCGAGGGCCGCAGCTCCAGGCTTCAGTCCCGCCCGGCTCCAGGCCGCCTGCGCCAGAGGACGCCAGAGCTGGTGCTGCAGCTCCAGTCGCTGGCGCTCATCGGGCTCTGACCCCAGCACATAAGACGGCGACACTTTCATTCACTGGCAGCCCTTGCCTATCCGGCCAACCCCAATCCAACACGGTCGGCGCCACAAGCCCAGCCCAACAAGGCTCCACAACAAAAAGCCCCCGCCTTTCAGCGGGGGCTCTCGGGATTCCGTTGGTCAGCCAAGCATCAGCCGGGC
>Ga0164293_10002153_pt1 | contig 16661 bp, 24 predicted proteins | sample GEODES118metaG_FD_111487 | JGI IMG/M metagenome (GOLD analysis project Ga0164293, IMG submission 111487) | Eutrophic lake water microbial communities from Lake Mendota, Wisconsin, USA - GEODES118 metaG | ecosystem: Environmental > Aquatic > Freshwater > Lake | place: USA: Lake Mendota...
GGTGTTCGAGTGTCTGGGGTGTCTAAGGACTCACCAGCCGAAAAAAGTGGTCTGAAGAATCAAGATATCATTGTCGAGCTGGGCAATCAGAAAATTGAAAATCTTTATGATTACACCTACGTATTGCAAAGTCTAAAACCAGGAAATGAAATTCCATTGAAGATCATGAGATCAGGTCGGCTTGAAGAGCTGAAAATTATTCCAGCATTAAAAGAATAGGGAATTAGAACAAAAAGCCGGGGCAACCTGTTTCTGCGGCTTTTTGGATCTCAGAGGGTGATTTTACTTTTGGATCATTACCCAAGTAATCAAAAAGACTTCGATTTCGAAGTCTGCAAGTGGCTTGATCCTTATTTTTTAAAGTGGACTGACGATTGGGCTGACTTGAGGCTGTATTACCGAAGAAAAAACCCGTATCTAAAAAAGACCAGGGACTTTTAAGGATCTCAAGCCCACCAGCGTTGTTAGGATTCACCTTTGGATCCAGTTGGATAAGGACATTTTCGATCGAGTTAATCTGAGCGGTTTCTAATGAGAAATGAATCTTGAGATTTGCAAGTCCAGTCACGATAAGCTCATCACTTTCCACTTCCCACTGAAATCCTTGAAATGAATTTTGAAAGAAAAAGAACTCTCTGGCCCCTGCACTTTGTGGTCCTTCATCCGGTTTCAACGAATTAAAGACTAAAAGAAGACCTTGCGAGGACAAAAGATAATCCCGGTAGACAAGAGTCTCGAAGGCATCGCGAGGATGAACACTTAAGTAACAAATTTGTTTATCATCACTTATGGACTGAGAAACTTGAATGTTTGATTTCCCGAACAATTTTTGCGGACAGAATTCTGGGGATTCAGAAGAGGTCGAGGTCATGGCGTGGGATGTTAAAGAAAGTGCAAGAGTCAAAACAAGAAGATTTAAATTTTTCATATTGGAATCCTACTAAAAAAAATTGTAAATCTGCAAGAGGGTTATCGACAATTCTAAAAAAACTGCTACAGTTAAAGGTAAGTCTCCATGGAGGGAGATGGATTATGAATAATGGATTATCACAAGCTCTCGAGTCTTCCTCAGGCCATGAAATAAATATCGATCAATTGCAAAAAAGAATGAAAAAGCATCAATTTTTATTCGTGTCTTTTTTAATTATGATTCCAGTCATCATTCATTTGGCAAACAAAATGGGTTTTGCTTCTTGGAACACCATGCTTTTTATGGGTTTGATCATTGGACCTGTATTTTATTTTTATCAAATCATTCAGAGCTGCAAAAGAAAAATTCAAGAGGCTTGCTTTCAACTCTCAGTTGGTTCTAAAGTTTATAAGAAATATGAAAGTAAAAAACCGCAAGAGGTCTACTTTATTTTTCAAGAGGGCCATCGTTATTATTATCTAGAAAGCATGACCAGCGGTGAGAAGCGATTGGTGGCAAAAGATAAGGTTTTAAATGAATATAACTTAATCTGATAAGTTATATTATGTTACATTGTGTTTTAGACCGACTCTTCTATGTTAAGTGACTTCTCAAGATATGTTCCATCATCACTGACAAACCTTAATTTGTGAGTTCCTGTTTGAAGCTGACCCAATGGAATTTCCTCTAGAAAAGGAACCAGAACCATCAGGCACATCCCTTGGCTAACAGTGGCGTAAGACCTGATTTCATGGGTCGTGGGATTTAAGTGAACGACTTCAGCCTTTTTCCACTTATAACACCCATTTTGAAAAACACCACTTACGATCACATAGGCTTCTGAACGACTATCAAATCGAGCGGGAATGTAGGCCCCACTAATTTCAACCATCACTTCTTTTTCTTTTAATTCTGCAGAATCAAGCTGCAGTCCCCAAAAAATCAGAAAAAATGAAACTGTAAAAATCGATAACTTCTTCATAAAACCGCCATGGCTATAAAAGCTAAAATCCGTTTAAATTTAACTTTTGAGAAGCAAAGATGTGACCAAGTCAAAGACACTCAGTTGGATCTGAAGCTATCTACGAGTTGATTTGTGATTTTATTGGGGGCAATTTGAATCAAAGAGTCAGTTCAAAGTCCATTGCTTAAAACCAAGTTTGAGCGCCTTTTCTAGGTCTTCTTGTTTAATTTCAAACACGTTGCTGTCCCCTGTGGGAGCTCCGCAAACTTGAATTCGCATCAAACCATCATTTTGATTTGTTTTAGAGAAAACTTCGATACCTTTGAGTTCTTTTTGCATTTCATCTAAAGAAATTTTCTTTCCCATTGCGCACTGAAGGCTTCCATCGGCTTTAAAAACTTTTACTTTCAATGTTTTGACTCCCGCCGTGGGGGTTCGGCTTTGATTCAGAGTCGAACCCTGAGCTGTCCCCTCTTGAATCCGCTGATTTTTAATATCTCGGCAGGGATGACTTTGACAACCCGCTAAGATGAGACCAGCCAATGAAATAAAACACAGTTGAACTAAAGCCATGAAAACCGACTTGAGGGTTGAGGTTTATACAAAAGACTGTAGACGTAAGCTTCGCCAGAAATAAAATAAATTTCGGAGGTTTGCGGGATGAACTTGGGCATCGAGAAAACACCGCGACCTGGTTGAAAGCGATCCGCGACTTGGCCTGTTTTTTTATCAACAAAAAGAACAGAGCCTTGAGATTCACCAAAGACCACATGATCTGGCGTCACCGCTGCCTGAGTGGCAAGACCTTTTAAATCATCCAACTTCCAAACAAGTTCGCCTGTTTCAGCATTCAATTTTAAAAATTTCGAATCGGTTGTTGAAACATAAATAAATTCTTTATCCAGTGTGACCGCTGAATAGGATCCAGCATTATAGCTCCACAGAATCTGCCCTTGTTTTTGGGTGAGGGCATACACGCGATCATCATAGCCGGAAACCACAATGACAGTTGGACTTACAACAACAGCTTGTGCATCCACATCTTTAAATTTTTTGTTCCGATTCAGAGCCTGCTCCCAAGCCACTTGACCTGTTTTTGCATTCAATGCAACAAAACTTCCTTCACTGAACCCAACAAATACAAGACCACCAGCGACTGTGGGTGTGGAACTTCCACGAATCGTCATCAGCGTATTATCGGGCTTGGAATAAACCCAAACCTGTCGACCAGTATCAGCCTCTAAACAAAAAACAAGATTTTGCGAATTTTGAAAATACAAAAGCCCCGTTGAAGTATCTAGAACGGGGATTGATACATTTTCACTGGAGCTTGAAAAACTCCAAATTTGGTCCCCATTTTTTGTATTCAAAGCTGAGATTGTGCCGTCGTTTGCTGCGACGAAGACTTGATTTTTAAAAAGAGAGGCTCCGGCCTCGATGCCACCTTTAAAATTTTTACGCCATTTTATTCTGCCTGATTGACGGTCGAGAGCTAAAAAAGATCCTAAGTTGTTCCCCTGAAAAATAAGATCCTCAGAAACCAACGGACTCATTCGATTCATTTTGCGGTGAATTTGAAAAGCACCAGGCACAGTGGGCCTGATCCATTGGGTTTGAATTTTGAGCTGTGATTGAACAGCCGATGTGGATTTTAAAGAGAACTGAGAGCAACCGCTGAGTGCCAAAAATAAAAAACTAAAAAGAAATGACTTCAAAATCAGTTTTGTGTCCACGTAAGAGCCCTCTTGTACTTTTGAGCTTCTTTATAGGCCCAACGATCGGACTTTAAGTCTTTTGCGGCAATCACGGATTCATAGTGCATCAGTGCTTTGTTTTTTTGAGCTAACTTCTCTTCACAAAGACCACTTTTCAAATGAGCCAGATCCTTTAAAAATGGCAACTTTTTTTGATCCAGGATTTGGGCCCAAGTTTTCAAAGCTTGATCACATTGATTTGAGTTCGCCAGTAAATCACCCATTTTTAAAGAGGCAAGACCCTCAAGCAACTGACCGTTTGATTTCAAAGGTCTTGCCTTTAAAGTTTTCAAAACCTCAGCTTCTTGACCAAGTGAAGTGCCAAGTTCGACCAGCATGAGGCTGGCTAAGTGCGAGGCGTTTAAATCTGCTTTATTTTTAATAAAATCAGTCAGCTGAGTTTGAAGCTTTGCTGTGTCCACAGCCACTGGTTTTTCTTTCAAATCTGGATTTGGGCTTAAAGACGACTTCCAATCGTTAAAATCTCTTTCTAAAACAGAGAGCTCAGAGAAAGCCGCAGTTTCAGATGATTTTTTCTTGTATCCAATGCCAGCGAGAGCTGAGCCCACAAGCAATAAGCTGATAAGCAGTCCCATCACAATGACTGCGTTTGCGGCACAAAAGCTTGCAAACTTCTCGAGTCCGGCATTGATTTTGTCAAAAACTTGAATCATTTCTAAACTTCCTTGTCTTTAATGTGCATCTAAAAATGTGTGTCTAATCGCGGTTGTAAACTTCTTTCAAGGTTCCGTAGGCCCGGTTGGACTTTCCAGGGTGACGCTGTTTCAAATGTCCAATGGTTTTAATTCGAGATTCAGCCAATCGATCAGCTGCCGTGTGCGTCCCAATGTTTTCTTTTTTTGAAATTTGAAAAACCTTCGTCACATTATCATAGACCCGCTTTGTTTTTTCAAAGGCGCGGTCGTGACTGTAACCTTCAAGTTCGACAAACACATTCATCAATCCACCTGAATTGACGACGTAATCAGGAGCATAAAGGATCCCCTTTGCTTTCAGTTCATCACCGTGGCGAGGTTCTAATAACTGATTGTTCGCACCACCGGCGACCACTTTGCATTTCAATTTATTGATTGTGTTGTCGTTGATCACTGCGCCTAAAGCGTTGGGCGAAAGAATATCACAGTCAGTAAATAAGATTTCTTCTGGATGAACGGCTTTGGTGCCAAACTTATCCACATGCATTTTGACTCGGGCTTGATCGATATCGGTCACGATCACTTCAGCGCCGTCATCCACTAAATACTTCACTAAATTGGATCCTACGTTGCCCAGGCCTTGAACGGCAATGCGAAGACCTTTTAATGAATCTGTTTTGAATTGTTCGTTTGCCGCCGCTTTGATGCCCATAAGCACACCGTGAGCCGTGTAAGGAGAAGGGTCACCAGATCCGCCGAAATCTTTGGGAATCCCCGTTACCCATGGAGTTTCCATGTAGATGTATTCCATATCAGTTTCATTTGTTCCGACGTCCTCAGCTGTGATGTATTTTCCGTTTAAAGAATTGACGAATTGTCCAAAGGCACGAAAGAGCCCTTCGCTTTTTTGAGTTTTAGGGTCTCCGATGATAACCGCTTTGCCACCACCCAGGTTAAGGCCTGCTGCAGAGGCTTTATAAGTCATTCCTTTTGAAAGTCTTAAAACATCAACAAGAGCCTCTTCTTCTGTTTTATAGTTCCACATTCGAGTGCCACCAAGAGCTGGCCCCAGCGAGGTATTGTGAATGGCAATGATGGCCTTGAGGCCGACAGTTTTATCGTGGCAGAATATAACTTCTTCGTGCTCACCGTGTTTGGAAATCAGTTCAAATGGTCCCAATGGAGAACTCCTATCATAAAAAGATAGTGGGATCATGACGGGTTTTGAGACTGTATGTTAGAAGTTATGCGCAGCGAAAATAGGATTTTTACTCAAGAACCCACAGGATTACTCAACATCACTGAATTCTTGAGAGATTCGGTCCATCTGTTTCTTTCCAGAAACAGACTTGGCTGAATTTTCTTTTTTATACTTGAGCAACTTTGATGAAGTCGGGGTATTGATTTGATCAGATTCTGAATCCATAAAAACCGCCGCCTGACGCCTTGAATTTGAATCCCCTTTTGAAGTTTTCATCGCTTGGTCGGTGTCCTTCATCTGTTTTTTGATCTCGCCATGAAGCTCTTGTTGAGCGGAAATATTATCCGTGATCAGAGAATTAAAGTTCGAGACTTTTGCATTTGAGAATGAAGAAAGACCTAAAGCCAAAGTGCATAGACCTAAAGTTTTCAAAATGAGATTTTTCATAAATTCAATTCTCCTTGGGTTTACAGAAAAGCAAGTCCAATGCCACAGTTCAGCGGCTCTCTCGTGGTTGCTCGCCTCGCTGGGCTGTCAAAGTCTCACACATCTGTCGTTCACAGATGAACAGTCTCAGAATAAGACAAGGCCGTTGAGCTTGAGGGTTAATGGCAGACTTGATCAAAGAACAAGAATCGAATAGAAATGATGACCTATGATTATAAACCTATTTGCCACTCCAGTTTACCAGTCCAAACTCGCCCAAAAACAGGACCTCAAAGGCACCATTCAAGAGGTGCTTAAAATTCAGCAAATCGACCATGCAGGGAAAAAGTGGAGCAAAAAAAATTATGACTTTGGCTATACCTCCTACGGATCCATGGATCAGCTGCACAGGTTTTCAACCACCTTTGATGATTTAGAAAAACAGATCAAACGACACATTAAAAATTATATCCAAATCCTTGAATGGGATGTGAGCCTAGGTCAGCTCAAAATGAGCTCGATGTGGGTGAACGTGATGCCTCAAGGGGCTCATCACAGCTTTCATCTTCACCCCCATTCTGTGATCAGTGGGACCTATTACCTCCAGGTTCCCAAAGGCTCATCATGTTTACAAATTGAAGATCCCCGGCTCAGCCGCCGTATGGCAGCACCGCCACTGCTCGAAAAAACCATTCAAAATCACCACTCCATCAGTCCAAATCCTGGTGATCTGGTTCTTTTTGAAAGCTGGCTCAGGCATCAGGTCCCCACCCAAAAAGTGAAACAAGAGCGAATTTCCATTAGCTTTAACTACGATTGGATCAAGAATTGAAAAAAATTGACAGATCTGGATTGAGGTTGTGTGGGTCCCCTATTTCTTGATAGGCCATCTCATTGACGATGCCAGTTTTTCAGTTTTGCACCAAAATCAAGGAATAAAAAATTATGCACAAAACAAGAATTAGACTTTCAGAAATTCCGACCGAAGGTAAATCCTATGTTTGGGACCGCAAAAGTGGAGAAATGAATCTTCACTTAGAAGATCTGCTCAAAAAAAATGACTATTTGATTGAATTTGAAATCAGGCCCATGAACACCCGTGATTTTATGATGACAGGTCGAATCCAAGCTAAAGCCCCTGAAAGTTGTTCAATGTGCGGTTTGGACTTCGAGTTCCCCGTGCAAATCAAAATCAACGAGATTTTGATTCCTTTTCAGCCTCAAGAAAGAACCTCACAATACGCCAGAGTTAATCACGTGTCTGACGCGCCCGATAATGGCCCCCAATCCACAGAGTATGAAGAAAATGAAACCTTCGATATGGGCCATTACGTAAAAGAGGCCATCGCCATCACCTTTCCTTTTAATCCAAAGCCAGAGGCTGATCCCAACGGGGATTGTGTGAAATGTGGACTTAACTTTGCGACCCATAACTTTGGGTTCGATGAGCCCATGGAAACTCAGCAACCGGAAAGCCCATTTGCTGTTTTGAAGAATCTAAAACTACAATAAAAGTTGATTTTTAAGCTGTTTGGGTGCAATTATTTCGCACTTCAGGGTTTATCATCTAAATAACGAGGTCTATTATGCCAACTCCAAAGAAAAAAACATCGCGCTCAAAGCGCGGTATGCGCCGTTCCCATGACTCTATCAGTGCTCCTGGAATGGCCATTGATAAAAAATCGGGCGAACTTGTAAGGCCCCACCGTGCTTTCAAAGCTGCTGACGGTGCTTACTATTACAAAGGCCAACAAATCACGGCTAGCAAATCTGAATAATTTGCATGCAACCAAGATATAGGACTCGCATCAGTGGGACAGGCAGTTATTTGCCGGAAAAAGTTCTCACCAACTACGATCTCGAAAAAATGGTTGAAACAAATCACGATTGGATCGTCGAGCGTACAGGCATTCACCGCAGACATATTGCGGCTCCTGATCAAGTCACTTCTGATCTGGCCTACTTTGCCGCTGTCGATGCCATCAAAGATGCGCAAATGACAGCCTCCGATATCGATGGGATTTTCTTTTGTACCGTCACTCCTGATCAACTTATGCCTGCCAGTGCCTGTTACCTTCAGGCTAAACTGAAATGCCGAAACATCATGGCTGTCGATCTGAATGCAGCTTGCACCGGATTTTTATACGGCCTCACAGTCGCTGATCAAATGATCCGAACTGGATTTTTTAAAAATATTTTAGTCGTCGGTGCCGAGTGCATCAGTCGATATTTGAATTATAAAGACCGTGAAACCTGCATCCTTTTCGGAGATGCCGCAGGGGCTTGGGTCGTGTCCCGAACTGAAGAAAATGATCCCAATATCATTATGACCTCTCACCTTCATGCCGAAGGAACTTTATCAGAGCTTCTGACCATGGAAGTGGGCGGATCTCGTAGACCTTTTAGTCAGCAGGCTTTAGATGCTAACGATCAATATATGAAAATGAAGGGTCGTGAAATTTTTAAAAATGCCGTTCGAACCATGGCGACCACTTGCAAAGAAGCTTTGGCAGCCAATGAAATGACATTGGATCAAGTGGACTGGATGATTCCTCATCAAGCCAATCTAAGAATTATGGAAGCTGTGGCAGATCAGTTTGATTTTCCCAAGGACAAAGTGATTCAATATGTACATGAAACGGGTAACACTTCTGCAGCAAGTATTCCCACTGCATTTCAAAACGCCAAAGATCAAGGCCAAGTCAAGCGGGGCCAATTGATTCTGCTGACCGCTTTTGGTGCAGGTTTGACTTCTGGCTCTTTACTTATGAGGTTTTAAAATCCATGTCATTATCAATTGTTTTTCCTGGTCAAGGCTCTCAAAGTCCGGGCATGGGAAAGTGGCTTTATGAACAGTTCCCTGTGGCTCAAAAAACATTTCAAGAAGCCTCTGATGTTTTAAAATTCGATGTTAAAAAACTTTGCTTTGAAGGCACAGATGCCGAGCTTCAGCTGACAGCAAATACTCAGCCCGCACTCTTAACTGTTTCAACGGCCACAGCCAGGGCCCTGATGTCAGAAATGAATTTAAAAGCTGATTTCACAGCAGGTCATTCAATTGGTGAATATGCCAGCTTCGTTCTTGCGGAAGTCCTCTCTTTTTCAACCGCCATCCAAGCGGTTCGAACGCGTGGAGAAGCCATGCAATCGGCGGTTCCCGTCGGGGCAGGAAGTATGATGGCTTTGATGGGAGTCTCTGAAGATCAAGCTTACAAAATTTGCAGGTGGGCCAGTGGAAAATCGGAAGGCCACATTCAACCGGCGAATTTTAATAGCCCCGGTCAAGTGGTCATCAGTGGATCAAGTTCTGTGATGCAATTTTTAAAAGATCACTTTATGCCCCAAGAAGTTTTGGGTGAAAACATTCGAGTGAAAATGATTCCACTGAATGTTTCAGCCCCCTTTCATTGCGAGATGATGAAGCCAGCTGAAAAAAAGATGGATGAATTTTTTAAGAGTATTGATTTTAAAGAGGCCAAGATTCCTGTGGTTCAAAATCTGATTGCAGAGCCTGTCACCGAAGGTCCAAAGCTCAAACATAATTTAATTCAACAAGTCAGTGGTTCTGTTCGCTGGATGCAATCCATTCAAAAATTATCTCAACTGGGTTGCCAAAATTTTGTTGAGTGTGGTCACGGCCAAGTTTTAAAAGGTTTGATTAAAAAAACCGCAGAGGCCTCCACTGTTTTTAGCACCCAATCGTTGGAAGATTTTAAGCTGATCGAAACTCATTTGAAAGCAATGGGTCATTAGTTTTTTAGTTGTTTTGAGTTTGTATTTTGTTAGTGTGTTGACCAATGTTAAATTTAAATCAAATGACATTTTTTGTAACAGGTGGAAGCCGCGGTATTGGTGCGGCGATCGTTAAAAAATTAGCAAGCCAGGGTGCTCAAGTTGGTTTTTCTTTCGCAAGCAATGAAGCCGCTGCTGCGAATGTATTAGCTTCACTTCCCGGTGCAGGACATTTCACATGCCCTTTAAGGTTAGAAGATCCTGCAAGCATCAAATCGGCAATTGAAAAAATTCAAGAAAGATTTCCGACTCTTTCAGGTTTAGTTAACAATGCCGGAGTCACCAAAGATGGACTTCTTTTGCGTATGAAACTGGAAGATTGGGATCAAGTCTTGAATAGCAATCTTCGTGGTAACTTTTTACTGACTCAGGGCTTACTCAAAGGTTTTGTAAAAAATCGTGAAGGCTCCATTGTTAACATTGCCTCTGTGATCGGAAGAACTGGTAATGCAGGTCAGGCCAACTATGCGGCTAGCAAGGCAGGGCTGATCGGATTTACGAAATCCTTAGCTCAAGAAGTGGGTTCTCGGGGAATCAGGGTGAATTGTGTCGCCCCGGGCTTTATTAAAACTGATATGACCAGTGGTCTCAGCGAAGACTTACAAAAACAGCTCCTGTCTAAAATCCCTTTGGGATACCTGGCAGAACCCGAGGATGTCGCGAATTGTGTGGCATTTTTACTTAGTCCAGACTCAAAATACATTACGGGCCACACATTAGACGTCAATGGCGGAATGTATATGAATTAAACCAAGCAGGTTGGATTCACTTGTGGTAGATAATATAGGATCATTTTTTAGTAGTTTTAAAAAAGATTGAAATTGAAAGATCAAAATATAACGATTGAAATAGAAGGAGACTTTATGAACGAAATTCTAGGAGGACAAATGTCAGTAAGCCCGAAAGTAAAAGATATCATCGTGGACCAACTTGGTGTGGATCCAGAAAAAGTAAAACCAGAAGCTTCATTTATTGATGACTTGGGTGCTGATAGCTTGGACATCGTTGAACTTGTGATGGCGATGGAAGAAGAATTCAACCTGGAAATTCCTGATGAAGACGCTGAAAAGTTAAAAACTGTTCAAGACGTTGCGAGCTACTTGCAATCTAAAGGCAAAGTTTAATACATCCCATGAGCAATCAGCTGACTCGCGGTCAAATTACTTTAAAACGAGTTGTTGTCACAGGTATTGGGGCCGTCTCCCCGCTTGGTAATACTTGGAAAGAAACTTGGTCGCGGGCCCTGGCGGGCGAATCTGGAATTGGACCTATCACCCGCTTTGATGCCGAAAAATACGACACCCGTTTTGCGGGTGAAGTGAAGGGCTTCAATTCGGATTTGTATATTGAGAAAAAAGAACAAAAGAAAATGGATTTATTCATCCATTTTTCCATCGCTGCTACAAAGATGGCTCTGGAACAAGCAAAACTGACTATTTCCGATGAGCTTGCCCCTAGAACAGGTGTGATGGTGGGTGCAGGTATGGGGGGACTTCCCTTCATCGAAGAGCAGCACGCAAAATTAATTGAAAAGGGCCCAAGCCGAGTCAGTCCTTTTTTCATTCCTTCCGTGATTTCAAATTTAGCATCAGGCCAAATCAGCATGATGTTTAACACAAAAAATGTGAACTACTCCATTACAAGCGCCTGTGCGACGGGTGTTCACAGTATCGGTGAAGCGTTCCGATACATCATGTACGATCATGCCGATGTCATGATTGCAGGTGGTACTGAAAGTTGTGTTTGTCCTTTGGCCATGTCTGGCTTTGGAAATATGCGAGCTCTTTCAACTTTAAACGATAACCCTACAAAAGCCAGCCGCCCTTTTGATAAAAACCGAGATGGTTTTGTTTTAGGCGAAGGCTCTGCCATTTTAATTTTAGAAAGCCTCGAGCATGCTTTAAAAAGAAATGCTCCCATTTTATGTGAAGTCACAGGCTACGGTGTCAGCTCAGATGCTTACCACATGACATCTCCTGCGCCTGAAGGCGTGGGCGGGGCTCAAGCCATGAGGTCTGCTCTTAAAGAAGCGGGACTTCAGCCTTCACAAATTCAGTATATCAATGCCCATGCAACAGCCACTCCCATGGGAGACGGTTTAGAAACTGCGGCCATCAAAAAAGTTTTAGGTGAAGCCTCTAAAAAAGTCATGGTGTCTTCGACTAAATCCATGACGGGTCACTTGCTTGGTGCTGCAGGGGCTTTGGAAAGTGCTTTTTGTGTTCAAGCTTTAGTTGATCAAGTGGCGCCGCCGACAATTAATTTAGAAAATCCAAGCGATGATTGTGATCTTGATTACGTCCCGCTCAAAGCAAGACCTGCAGAAATTAATCATGTTATGAATAATAGCTTTGGCTTTGGTGGAACGAACGGGACCCTTGTATTTTCTAGGTATTTCAGATCGTGAAGGTTTTGATCGCCTCTGATCATGCTGGGTTCGGACTTAAAACCCAGCTCATAAATTCTGAAATTTTTAAAAATCTCAACATTCAAATCGAAGATCTTGGCCCGACGGATGCTCAGTCTGTTGACTATCCAGACTATGCAAAACGAGTCGCTTCCCAAGTCAATCAAGATGTGAATCAACAGGGGATTTTGATTTGTGGCTCGGGTCAAGGCATGAGTATCACAGCCAATAAATTCCCAAAGGTTCGAGCTGCTTTGTGCTTAGACGAAAATATGGCTGCGCTTGCAAGGGCTCATAATAATGCCAATATTCTTTGCTTAGGTTCTAGGCTTTCAAGTTTTGAAGTGGTTCAAAAAATCCTGTCCACATTCTTTAAGACTCCTTTTGAGGGTGGTCGTCATCAAACTCGAGTTGATAAAATCTGTTAGAAACTTTAGTGTTAAGTAGAACCTTTTTGAAAGGTGTTTCACCTTTTGAATTCGTCTAAAAAAATACGGAGATCATTATGAATGGGTCACTCAATCACAACCTTAAAACATCCGATCCTGATCTTTTCGACATCATTGAAAAAGAATCTGGCAGACAAAAAACAGGTTTAGAAATGATCGCCAGTGAAAACTATGCGTCCATGGCCGTAATGCAAGCTCAAGGCAGTATTCTAACGAACAAGTACGCTGAAGGTTACCCAAACAAAAGATACTACGGGGGTTGCCACTTCGTGGATCAGGCTGAAACCTTGGCCATTGATCGCCTCAAAAAATTATTCAATGCCCCTTTTGCAAACGTGCAACCTCACTCGGGTTCGCAAGCCAATATGGCTGTGTTTTTAGCCGGTCTTAAACTTCATGATGTGATTTTGGGTCTTGATTTATCAAACGGTGGGCATCTCACCCATGGAAGTCCTGTGAATTTTTCCGGGATGCTTTACAAAGCGGCCAGCTACAAAATTGATCCTGAAACTGGAAGACTTAATTACGATGAAATTTTAAAAGTGGCACGGGAAACAAAGCCTAAATTAATTATTGCAGGATACAGCGCGTACCCCCGATTTTTAGATTTCGAAAAATTTAAAAGCATTGCTGATGATGTGGGTGCGGAACTTCTTGTGGACATGGCGCACTTTGCGGGGTTGGTCGCTTCAGGTCATCATCCCTCACCGTTTCCTTTTGCAGATTATGTGACTTCGACCACTCATAAAACTTTACGAGGACCCCGCGGCGGAATTATTCTCACTCAAACAGAAGAAAAATCCAAAGCGGTCAATTCCAGAATTTTTCCGGGCATTCAGGGTGGGCCTCTTGAACATGTGATTGCAGCCAAAGCCGTCGCTTTTGGTGAAGCCCTCAGACCTGATTTTAAAACCTACATCGGGCAAGTCATTGAGAATGCGAAAACTTTGTCAGAAGAACTGCTCACTCAAGGTTTTGATCTGGTGACGGGCGGAACTGATAATCATCTTCTGCTTTTGGATTTATCGAAATCTGAAGTGACAGGAAAATTAGCAGAAAATGCACTGGATGAAGCGGGAATCACAGTGAATAAAAACACAGTTCCCAACGAGAAAAGATCGCCCTTCGTCACCAGTGGAATTCGCATTGGAACGCCGGCTCTGACCACCCGTGGAATGGGCCCATCCGAGATGAAGCAAATTGGGAAATGGATCTCTCAAGTGCTGAAAAATCCAGAGGATTTAGCAGCTAAAAAGAGAGTTAAAAATGAGGTCGAGTCCCTTTGCTTAAACTTCCCGCTTTACAATAATTCGTGATAGCCTAATTCCATGTTTTTGAATGTTTTGAGTGGTACAACTGCACTTCTTTTTTTGGTTTTTATTCAGTCCTCGTGCACATCGTCCATCACCCGAAACCACAGGTCTATTTCTAGCTCCTCAGTGGCGGGCGATGCAGCAGAATCTGCAAAAGAAAATTTAAGTCAAATTTTGGACTCTGAAACTTCCAGTGATCGATCTGAAATCATGTTTGATTGGCCCGTGGACCGAGCGAGACTCACGCGGGGTTTTGATGTGGCCAAAAGAAGGCCTCACTTAGGAATTGATTTAGCAGGACCTAGAAGAACTCCTGTTTTTGCCTCACACAATGGAATGGTGATCTATGCGGGCCGCGATTTTCGTGGCTTTGGTAAAATGATTTTAGTGGAAACAGGTCACGGCTGGGCCACATTGTACGCTCACTTAGATGCAATCCTGGTCAGCGAAGGGCAAAAGGTCAATCAAGGATCAACCATTGCTCTTTTAGGTAATACAGGAAGATCTACGGGCCCCCATTTACACTTTGAACTTCGACGGGGCAAAGCCCCCGTGGATCCACTGATGTATTTGCCGGGTGGGATGGAAGCGCAAAGGAAGCTCGCTGCTAAGAGGTAACAATGAACCTACACAAAGGTGGCTTGCTGAGTTCGAGACGGCATTTAAGCCCAAAATCACGCTCCAAAAACGGAAAAAGAGATTGAATTTTGATTCAACAAGGTATATACTGTAAAGTATATACTCGTAAGGGGTAAAAATATGAAAAAAGCAAAGCTCTTTCAAAACGGACAAAGTCAAGCAGTCAGGCTCCCAAAGGAATTTCGCTTCAAAGGAAAGGAAGTCTTTGCTCAAAAAATGGGTGCAGGAGTTCTCCTACTTCCTGCAGACAGTCCATGGGAAATTTTCCGGCAGAGCTTGAGTCAATTCAGTGACGATTTTCTATCTAATAGAAACCAACCAGATCAACAAAAGAGAGAAGATTTCTGATGAGATATCTTCTCGATACGAACATTTGCATTTATATCATCAAGAAGAAGCCTGAGCAGGTTCTTAAAAAACTCACAAAACTTGAATCGACAGAGGTTGCAATTTCTGCTGTGACATTGAGTGAGCTCATCTACGGAGCCGAAAAAAGTCAGCACATACAGAAAAACCTAGAGGCTCTGACAGGCTTTCTGGCTCCAATTAACATTCTATCATGGGACGATAATGCAGCCAAAAGCACAGGAGAAGTACGAGCTATTTTAGAAAAATCTGGAAAGCTAATTGGGCCTTATGATCTGCAAATCGCTGGACAGGCTCTTTCGTTAAACCTAACTCTGGTCACAAATAACGAAAAAGAGTTTTCAAGGGTCAAAGGATTAAGAATTGAGAATTGGGTGAAGTAAGTCGAGACCAGAAGAAAAGCCTTCGTGTTTTCAGTCCGTGGCAAAAATGTTGCAATCCAAGCAGACTAGTTTATACAAAAGGAAATTATGCGATATCAAAGGTCCGAAATTCGATCATGGTATCCAGCTCTCGGACTCTTGTTTCTTATTGGATGCACTTCTCCAGGGCCAGTTACAACCCAGATCAATACAAAAAAGAGCCCTGTCGTTTCTGCACGATGCTCATGAGGACTTTCCAAACAACCCTGTTGCCGATAAAAAAATGGATTTAAAAAAATAAGGGATCGAGAGTTGATATGGCTCAAATAATTAAATTTTTCTGGAGAAGTGTTAGCCTTCTTGCCGTTATCGTTTTTATATGGGGCTCAATTGCAATAGGATTTTTCGATTTTGTAATTGGAATTCCTAAAAGTTTTATAGAAAGTCGATCGAGATACTTCTCATTAGATCAAGTTAAGATTTACTGGGGTATCGAGGAGTTTAATTCTCAAAAGTGGAAGAAAGGGGAAAGATCTGCGCAGGCCGTTTATTTGGCATTCAATAAAAAGACAATCGGTTTTAGTCGGGCTGAAGTCATTAGTTTACTGGGTGAGCCCGACGGCGATTATCTTTATCAAGACGGTGAACTTTCTTATAAAATTTTAGACAAAACTAAATTCGATGATAAATCAGGAGCTACGGGGTCCAGGTGGACTCTGTTTTTAAAAACAGATTTAACAGACAAAGTAAAGGACCTAGCTTTTGTTCGGACATGCTGTGATAAATTCTGATCTCTTACGAGAAAAATGAAACGCACGCAGATACAAGCATTCTTGATCTTAGGCTGATCCGATATCAAGGGGTTACTGAGGGCGTGCGAGCTTGTCTTCAATCACCTTAGTAATGCGGCAATCAGTTGAGCTTTCGATTTGTTGTCCAAATGTCATGTACCGCTTAGTAAAATCTTTTACTTTCACTTGGACAATGTTGAATCCAGTGTTGTTTCCGAAAGCTTCAGTCCATGGGCCGGGCTGATACAAAAGAACTTCTACTTGTTGCACTGGAGCTGCGATTTCTTGTGCTAGCTGGTAGCTAGCGGCGTTTTTACTCTTAAGTTCACATTTCGTTTCATCAAGCTGGGCATAAGAAATGGACGCGGATAAAACGAGTAAAGATGTAATCATCACTTTCATAAATATTTCCTTTCAAATTCGATTTGAGTGAAGGTATCACAAATGCACACCTCGAAAAACTCTCACTGTAATTAAGAAATGATTGTCAAAAAGTTGATCATCAAAGACGCTCTTTCTTCTTTTCGTGGGTTATCCACATTCGCTCTCAGGTTTATGTACTTAGCTTGAGTTCTTTCTCGCACGACTCGGGTCTTGGTTGATAAACAATGATCTGCGACAGCTTTCGTGA
>Ga0164293_10002155_pt1 | contig 16657 bp, 15 predicted proteins | sample GEODES118metaG_FD_111487 | JGI IMG/M metagenome (GOLD analysis project Ga0164293, IMG submission 111487) | Eutrophic lake water microbial communities from Lake Mendota, Wisconsin, USA - GEODES118 metaG | ecosystem: Environmental > Aquatic > Freshwater > Lake | place: USA: Lake Mendota...
ATCTCGAGCTCGTGCGCCCGATAGACGGCGACTCCGCTGGTGCGGGGGCCATGGGCAAAACGCGTGGCGAAGGGACGTTGCTTGCTGCGATTGACCGAACGCGCACCGCGCCCGGTGCTCGGTTGCTGCGGCAGCGGTTACTTGCGCCCCGCACGCATGTCCCCGAGATTCGTCGACGTCTCGACGCGGTAGAGCACTTCGTGACGCATCCGGCGGTCCGAGCAGAGGTCCGCGCGCGTCTCGATCGCATTGCCGACATCGAACGCCTTGCGGTGAAGGTTGCGCTCGAGCGCGTCGGCCCGCGTGAACTTGTTGCATTGCGCACGTCTGTTGCCGAGCTTCCGGGACTGGCTTCGGCGCTTGCGGCAGCTCCCCGAGCAGGGCTTTGCGCCACGTTTGACATTGAAGAACAGCCCAATGTCGATGGCCGAAACGCGGCTGATGCGCCTGCGCTGCTCGATTGCGTCGAAGACGTGTCCGCGCTGTTGCAGGCGTCGCTCGCGGATGAGCCGCCGCTGCGCGTGAGCGACGGCGGGGTGATTCGCGAGGGCTTCGATGCTGAGCTCGACTCTGCGCGGACGCTCGCGCGCGATGGTCAGCGGCTACTCGTTGAGCTCGAGGCACGCTTGCGAGAGCAATCGCAGATTCCAAGTCTAAAGTTGCGGTTTACACGTGTTTTTGGCTGGTACATGGAAGTTACACGTACCCACCTGTCGAAAGCACCGGCCTCGTGGCGACGTAAGCAAACCGTTGCGACGGGAGAGCGTTTTACGTGCGATGAGCTCGACGAGCTCTCCGATTCGCTCGCGCATGCGCAAGACCGCCTGGCGTCGCGCGAGGCTGAGCTCTTTGTCGACGTGGTCAAGACGCTCGGTCGCCATGCCGAGCGCCTTCGCGATCTCGCCGCGCGGCTTGCGATGCTCGATGTGGCAACGGCGCTCGCCGAGTTAGCGCACAGCCACGATTATACGCGCCCGGCGGTCGATGCCTCGAGTGCGCTGGTGCTCGAGGGAGCTCGGCACCCTGTGGTCGAGCAGCTTGCTGCTGCAGGGCGCTTTGTGCCGAACGATGTCGCGCTCGATGCTGCGGGGGCGCCGTCGGTCGCGGGCGATCGCGCGCGCATGTGGATCCTCACCGGTCCGAACATGGCGGGAAAATCGACGTTTATGCGTCAGACGGCTCTCGCCGTGGTGCTCGCGCAGATGGGATCGTTTGTGCCTGCACGCAGCGCCCACATCGGTGTCGTTGATCGCCTGCTTACGCGCGTCGGCGCAAGTGACAACCTGGCCCGTGGCCAGAGCACGTTCATGGTCGAAATGCAGGAAACTGCAAACATCTTGAAACGAGCGTCGCGGCGCTCGCTTGTGATTCTCGACGAGATTGGCCGCGGCACAAGCACCTACGACGGGCTATCGATTGCCTGGGCTGTCGCTGAGTATTTGCACGATGCGATTGGGTGTCGTGCCTTGTTTGCAACACACTATCACGAGCTTACCGCTCTTGCCGAAAAGTGCGTGCATGTTGCAAATTATAGTGTGAGTGCGCGCGAGCACGACGGGGCGGTCGTTTTCTTTCATCGGGTGCAGCAAGGGCCAGCATCGCGAAGTTACGGCGTGGCTTGCGCTAAGCTTGCCGGTTTACCCACGCCAGTGCTGGAGCGAGCGCAGGCGATCCTTTCGGAGCTCGAAGGTGGGGCGAACGCGCCCGAGACGACCGGGCGGCCACGACGGCCAAGTGTCTCAAACGCGAAAAAATCCAACGTGCCGCAGCTTGCGCTGTTTCAGGAACGCGGGGCCGATGTCGCGACGGAACCGCACGTCACGCCGCACCCGGCGCTTGCGATGTTGCGTCAGCTCGATGTCGACCGGATGACGCCGATTGAAGCCCTCACGACGCTGGCGAAGCTGAAGCAGCTGGCACCGACGTCGTGACGTGGGAGCTCACGGGGAGACGCGGGGCCCCGGGCGTCTTTTGGTTGCTAAATGCAACTATCTCGGTCAGCGCGAACTGGCATCGAGCAGCGCTTGGTACGCGCCTGCATCGAGAAGGTTTGCGACGGAATCGGCGGCGGCGCTTTCGATAACGATCATCCAGCCCTTGCCGTAGGGATCGTCGTTGACCAGTTCGGGTTTGGCGTCGAGGTCGCGATTGATAGCGACGACTTTGCCGCTCACCGGCGCGTAGAGATCGCTCAGCGTCTTGACGCTTTCGATCGTGCCGAACGCTTTGCCGGCGGTGAGTTCGTCACCCTCGTTCACGTCGAGGTTCACGAGGGTAATGTCGCCGAGTTGCTCAACGGCGAAACCGGTAATTCCGACCGTCACGCGCGACGACCCTGATTCAAGTTTCGTCCACTCGTGGTCTTTGGTGTAACGCAAATCTGCGGGAATGCTCATGGCTCTTGGACTCTCTTGTTAGCTTCGTTTGTAGAACGGAGTTTTGACGACGACGGCTTCCACGTTTTTGCCTCGGCAGTCCACCCAAAGAGGCGACCCGATCGCACTGTGCGCGGTGCTCACGTAGCCGAGACCGATGGACTTGCCCAACGTCGGGCTCGGGCTGCCGCTTGTGCACGTGCCGATCGCTGCGCCGGTTGCCGGGTCGCGCAGCACGTAGCCATGGCGAGCGACGCCGCGACCGGTGACTTCGAAGCCGACCATTTTGCGCGAAAGGGGAGCCGCCTTGATGGCCTCGAGCGCCTCTTTTCCGACGAACGATGATTTGTTGAGCTTTACAACCCAGCCAAGCCCAGCCTCGATGGGGTTGGTCGTCTCATCAATGTCGTTGCCGTAGAGCGAAAGGCGCGCTTCCAGGCGTAGCGTGTCGCGCGCGCCAAGCCCAGCCGGCTTCAGTCCCAATGGGGCGCCTGCCGACATGAGTGTATTCCACACTGATTCGGCATCGGGCGACGCGCAAAAGATTTCGACGCCGTCTTCGCCGGTGTAGCCCGTGCGAGCGATCGTGCAGGCGACGTTGCCGATGCGTGCATCGCAAAACGAAAACGGGGCGAGCGCTGAAACGGGGGCGAACGCGTCGACCGCGCCAGCGAGAATCTCGAACGCGCGTGGCCCTTGCAGGGCGATGAGCGCAGTCGCCTCGGTGATGTCGTCGAACTCGCAGTGGTTATCGGCGGCACGGGCGACAATCGCGCTCATCTTTGCGTGATTCGATGCATTACACACGATGAGCCACCGCTCTTGGGAACGGCGATACACGATAAGATCGTCGTCGATCGTGCCCGAGTCGTTGCACGCCGCTGTGTAGAGTGCTTGGCCGTCACGCAGCTTCGAGGCGTCGTTGGTAATGAGGTAATCGACGACATGCGCGGCGTAGGGCCCTCGCAGCTCGAACTCGCCCATGTGAGAGACATCGAACAACCCTGCGCTCTGGCGAACAGCGTGATGTTCGTCAACGATGCCTGTGTACTGTACAGGCATTGCAAACCCTGAAAAAGGCACGATGCGCGCCCCAGCCCGAACATGGCAATCGTACAGCGGCGTCTTGCGCAGGGGTGTGTCGCTCATGAGTGCGCGGCACCCTAGTCGACGATGCGAGGGCTGTCAGCCGTCGGCGCGCTGGCTCGGTCGGAGTTGACGCTGGCAGTCGCCTGTCGCGCGAACACGGATGTGCGTTATGCTTAAACTCAACGATGGCAACGCCTTTTGATCACGCTGCGCAGCGGTATCTCGACGAATGGGTTCCTCGCTTCGTGCCGTACCATCTCGATCTCGTGCGCGAACTCGCGCTCGCGCAAGGGCAGCGCGTTCTCGTCGCGCGGTCGGGACCGGGCGCTGAGGTGCTTGCGGTGTCCAGGGCGGTTGGGCCTCTGGGGTCCGTTCGCGCGACCGATCCAAGCGCCGAGATGGTGAGAATTTGCAGCGAACAAATTTCGCGCGCCGGAGCGGCCAACGTGGTGTGCGAGCTGGCGCCGATGTCCGATGTCGGTGCGGGCCAGTGGCACGCCATCGTGTGCGCGTTTGGAATTTGGACCGTCAAAGATGTTCCGGCGCTGCTGCAGTCGTGGTCACGGGCGCTCGTGCCGAACGGAAAAGTCGGCGCGTTGGTGTTCGGCCCTCCCGATCCGGCCGACCCGTTCGAGATGCTGGCCCAATCGCTGCGCGACCTCGAGCCGAGCGCCTTGGCGCGGCCCCAAGAGGCAAACGTAAGCCGCGACGCCCTCGCCGCGTTGTGTGACTTGGGCGGGCTTTCGCTTGTGCGGCACACCATTTTGCGCCACCCCGTTTCGTTTCAGAGCGCCGAATCCTTCGTGGCCGCGATTCGCGACGGGCGTACGTGGGGGCGTGTGTTTGAAGCTTTGGGAGCCGAGCGCAGTGCGCGGGTTACCGCACGGTTCTACGACCGCGTCGGCGGCCCAACGGCGCCTCTCGTTTTCGAGCCGGTGGCGACGTTGGCGATTGCAGCGCTGCCTGGCGCAACCGTCGACTTAGCGGTGCGTCCGTGTGTTGTCGCGCCTCCCCGATCGAGTCGTGCGGTCGCCGATATAGCCGGTGACGCAAGCCGTGGGGCTGATAGCGACCCGGCGCTCGCGTTATCAACGGCCGGTCAGTCGTCCACGCACAAGCCAAGGTAGATGTAGATTCAACATATGGTTGACTCATGCACCCTCACTTTCGTCGATGCCGCCGCGATTCCGGCATCGATCCGGCTTGAACGGGGGCGCGTCTTGCCGCCGACAAGCGTTGGTACGCACGGAATGTGGCGCGTCGACGCTCCGGGGATGCGTGATGTACACATCTTTCTTTACTTCGACGGCGAGACGCTCTTTGCGCAAAGCGCAGATTCAAGAGATCCTGCAACTATTGCGGGGCACCCGGTAGGAACAGACTGGATTCCGATCGCCATGCCGTGCGAAATCGCGTTTGGGGGCGTATGCTTGCAAGGTGCATGGAGTGGGCACGATGCATCGATGTCGGACGCGATTGAACTCGCGTCCGCCGAATCTTGGCAGGCGCCGCGCAGCTGGTCGCCTGTCGGCGAAGACGCGGTAACTCGCGATGAGCCCGTGGAAACAACGTCGCGCTACCTGTCCGATGTCGGGCTTTCCGACCGACTTGCCTTGGAACCCCAGCAACCGTTGCCAAAGCGAATTTCCCGCACCTCGGTGACTGCGTTGGTGACGCGCGGCGCTCGCCGCCTTCGCGGCATGCGGGCGTGGGTGTTATCGCGTCAAGGCGCGAGACGGGCTTTCTTTGCCGGCTTAGGCATTTTGATCGGGCTCGTTGGCGTATGGGCTTTTGTGGGGCTCGGGCCAACGAAACCGCCGGCTGATCTCGCGACGGACGACACGCCGCCCATCGCGGCTAGCGTGAACAATACAACAACCCGTGTATTGAAACCGCCTTCGATGCCTTTGGAGGGCCATCGTGAGGGGTCTGGAGTCAGGCCAGCCGAGCCGGTTAGCGTGAAGGCGCTGACAGCGCTGACAGGACGACAAGCCACCTCCGATACGGACGCATCGGCCGGCAATGCATCCCTCGCAGACGCGGGCGCAGACGCACGCGTCGCGGGTGATGGCAAAACCGCCGAACGTCGTGCGGTCGACGCATTCGCTGCGGGCGACCTCGAGTTGGCACTTGTATTGTACACTCAGCTTGCGCAATCGGAGCCGCGAAGGGCGGAGTATGCGGAAGCGCGGCGTGTTATCGGGCGCCGCCTCGCTGCGTTAGGCAAAGGCAAGGCGGGGCCATGACGCGAACGATCGTTCTGCTACTTGCGGCCTTCGGGCTCGCGGCCTGCCAGGGCTGCGCGGCAGCGAAGGCAAAAGCCCCGGGCCCGTCACCCGCGGCAGCACTGTCGCCGCTGAAAGACCCTGTGCTGCTCGCAGAGCAGGCGGCGGCGCTTGCCGAGGCGGGGGACACGATGCGCGCCGAGCAGTACTATCTCGCGGCGCTCGCGGCTGGCGGCTCTTCTAAATCAATTGTTCCGCGGTTTCTCAAAACATGTGTCGAGTCTGGCCAACTGCGGCTTGCCGTTGAATACATGCGCCCTGCACTTTCCGCTGATCCTGACAACGCTCACTTGCAGTTTCTTGCCGGAGCCATTTACGCCCAGCTTGGGGATCGCGCGGCGGCGCGGGAGAGCCTTGTGCGTGCTGCTGACGCGCTAAAGGACAACGCAGAAGTGCAGTTTGCGGTTGGCACTTTTTTTCGTGACGACCTTGGAGACCGCGTTGGCAGTGACACGTACTTCCGCAGATACCTCGAAGTCGCCCCGAAAGGGGAGCACGCCGCGGAGGCGAAAGCGTCGACGATGGAGCGCGTGCGATGATTCCTGATGCCGTCTTTGCTTCTACGCTGATGGGCTTTTTTGCCCCCGTGCGTCACTATCTCGAAGACCCCACTGTCACCGAAGTGATGATCAATGGGCCGGGTGTAATCTACATTGAACGCTCGGGCAAACTTGAGCGCGTGCCTGAGTCCTTTCCGAACGTGAAAGCGCTGTACGCAGCATTGCGAAACGCCGCTCAGTTCGTTGGTAAGCACGTCGACGATAACAATCCACTTCTCGAGGGGCGGATGCCCGACGGCTCGCGGCTCGCGGCTGTCTTGCCGCCATCAGGCCCGGGCGGGCCTTACGTGGCGATTCGCCGCTTTGGTGGCGAAGCGCTGACGTTATCGCGACTCATCGATGTCGACGCGATAAGCGAGGACGCGGTCGAGTTGTTGCGGGTTCTCATTGCGATAAAGCGCAATGTTGTGATTGCTGGCGGCACCTCAAGTGGAAAAAGTTCGCTGCTGAATGCCTTATCCGAACTCATTCCCGATGATGAGCGAGTCATTGTCATTGAAGACTCCAAGGAACTTGCCTTGATGCGCGAGCACGTGGTCACGCTCGAGAGTCGTCCTGGCGATGCCTCGGGGACGGGTGCTATCTCCATTCGCGACTTGTTTCGTATATCGCTGCGGATGCGTCCTGACCGCATTGTGATTGGAGAGCTCCGCGGTGGCGAAGCGCTCGACTTGGTCCAGGCGATGACGAGCGGGCATGGCGGGTGTCTCACCACGTTGCACGCGACGCATCCGCGCGATGTTTTGTCGCGTCTCGAAACGATGGCCATGATGGCCGACGTTGAATTGCCGCTTGCGGCGCTCCGCCCTCAGATCGCTTCAGCGGTCGATCTCATTGTGCAGGTTGCACGCTTTCGCGATGGCACGCGAAAAGTGACGCACATCTCCGAACTTGAGTTCTACGACGCACCCTCGGGGAAGTACGGATTGGCCGATCTGTTCGAACGACAGCTTGAGGGCATCGATCCCGACGGTCGTATCCAAAGTTCTCTCCTCCCCACGGGGGTTTTGCCTTCGACACTCGCGCAGTTGCGCGCCGAAGGCCTCGATGTGCCTGATGCGATGAAAGATGCCGCGCACCACCGACGGCTCGGGCACCGCTCGCCGTGAGCGTCGCCGGCCTGTAGCCGCGCCCGCGCGATCGGTCGGTTTTTGTCAGCGCGAATGCCGAGCGTGCGACCGCTGGTGGATCTTCTGTTCTCCACGGATGGGTTTCGGTTTCTTGTATCTCAGGAAGTATCGAGGCTTTTCTTTCGTACAAAGCGACATGAGCGCACCAATGCGGCGTTGGTATGTCTAATGCACTCTTCGTCCGGTGATGTGGGTAACGACTCGCCGAAGATACCGAGGACGTGTGAGCGGCGCGAGCACGGTGACAGCGCTCTTGATGGCGCTGGCATTGCTGGCGCTCGTGCGCATCTCCACGAGCTCGCTACCTGCCGCGGGCCGCAAGCTCGCCCGTGACAACACGACAGCCCTCGAGCAGGTTCGAAAGCCGCACCATGAACAGGCCAAGGCTGGGCACTAGGTTGTTAGGTCTGAACGCGATTGATTGTGCGTCTTGATCGTTTTTTACAATCACTTTTTTACGCCAACAGGAAAACCCATGAACACCCATGCCAGTAAGCTGAATCTTCGAATCCGACGCGGAGCTCGTGGCTCAAGTAACGAGAATCTGATGTGGACGATTCTTCTTGTTACGTGCTCGCTCATTGCAGGTCGTGTGTATAAGAAAATGACGGCAGATACCGCGGAAACCACAGCGAAAGCGGCGAACGGCGTCGCTAAGTCCCTGCTCAATCCTTCCCGAGACTAGCGACATCGAATGGTGTTTGGAGGTCCAGGAGTTCAAGAAAAAGGAACTTTGCTCATGTCTCGAGTGCCCGTGCGAGGGATGCACGCCTCGGCGAAGCGTGCGGCGTGGCTGCGCGCGGCGCGGCGCGGCGTGGCGGCTGCCGATATGCTTTATACGCTGGGTGGCGTGACCGCGGTGGGAACTGTGGTGTATCCTGCAATTAAACACTCGGGGGAGACGGTAGCTGCGCAGTACGGCAATCAGGCTTCGGTTCTCGCTCGCGGCGGAGGCGCTACAGCGTCGGGAGCTAGCGCGGCCGTGAAGCCGAAAGCGTGGGATTTGGGCTTTGGCGATAGGGGGTTTTACGCGACGACACCTTTCGGATCGTACACCGCGAAGGACGGCTTCAAAGGGCAGGTTGGCGATGGCATTCGCTACGACCGCGACAATGGCTTACGCGTCGGACCGGAATCTCAGCCATTTGCGACCTACCACCCCGATCGCGGTGTTGGGCTTGCCGTAGGCCAAGGCAACGGAAAGGTCGATCTTGTGTATAATCCCCGGACTAAGGGGTTCGAAACGAAAGTCGGCGATCGGACCATCGTGACGGGAAACCATGCCGATGGCCTGCACGTTGAATCTGGTGACGGCAACGCGCAACTTGACCTCGACCGCGATGGCAACGTGAAGGGGAATATCGGCGACTTGCGCTACGAGGGACCGCGGGATGCGCAGCATCAAGTCGCGTTCGGCGATCTCATTGCCATTCCCGTTGGAGGTGCGCCGAGGCCTACGCGTGACGCGGTCCAAGAGTCTGCGGGTCGTGAGCAGCGGCGCGAGCGAGGCGACGGTGACGGCAACACAACAACCGCGGGCGACGAGGGGGACGAGGTCGAGCCCGTCCGTTGAGATCCAGGAGGGAATAGCCGTGCTGCCTGTGTTGTGTTGGAGTGGCTGTGCGGTGGCATTTGTGGCGGCCATTTTTGACGTCCGAACGAGGCGAATCCCGAACTTTGTGTCACTGACCGGGATGGCGACAGGCGTAGCGGTGCGCGCCGCTGTCGGAAGTGTCGACAACGGCTTCCTGGGCGCCATGCAAGGGGGCGGGCAAGCGCTGTTGGGGATGGCTGCGGCGGGCGTCGTGCCGTGGATGATGTGGCGCCGCGGCGGCCTTGGAGCGGGGGACGTGAAGCTTCTCGCTGCCCTCGGGGCGCTCGGCGGACCGCTCGTTGGCTTTAACCTGCAGGCGCTCACATTCGCCTGTGCAACCGTTGTGCTTATGCCTTTGCGTCTCGCTCGCAGTGGTGCGCTGACGGCGATCGTACGTTATGGGATGCGTGTATTGCGAAATAGTGTGTTGTGGCGCCGACCGCCGCTCGAACTTGGCACACTCCCAGCGCTGGACCCTGTGCCTCTCGCGCCGACCATCGCCGTCGTGTTCGGCATCATGATGGCCACGGAACAGGTGCGCTGATGTCGTTGTGGCAGCGGTTTTTCAGAGAGACCCGCGCCGAAATTGTGCCCACCCTGCTAGGGTTTTTCATTACGTGGCTCTTCGTGACGTGCTGGTTTTTTATGAACTTGCAGTTTGCACGTTTGGCGTATCGGCGTGACGTGGTGGACCACATGGCGTTCGTTGCGGGTGATGTCGCGCGAAAAACGTATTGCGCCGGCGGGCAATCCCTGCAGGCGGCGCGAGATGCGGCATCCGGCGCGATTGAGGCGTTGCGGTCGACCAGCGTCGGGGCGGGAGATTCGTGCAAGTTGCACGTTCAAACGTCTGATGACACGGCTGGCGCAGAGCTCGTGAACGCAGCGGCCAACCCGGCGGCGGCATCGCTTGACGTGATGGTCGAGTGCACGTTTGTGTGTAGTGTGCCAGTAGCGGCGCAGGTCTTGTGCAAGCGAGGTCGCACGATGATCGAAGCGCGACGCAACGTTACCGCGCTCGGCTGCGACGGAGCGGCGCGCCCATGATGCGACGTTTGAATGGGCGTCCGTACGTGGGTAAGCGGCGGTCGTTCGTTTTGGATACGCGCGGAGCGATGGCGCTGACGCTCAATCATGTGTTCATTGGAGCGATTTCGCTTTTTGTTGTGCTGTCTCGTGGTTCGATTGCGTATGTGAGTTTTCAACACGAAAAGCTTCTCGGGCGAGCCGATGAAGCCGCGTCGTACGTTGCGGCCGCGCAAGCGAGGGCTAGCAACGCGATAGCGGGCAACAACGCAATTGTTGCCGCACTGGTTGGCGCTCGCTTTGCCGTTGAAGCCGACGCCATGACGGTAAAGGCCAATGCGTTACTCGCATGTCCTAAATGTCCGAGTTCGCCCGATTGTGTCATCTGCAAGCAGTCCACGGCGGCATTGCCGAGGGTGCTTGGTACACTCGCGTGGACGCGAGCCAAACAGGTTGCCGTTGCCCGGAGTCTTAGTGAGCTTTCGAGTGCGTTGCCCAAGCTTGCAGGGCAGGAGGCAGCGAACCTTGTTCGGCAATCGTTGGGAGATGAGTCCGCAAACGAAGAGCCGATTCGCATCGTCATCAAAGACCCATCTCAAACAATCGATTTGTGGAGTGCCGCAAACACAGACGTGGCATGTGACTTGGCGAGCAAAGAAGTTTTGAAGTCCCCTATGCTCGGGCATGCGTTTCCGAAGTTGGTATCGAAGAATCTTCTGCAATCGCTTCCAAAAACGCTTGTGTCGGCGATGCCCTCAAAGCTGTGCTCTGCCGGCCAGTCCGCCGCCTCCAAACCGAAGCTTGCCGAAATACGCGAAGTTGCGGAGCGCACCCGCGACGATTGCCGCGAATTTGAAGCACAGATGCGCTGCGCCGTTGCGGCCGCCGATGGTCGGGGAGGGGCGTGCGGTGGTATGTCCGCAAGCTCAGACGGTCTCGAAGCGTCGGAAACACTCGGGCGCCTGCGCCTGCCAGCTGCAGCGCGTCCGTATGTGTCGTGCCGGGTTGCTACGTTGCGCGCGCCTCTTGCTTCGCGCGACACCCGCCGATCGTCGTCGGCGTCGCGGCTTGATTCCTTGTTTCTGGCCGGCGGTGATCCTGCGCTCGGGACAAATCAAGTATTTCATAACGCAGATGGACAACTTGAAACATGCACGTTTGATCGCGATGCGTGCGTGGACAAGCAGCTCGAGAAAAATTCAGATGCGTATCTGAACCAAGCGCTCGGGCTGCCATCGGTAGTGTCAAGCGTGAAGCAAGTGCTCGGCGGCGAGACGCACGCGCCCGCGAGCGGAGGCAGTAGTCCAAACGAATTCTGTGCGTGCGCGTGTGCCACACAAAATGTCACTCCGTCGATCCGGCGCCTCACTGGCGCCCTGCACACAATTGTGAGTTTAGGCGCTCAACCAAGCCCCACGGGGCTGGATACGAATCCTGAGTATTGCGGATGCGCAAAATGGTATTTCCCCGATCGGAAAGGCCCGTTTGCGTCCGTCGACCCAAAGTCTCAATCCTTCGTTGCCGCGTGGAAGTGGGCGCCGGTGCTCGCGTGTCCCGCATCAGTCCAAACCCCTCAACGTTCGGTGGAAGATGCGAAACCGCGATAAGACCGCTTGGTTCTTGTGGCACGTTGGAGCCCGTGCGTCGGGGCGACCACGCACGTTCCACGGGTGGTATGGTGCCAAGCGGGCACGTGAGCGCGGCTATGCGTTTATTCCAAATCTGCTTGAGACGGGGGCAATTACGATGTGGCTCCTCGTTCTGCTTGTTGGCCAACAGAAGCTAAGCCGCGTTATCGCAGATAGGCGTGCGGTCGAGCGGGCTGTGCAGCAATCGGCGCAGGCCTGGAGCGGGGCTATGTGTGGCGGCGATGGTGCTTCGGTCGCACGCGACAAGGCCGTCCAGGCGGCGGAATCACGCGTGGTGGTCACAGCGACGGAGGATGCTATTCCAATGATTGTTGATGCCTCAGAAGTGAAGCACGCGCTTGATATGGTGGGCGCGCTAGGTCTGACAACGCGGTCCGTATCGACGCTCAATAACCTTTCGATTCCGTTGCATCGTGCATCTGTGTCCGCCATCCAAGGCGATGCAACAGGCGATCGTCGTCTCGCGTGTGCTGAGGTGCCTCGTGACACGCCACTTGGAAGCTTGCGCGCGAACGCACTGAAGTTCTTTAAAGAGCATATTGAGGGATACACCAAGCGATAACCGTGAAACGCTTCGTCGATAAACGTCGCAGCCTCGCGTTCGTTGCGGGAGCGCTCATAACCGTGGTCTTGGCCGCTTCTGCTGCACGGCAGGCGAGGCGAGCGAGGCCGTCGCGGGCTGGCGCCGAAACCATCGGCGACGCACCTCGCTCGTTTGCGGTGCCGGCGCCCAGCTCGGCATCGCTTCTGCCGCTTCGCAATGTTGGCGAATTCCTGTCGGGCGCGGCGCAAGCGTCGCAGCGGGCTCGCGTTCGCGTTCGAATTAATGAAGCCCCGTTTTTGGTCGGAGTCGAACGCGTCACGCGTTCGCTCGATGAGGCCATGGCCGACGTGGCCCGAGGATGCGAACGCGGCGAGCTTACGGACCCATCGGCAGCGCAGGCATCGCGGGACGCTCCTCGGGACCATGACGTTGTGCCGCTTCGTCTCGAGCGCATCGTCAACGAGGATTCGGAGCCGAATCACTTGCGCGCAAGCTTGTGCATTTTTCAACAAGTGTATGACGCACATGTTGCGGATGGTGACGCTGGGTCGGAGGCGACGAAAACGCGACGCGTGCGGTATACATTAGCCTATCGGCATGAACACGGTGCAACGACCGTGACGACTATGGCGAGTCTTTCACCGTTTTCGCTGAGCGAGTTATTTCCGGCGCACGCCGACGTTCCCGGTGATGATTTCCCTGACGTTGTGCGGCCTGATCGGTCGATCCGAACGCTCAGTGCCGTTGTTGAAGGCGATGGTTATTCCGTACGTATTTATGAAAGTGCGCTCGCGCCGCACGAACTGGTTTCTGTCTACACGGGGTCGATGGCGACGCTTGGCTATCGGGTTTCGAGCCGGGTCGATGACGTCTTCGTCTACGCACGACCTGACGCGGGCGCGCGTTTCGTGGTTTCGTTTGCGCCATCCTCGACCGACGGGTCCGTGGTCACGATCACGCCATTTCGTTCAGACGCCGTGGTCCAGCCATTGGGTGCCGCGCGATAAAAATGCGTGTGATTCGTGCGCAGCGCGAGCACCGCGAGGTGGTACCATCTCCTTCGCATTCACGAGCACCAGTGGGGCACTGTGTTGAAACTACAAGTAAAGGCTGCCTTTGGGGGAATTGTAGCTGCGCTGTTGGCAGCGGGGTTGCTGTGGTCGTACCTGAAACGCCTCGAAAGCGAGACGTCGGGAGGCCCGCCGGTTCGCGTGCTCACGGTGGTCCGGACTATCGAAGCGGGGAGCGTGCTGCGGGAATCCGATATTGGCGAGCGCGTTATCCCGGAGGCCTATGTGGAGTCTCGGATGATTCGGAGCGTTGACCGAACACGAATTGCAAATCTTCGATTGTCGACATCCCTCGATGCGCAGCAGGTGATCAACTGGACTGACATCGCGTCGACGACCGATGAGCGCGTGATGAGCTCGCTCGTGCAACCTGGAATGCGCGCAGTGACGATTCACACCGAGGGGCACGCGAGCTCCCTTGTGCGGCCCGGTGATAGGGTTGATGTGATTGCGACGTTGCCCCAGCCTGGGGCGAGCGAACACCGCACCGGAATCGTCTTGTTTCAAAACGTGTTGGTGCTCGGGCGATCGACGTCGCCGGGTGGCGGAGACGCGTCAGAAATAGCCCTTAGTTTATCGTTGCAACATGCGCAGTTGCTTGCGGTAGCTGGGGACCGCGCAAAACTCGCCGTGGCGCTGCGGTCGGCGGACGATGTTCGCGTGCAAGAGGGACTGGCAGAGGTCTCGTCGCAAATGCTGGTGGAGGGCGACAGGAAGTCCTCGACCGCTCCGTCGAAGCTGCGTAGCGGGCCGATAGCGATTGGTGCGGTTCGATGATGCGCGCCATGTCTGGTCGATGGTTGGCGTACGTTCGGCGCACGGCGGTCGTGATAGGGCTCGCGGCGATGGCGTGCCTCGTTCCTACCGCGCTGCTGCACGCGCAAACGGGACCGCGTCCCGGGCGGACCACGCGCTCGTCGACCGTCGAGATGAGCATTGTGGTCGGCGAAAATAAGACAATCTCAGCGAGTGACGTCGCGAGCTATTCGCTCGGCACAACCGGGATCGTCGACCTCAAGGTAACTCCGGATACGAGGCATTTCGTGCTCGTGGGCGTACGCCCAGGTTCGACCACCGTCCTTATGCTGAAAAACGACGGGTCTGAGGTTACGTATTCGGTCAATGTCTTTTCGCGGTCTCCCGAAATTGTGGAGCGCGAGCTTGAGCAATTGCTTCAAGGCTACACCGGATTGCGAATTCGCGGCGTCGGCACACGCTTCTTTATTGAAGGCGGGGTCAGCACGGAGGCCGATGCCAAGCGCGTCGGGCTTATCGCCAGCTTGTTCCCTGGGCAGGTTGAATCGCTTGTTGTCGTTGGATCCGTCGGAGCCGAACACACGATTAATGTGCGGCTCGATTTTTACTTTGTGCAATACGACAAAACGTCGAGCTACGGGGTTGGTCTTGCGTGGCCTGGGCGCATCGGCAATGCAACGCTCAATGGGACATTCGATGTTACGAAAACGGCGAATACCGCCGCAATAACGGCTGCGCAAGCACTGCCTGCTCTTGATTTGGCACAATCGCGCGGATGGGCCAAAGTGCTTAAACACTCGGTAGTCGTGACGACCAGCGGTAGCGAGGCAACATTCGAAAACGGCGGCGAGCGAAATTTTGCTGTCGCCTCGGGGCTCACGGGGACGATTCAGGCAGTGAGATTTGGCACCAACGTCACGGTGCTTCCCCGTTACGACCTATCCTCGAAAACCCTTGAGGTCAAAGTCAACGCCAACGTCAGCGACTTGGTCGAATCCGCAGCGGATATCCCGGGACGAACGACGTCAACGATTTCGACATTTGTTCACCTCAAGCTTGGTCAAGCGATCGTGCTTTCGGGGATTCGCAGTAGCTCACAGACGCATTCTGTCGATGGCCTTCCGCTTCTTAGTCAAATTCCACTTTTGGGAGTTCTCTTCGGCGGACATAAAAACAAAGCGAGTGAGATAGAAGGTGCAGTCTTCATCATTCCGAGCGTGGTTGAATCAGCTCCGTTGCGAGCCTACGATCTCGTGAGAACCGCGATGGATAACTACGATCGGTATTCGGGTTCGATAGACGAGGTGCGCTCCTTTCCTCATTCCCCCCCGAAACCATGAACGTTGTTGTCCGTGTTTTTCAGCGCGATTCAAATGGCGTCGCCGATGGCGTCGAGTTGGAACATCTTGCGCTGCGCGCTTCGGAGCCTCGAACGTTCGTCGTTGGGCGCCAGCGTGATTGTGAATTGCGACTCCCGAGTGACGCGGTGTCTCGGCATCATGCTAGCGTCACACTCACGGCCGATGTGTTCGTGGTCGAGGACCTCTCAAGTAACGGCACGGCTGCATCGACCGGCGAGATCTTGCGAGGAACGCGAGGCGTGTTTGCTTATGGCACGAGTTTGGTGATTGGACCGTTTGAGCTCGCGATCGCATTGGGAAACACGACGGCGTCGGCGTCTTCGGGCATGGTGGCTCCAGCGTCGGCCTCTGCCTCTGCCCTCGCATCGCCGCGCGAGAGTCGCGGCGCGCAGTGGGCGCCACCGTCGACGTCGAATCCAATTCCACTGTCGGTGTCGTTGGCGCCGCCCACAATTCGAGAGGCTTCGGGGCTCGCCAGTCGCCCGTCGACGCGACGTCTGTCAGATCGGCCGCCGCAGGTATGGCCCATCCGAGCGGCGAGTGACGGACCTCCGTCGTACCGCACGGTGACTGTCACCGGAGGCGTTGGGGACGGGGAGCTCGTTGGGTTGCGACGCGCCCTGCATGGCGAGCTCCTCAAGAACTTGGATTTTGCAAAGATTGACGTTGCGCGACCCGACCCGTCGTTGCGGCCGCGCGTGCTTACGGCCCTGCGGCGCATCGTTCGCGATCATCCGTCGATGCTGCTCAAGGAGCTCGATCACGATGTGTTGATCGGCGAGCTCATGGACGAGGCCCTTGGGCTGGGGCCACTCGAGCCGCTGCTCGCGGACGCGTCGGTCACCGAAATCATGGTTGTCGATCCTGAGACCATTTACGTCGAACGCGCCGGGCGTCTCGAACTTGCCCCTGTGCGCTTTACCGACGAAGAGCGCGTACGAGCGATTCTTGAGCGAATTGTGACGCCTCTCGGGCGCCGCATCGACGAGTCGCAGCCGCTGGTCGATGCGCGTCTGGCAGATGGATCCCGCGTGAATGCGGTTATTCGCCCGATCGCGCTTCGCGGTACGTCGATAACGATTCGGCGTTTTCCAAAGCGGCGCTTGACTATTGAGAACTTGCTGGAGTTCGGTTCACTCACTCCGCAGATGGCCACGTTTCTGACGCGCGCTGTCCTGGCGAAAAAAAACGTTCTCATCTCGGGCGGCACCGGCAGCG
>Ga0164293_10002157_pt1 | contig 16653 bp, 16 predicted proteins | sample GEODES118metaG_FD_111487 | JGI IMG/M metagenome (GOLD analysis project Ga0164293, IMG submission 111487) | Eutrophic lake water microbial communities from Lake Mendota, Wisconsin, USA - GEODES118 metaG | ecosystem: Environmental > Aquatic > Freshwater > Lake | place: USA: Lake Mendota...
AATCCAGATCGCAACACTTCCTGATGCTCTCGCTGGCCACGACATCCTTGGTCGCGGACAGACCGGATCAGGTAAAACCCTTGCTTTTAGCCTTGCCCTGCTTACAAATATCAGCGGACAACAGGCAAAGCCACACAAGCCTTTGGCACTTGTTCTCACACCAACTCGTGAGCTTGCTCAGCAGATCGATGAAGTTCTGCGCCCACTAGCTCGCGCTATCGGTCACGAATCAGTTGTTATCGCAGGCGGAATGCCTTATGCAAAGCAGATCACTGCAATGCGTAAAGCAACAGCAATCTTGGTTGCAACCCCAGGACGTCTAATCGATCTTCTCAACAAGGGTGAAGTACAACTAGATCAACTTCAGATCACAGTTCTTGATGAAGCAGATCAGATGGCAGATATGGGATTCCTTCCTGTGGTTAAAGAAATCCTTGATCAAGCAAAGCTTGATGGACAGCGTCTTCTCTTCTCAGCAACTCTTGATCGTGGTGTTGACTCACTCGTTAAGCAATACCTCAAGAACCCAAAGACACACTCACTTCAGAACGATCGTGCCTCTGTATCAACAATGGATCACTACATCCTCGTAATGAACCCAGGCGATAAAGATGACATCACTGCTCAAATTGCAGCTCGTAACGGAAAAACAATTCTTTTTGTTAAGACACAACGTGGTGCAGACCGCCTCTGCGACAAGCTAGCCCACGCAGGAGTTCCAGTCGGGGCTCTCCACGGCGGTAAGTCACAAGCTGTTCGCACCCGCACACTTGCTCTCTTCAAAGATTCAGCGAATGCAGCTCTCGTTGCAACCGATGTTGTAGCACGCGGTATCCACGTTGATGGAATCTCGCTTGTTGTACACGTAGATGTTCCACAAGATCACAAGGATTACCTTCACCGCTCAGGCCGCACAGCTCGCGCCGGAGAATCAGGTGCCGTTGTAACTCTGACAACATCAAAGCAGCAGAAGTCAGTCTCAGGACTTACTTCACGCGCTGGAGTTACACCTAAGTCTGTTTCAGTTACCTCACTCAGCACAGAATTGATGCGAATTACTGGAGCCCAAGAGCCTTCAGGTATTCCTTATGTTGCACCTATTGTTGAGAATAAAGGACCTAACCGCGGGACTCGCAAGCCACGTCCGAACTCAGCGCAGAGACGTCGCAGACCGAGATAACTTTATCTTTTGAATATTTGAATGGCTCTGAACTTTCTGTTTATATCAATTTACAAGAAAAACTTGTTACAGATATATATATTAATTAAGTAAACTATTCAAATACGTGCTGTATGGATTGCCCTTGTAAGAAGCGGCGATTTCAAGCAACTGCCCGTCAGAGATCCAACCATTATGCCAAGCGATTTCTTCTAAACAGGAGATTTTACTCCCCTGCCTTTCTTCAATAATTTGGACATAAGAAGAAGCTGCGTGGAGAGTTTCAAAGGTACCCGTATCAAGCCAAGTGGTTCCACGCTCCAAAATTCTTGTACTCAGCCTTCCCTCTTTCATATATTGCTCATTAACTGATGTAATCTCGAGCTCACCGCGCGCGCTTGGCTTTATTGATTTCGCTATTTCAACAACTCGTGAATCATAAAAATATAATCCAGGAACGGCAAAATTTGACTTCGGTTTGGTTGGTTTCTCTTCTATGGAAACAACCTTGCCGTCGGGGGAGAATTCCACAACGCCATAACTCTCTGGATTTGAGACTCTGTAGGCAAATATTGTTGCGCCATAGGTAGTTTCGATTGAACGGAGTTGTTTGCCTAATCCAACGCCATGAAAAATATTGTCTCCAAGAACTAAGGCAACATCATCCCCATCAATGAAATCTTCTCCGATAATGAATGCTTCAGCCAATCCATTAGGTTTCTCTTGTGACGCATAGTGAAAAGAACATCCATATTGTGACCCATCGCCAAGTAGCCGCTCGAACGAACTACGATCTTGGGGGGTGGTGATTATTAATATCTCATCAATCCCAGCAAGAAATAAAGTGCCTAGTGGATAATGAATTAAAGGTTTATCATAAACTGGAAGTAGTTGTTTACTCACACCCTTGGTGATGGGCCACAATCGAGAACCTGTACCACCAGCAAGCACAATAGCTTTCATATCGTAAGTGTAGCGGTTAGAGTAACTCTATTGATGATGGATAAATCGGAGTGATTATGCGAATTTTAGTAACGGGAGGTGCGGGATTCATTGGTTCCAATTTCGTCCGCATGATTGCAAGTGGAAAGTTGACTGGATTTTCGTCCGTAACGGTTTTAGATAAACTCACATATGCTGGGGTAGAAGCAAATTTAATTTCTGCAAGAGACATCGACGGATACCAGTTCGTAAAAGGAGATATTTGCGATCCTAGAATTCTCGAAGAGCTTCTGCCTGAAATAGATGCAATAGTAAATTTCGCTGCGGAGTCTCACGTAGATCGTTCAATCGCCGGGTCGCATGATTTTGTTCAGACTAATATAGTTGGCGTCCAAGTCCTGCTGGATGCAATCAAATTTTCTAAAAGAGATATCCGATTCCTGCAAGTTTCAACCGACGAAGTTTATGGGTCGATCGATTTGGGTTCTTGGACGGAAGATTGGCCACTCTTGCCTAACTCACCCTATTCAGCGAGTAAAGCAGGTGGCGAGCTATTGGCTAGGGCATATCAGAAGACTCATAACCTTGATGTTGTGATTACCCGATGCAGCAACAACTATGGCACACACCACTTTCCAGAAAAACTAATTCCGCTGTTCATCACCAATCTAATTCAAGGCAGGAAAGTGCCTGTTTATGGAAAGGGGTTGAATGTGCGCGATTGGCTTCACGTAGATGACCACTGCCGGGGAATCTATCTGGCGCTCACCCAGGGACGCTCGGGCGAAATTTATAACATAGGTGGAGGACGGGAGCTCAATAATTTAGAGATTACCAATTTGATTTTAGAATCCATGGGAGCTGACGAAACCTCTATTGAATTTGTAGAAGATCGCAAGGGACATGACATTCGTTATAGTGTTGATTGGACAAAGATTTCAAAAGAACTCGATTATGCACCACAGGTATCGTTTGAGAATGGTTTGAAGGACACGATCGATTGGTATCGGAATAACGAAGAGTGGTGGAAGCCACTCAAAACGAGTTAAACGAAAATGGTTTGGTTAATTACAGGTGCTTCGGGTCAGCTTGGATTAGCTATGCAGCGCGTGCTTTCGACACGAGGAATTAGTTTTATCGCAGCAAACTCGAAGGAACTAGATATCACCTCTCAAAATTCAGTTGAAAGTGTTTTGCTCAGAAATTCACCGAAGGTCATTGTAAATTGTGCTGCATGGACAGATGTAGACCTCGCCGAAATCAAACAAGAACAGGCGTATAATGTCAATGCGCTTGCAGTGAAAAACCTAGCACTTGCGTCTAAACGAATTAACGCAAAACTTGTGCACGTTTCCACAGACTATGTTTTTTCAGGAGTAGGCAATTCACCATGGTTAGAAAGCGCAGAACGAGATCCTGCTTCAATATATGGCTTAAGCAAACGTGAAGGCGAGAATTTTGTCCTAGAAATATATGGAGAAAATTCATTTGTGGTTCGTACAGCTTGGCTATATTCCGAAAACGGTAAAAATTTCGCGAAAACTATGGCAAACCTAGCTTTAAGCGACGAACGTGAGGTCAGGGTTGTGAATGATCAAATTGGGCAGCCAACATCGGCCAACGATCTAGCCCAACAGATTGTTGATCTTGTGGAAAGTAAGTCAACTCATGGAATTTATCACGGCACAAGTAGTGGACAAGCGACTTGGTTTGAATTTGCTCAAAAAATTTTTGAACTTGTCGGTGCAAACACGGAAAGAGTCGTACCAGTATCATCGGACGAATTTCTAAGCCTTGCAAAAAGACCAAGATATTCAGTTTTAGGACACGATAATTGGAGAAAATCAGAATTACCCGAAATGCGAGATTGGCGATTAGCCTTAGTGAATGAAATTCCAAGAATCCTTTTTGCGCAACGACGGAGTCTGTAACGATGAAACTTAGACCATTAAAAATTGATGGCGCTTGGGTCGCTGAAGCACAAGTGTGGCCGGATAACCGAGGTTTTTTTCGCGAGTGGTATCGGCGGGATACGATTTTGGAAGCCACAGGGATAGATTTTTCAGTCACGCAGGCGAATTTCTCACTGAGTAATCAAGGGGTGGTCCGAGGTATTCACTACAGTTTAGCGCCTAACGGGCAAGCAAAGTGGGTAACTTGTGTGAGTGGATCGATTAATGACGTCATAGTAGATTTGAGAACAGACTCACCCACATTTAAACGAGTCGAGTATGTTTCGTTAGAAGAAGGCGATGGGAAAGCGGTGCTCATCGGCCCCGGCTTAGGCCACGGCTTTTTCTCTAAAAAAGATAACTCTGGAGTGGCATACTTATTGAATTCCGAATACGAGCCAAGTCTAGAATTCGATATCTCTCCAACCGATCCAGATTTGATGATTAGTTGGAGTGGAGGGTCAAATGAGGATTTGATTCTAGTGACCTCGTCAAAAGACGCACTCGCTCCTACACTCAGAGTGCGAGGGGAGCAAGGGAAGCTACCACAGCGAAGCAATCTCTCATAATCCTCCGTAATCTAATGAGCTTGCGGTTTAAGAAATTTTCACGAGTTAGTAGCAGCCAATTAACATCAAACATCTAGTAAAGACTCTACTAGCAAGGAGAATTCCAGCTGAAGTAATTGCAGAGTTAACTAATGCGGGAGGGGGAAGTGGGCTAGTCGAAGCCGGTTATGGGACATATGGCATGGAGCATCTACAGATTCACTCATGGGACGAAAAAACTAGAATAAAGATTGGAAAGTATTGTTCAATTGCGGATGAAGTTCATATCTTCCTAGGTGGTAATCATGATGTGTCTCGCGTTTCCACGTATCCTTTTGGTTCCGACGACACCTTGATTGGACCACGCAATGGCCACCCACTTTCAAACGGGGATATAATTATTGGCAACGACGTCTGGATTGGATCCCACGTAAGTATTATGAGTGGCGTTAATGTCGGTGACGGTGCAGTCATAGCAGCGTTTTCTCATGTGGTGAAAGATATCCAACCTTATGAGGTTGTGGGTGGAAATCCTGCGCGACATATCAAATATCGATTCACGGAAACCCAGATTCAAAAATTATTAGAAATCAGATGGTGGGATTTGCCAGTAAAAAAGGTATTATCAAAGAGAGATGTTTTAACTGGTGGAAACCTTGCATTTTGGTTTGGTAAGTAAACCCCTAAGAATCAAAAAAGACAGGGTACAACTTTAGGGTTTTTGTAAAACCCACAAGATATGCGTAGGTTTTTGGCGCTTAAACAATCTTCCAAAACGCTTTAGCAATTTAAGAATTATCTCAATCTTAAGGCGCATTGGTGCAGTTCTAAACTCACCGACTAACGAGAATTGAGTATATGGGCCTGCTCCACGGAGCCAAGTATGCGCAATAACTTGGAAATGCCCAACGAATCCGTATCCAATCGTTCGAGCCCATGCATCTTGGCCAGCGAAATAGAGAATTGTCTCCCTTCCGATGACATTTACGTGAGTCGGGTCAGAAAAGGCTGCGTGAGATGGGAATGCTGGAGTAACTGCTAAGAAAATGCCCCCCGGTTTTAAAATCCGACTAATTTCGTTCATTAATCCTATAAATGGGTATCTAATCTCTGACCCGTCACGCTCCCAGCGCGGTATATGCTCAAGAACGTCATATGCACTAAGGCTTGTGAAAGTATTGTCCTCGAACGGCAAGGTTTTAGTCAGGTCTCCTTTAACATGTGTAAACGCGGCAGCGTGATTACTCCACTCATTTGTATCTACGGCAAAGAGGGACGCCGCCCGAAAAGGATTTCTAGGAGTGCTACCCGCTCCAATATCTAAATGCTTGGATTCTGGATCCGCCGAGTGTGTAACGGGTACGTCCACCTGCCAAATTATTCGAAGAAAAAATCTAGAGAAAATACTGCTTCCTGGGCCATCAAATTGAGTCACAGAGCTAGGATAACAGTAGATTCGCCTATAAGTATTTAGAAACTATGGGTAATTGGAAGCTTTGGGTAAGATTAGAGATCTAAATACTCTTTCAGCAAAAGCTTAATGAGCTGAGTGAAAAATTTGAGAGAAGTAATGAATGAAACGATGATTCATTGTTGGGACGGTCATGTGTCAAGCTTAAAGATTGCCATTGTAATCGCGGATTCATCGGGTGAACCGTTCGAGGAGATAAAGACAGCCCTTCATCCAGGCATCTGGGAAAGACTCGCATTTCTTGGAGTTGACATTTTTTATGTTAAAGGTGAAGAACCCACCGGCTTACAACAGATTCTAAACAATTTTTCAGAAGGTCTTAGATATTCGAAATTTTGGCCGGTGCAAAACCTGTTGGATAGATTCCTTCTATTGAAATTCAATTCAAGGATCCCCTCATGCAGTGTCAATCAGCAATTCATTGAGGTGAAAATTTGTGAGGGTTTGCGAACCCTCGGGGTAAAAATGTTAAGCGCCTATAGATACATTTATCAAGAAAACTATGATTACATTTTCAAAACAACCCTTAGTTCTATAGTAAACGAGGAAGTATTTCTGAGTTTTATTGAAGATTTACCAAAAGAAGGCATAATTTATGGGGGGACTCCAGTGAATTTTGGAAAACATCCATTTGCCTCTGGCTCAAATACGCTCCTAAACAGAGCAGCACTTGAATTCATCTTTGACCATGTGAATCATTGGAACCATGGTTTTCTTGACGACGTGGCAATGGGTCGTATTTTTGAGGGAATCGCAGAAGTAACACCCATTGCCTCACTTCATATCGAAAGCATGGATCAGATAAATAGAATTTCAAGCCATGAAATAAAGCAAACAATTCACTTCAGGTGTAAATCACGCAGTGAGCCCAGGAATGATGTTGAGATAATTCGAGAACTCAAGAAGCGGTTAAAAGCCTCAGAAGACGACGACACCATTTAATCCTCGCCAAAAGCACATTTAATGAGTCGGCTTTGAAGATTGAGTAATCTGGTCGCGCCAAAAGTTGAAATAAAGTCTCTCACGCAAAGAGCGATGAGTGATTTCAAAGTGCCATAAGTGTAAGATTCAGAGCATGAGAATTGTAGTGGCCGGCGGTGCAGGTTTTCTTGGCTCACATCTTGTAGACAGACTTATGGCTGAAAAGCATGAAGTCATAGTTATTGATAATTTGTACACCGGCAACAAGAGGAATATTCAAAAGCACCTATCAGACCCGCTATTCGAATTCATTCGGCACGACATAACTGAGCCAATAAATATTGAAGCAGATCAAATATATAATCTTGCCTGCCCAGCCTCTCCTGTGCATTATCAAAAGCACCCTGTCGAGACAATCAAAACATCTGTGCTCGGGAGTATAAATCTTCTTGATCTAGCTCGAAGAAATGGTGCAACAGTTTTACAAGCTTCAACATCGGAAGTTTACGGCGACCCTACCGTAAGCCCCCAAAGTGAGTTGTACCTGGGGAACGTTAACCCAATAGGAATTCGAGCTTGCTACGATGAGGGTAAAAGAGCCAGCGAAACACTTTTCTTTGACTATCACCGTCAGTATGGAGTTGCAATCAAGGTAGCTCGAATATTCAATACTTATGGCCCGCGAATGGATCTTCAAGACGGAAGAGTCGTGAGCAATTTTATAGTCCAATCGCTTCAGCACAAAGATATTTCAATCTACGGTGACGGTAAGCAAACGCGCTCATTCTGTTATGTGGACGATCTCATAGATGGACTAATGAGATTGATGAATTCTGAAAAGTCAGTCACCGGACCTATAAACCTTGGAAACCCTGTTGAATTTACAATGTTAAGTCTCGCAAATCTTATAATTGACATGACAAAATCTCCATCATTACTAAACTACACATCACTTCCTGCAGACGATCCAAAGCAACGTAGACCGGATATTTCTAAAGCAGCTGAACTACTGGGATGGAAACCAAAAATCGAATTAGTTGAAGGGCTACAAAAAACGATTAACGAGTTTTCGAGTCGAATGAACTTATAAATAAGCCTGAATCTGACTTCTCCAATAAGGCCACCACAACGGCGACACATTGCTTGGAGAAAAGCTTGGAGTATTTAAAGGCAATCCATGGAACCCTTCCAAAGTCCAAGACTGGATCTGTAGATGAGGAATACCCAAATCACTTAATTGTTCAGACCAAGAGCTTTGTGAAACGACAGGGAAACTCCCCCTGTACAGAGCTTCCCAAAACCTGTGTGTATCTAAGCCGTTACCTCGAGGAGATGCGACGAATCTAAAGCGGCTTGACACTTCTGCATATTGAAGTGGCGTCAATCGACCACGAATAACCTCAAGATGATCGGATTCATTTACCCAAGAGCTCAGATAGAAATCACGTTCCTGATTGGTTAGTGAATAAGGTCCAATCAATACCCTGTCAACCTTGGGCTTATTAACAAAACTTTCGCTAAACAAATTTAGCAAACCATTTGTCCCGAGCCTAACATTCTCGATGCCAATCGGAAGTAAGCGAGAAATTGAACTTGAATTGAGAAGATTTTGAGCAAACACTTGATTTAAAGATTTTGGCAGTCCACTCATCTCAATAAAATCAAAATCTCTATCGCTATTGCCAAGCAAAAGAACTTTCGCGCTTATGGAATTTGAATACTCTTCAAGAAACCTTTCAAGAAAGTGGCTAGGACAGAATATGACACGTGCGTCAGCGACATCCTTGAGGGAAGGCGGCTTAGACCTGTATTTCGGGGAATACATTTGGACATCCGCTTGATCAGCAAAAAAGTCACCGCTCAAGAAAGGACTTGAATTACGCCTATAATAATAGAATCGTTTAGCGTACCTTGGAAGATTTCTAGGTACATTGCGGAGCTTCATAAACAAAGATTAGTTGAAGAGAGGGAGAAATACATGCATTTGGTGTTTGTTCATCTAGGCACAGCCAAAGCGAGCCACCTCTACCTCAACATTAAGCGTGTACGTAAACTCTTTCCTGATTTGCAAGTAACGCTAATTTACAGCGAGACAAGTTTCATTACTAAATGGAATGACTTGCCAATTAATTTCTACAAGTACACAGAGAAGGTAGATTCTTCACATATTCTTAACAATCTGGCCCACAATACAAAATTTCGAATGAATTTTTGGCGGTACTCCATTGAAAGATTGTACGCACTAGCGGAGTGGCACAGCATTAATCCAGATCAAAAACTTCTTCATCTTGAATCAGATATTCTAATTATGCCGAACTTCCCACTTGAAAAGATTGAAGTGATTGAAAAGATATCCTGGTGTTCCTTTAATAACTCACATGATGTCGCTTCAATAATTTTTTCACCTTCGAATACCGACACGAACTGGATGCTTAATGAACTGGAATTGCTCTTAATCGAGGATTCAACCCTGACAGATATGACTGGATTAAGAAAATTAAATGAAAAGTTCCCAGATCGTACAAGTTATCTAAATTCGGGGGAAGCGGTTGCTTTCTTAGGCGGTGCCATTGATGCAGCACCGTATGGAATGTGGCTGTGTGGAAGAGATCCCAGAAATCATAAAGGAGTTACGAGAAGATTTTTGGAGTTACCAGAAAGTGACATAAATCCAAATAGCGTAACTTTTCACTACGGGCACAAAAGCCACCTACGAATTAAGAAGAGTGAAGGCTCTGAGCTCTCGCTCTTTAACCTTCATGTACACTCAAAGCAGAAGGCAATTTTTAGGAACCATTGGCGACTAGTTATGCGCGCATACGTGATCACTTCGAAAATTCAATTTCCAAAACATTGGTTCTCTTTAACTGCATTTGCACAACTCTCTTCTGATTCAGTCCATCGGAATGGAATAAAAGGATCGTGGCAGGCCGTGAAGAACTTATTTAACTATAGATAAGTGTGAAAACTAAGGGAGCTATAGCGCCCAGTATTTTTGTGTACTTCTCTTTCTATCTGATCTGCAAGGTTAGTTTGCCGTGGTATCCCTAAATTGGCCCACTTCAAGAGCTCGACTTTGTCAGGGTGGTGATTGAAGAGAAACTGACCATAAACTTCGTACTCGAGACAAAACGGTGATGAAGAGTTCTGGAAATCATGGTTGAGAACTAACTCTAAAATTTCATCAGGAAAACTTTTGCCAGTTTGCTTGAAAGCTAGGCGAAGATAATTTGGTTGCATGAGCATATGATGAGAAACGAACGTGTATTTGGGAATAATTTCGCCAATACCAATAGAAGACAGGAATTCGTAATACGAGAGATTGAATTCATCTGAAGGTGTCAAAATTTGCTTGCCATTGTCCAATATCCAGTTTCTTTCGTCTAATAAGACTGTATCCGCATCAACAATCAAAATGGCATCTAGATTTGATTCTAGAACAAATGCAACTTTAAGGAATTGCTGAAGAGCCCAACCAAATCTGTCCTGGAACCGTAATCTAAGCGCATCCACCACTTCTTTTTTAATGTAGGAATCTTCACTAACTATCTCTACATTAGGTAAATTGGCCAAAAGTTCCTGGCAGTATTTCAAATCCATACTCGGCACAACGACGGATATCTTCACCGTAGACGACAAGGTTCGAAGAGAACGGACTGCAAAAGGGATGGACCATTGAAGCATTTCTAAGTCCTTGCCGGCAGTGACGAATAGGACGCCCACGGATTTATTAACTGCGGGTTGACGGGAATTAGGCTCTGGGAGTAAGCGGTTGGCTTGGATAAAGCGCCTGACTGGGAACAGGCTCTTTTTTCGAGCCCTCGCTAGAAAATTCCAACCTGTTGCAAGAGTCCAAAATACAACTCCCGGCCTCGTTGTTTTGGCACGCTGAGATGTGACAAATCTTTTAAGCAATTAGTCCTCCCCAGTAAATCGATAGAATATAGTAATGATGAATAATAATGGTGTAATTCCTACCGTTAGGGCGTCCGGAGGTCAGTTTCCTTGAAAACGCTCATACTTGGATCAAGTGGGCAAACAGGATCGTATCTCGGGCCAATACTACAAAAATTCAAATATGAAATTGTTGGTGCTTCTCGAAATCCTGTTACCGACAACGCTTCTGTTTCAGCGCACTATCTTCTAGACATTAGAAATACCATCGAATTCAAGTCCATCATCGAGGCTGAGAATCCGGACGTAATTGTAAATCTCTCATCGTTAAGTTCAGTCTCAGAGTGCGATGCTCACCCGACTCTTTCAGAAGAAGTTAACTTTCTAGCTGTTGTGAACATGACGAAGATTATAAGCGCTCACCAAGACCTAGCTGAAAAGCAAATCCACTTTATACAAGCCTCCAGTTCTGAAATGTATGCGGGACTAGGAAGCGATGTATTTATCAATGAACATTCAAACCTTGCGCCGCTGTCTGTGTACGGCAGGCACAAAGCAATGACGCATGAATATTTAGATTCCATCGCTTCCGAATTTCCAATCACGCAAGCGATTCTCTTTAACCATGAGTCTTCAAAGAGACCTGAGAAATTCGTATCACAAAAAATTATCAAGAGCGTTGTTGACCTATATCGAGGCAAGATATCTCGGGTTCCATTTGGAAACTTAAGAACTAGAAGAGACTGGAGTTTTGCGGGAGATGTGGCGCAAGCCCTTAGTCAAATAATTAAATTGGATTCAACCGGTAGTTTTGTAATTGGCTCAGGAGTACTCCACTCAGTGGAAGACTTCTTTCTTGCAGCTTGCGATCTAATTGGTATTCCAGACGGTCTAGATTTTGCCTATCAAGACTCAAGCTTGGTGCGTAAAGTTGAAAATGATGGGCTTATAGCTGATACGACAAAAGCAAGAGCCGAACTGCAATGGAGGCCTGAGTTTCAATTTAAAGAGATTGTTCTTGAAATGCTAAAGAGTAAATGTGAGCGTGAAGGAATGGACATTCCTTTATGAGCACGTCTCAAGTTAGAAACGCAACAATTATCGTCCCCATAAAAAATATGGCAGGAAAACTGACCAATCTAGAGAGTTGGCTCAGTACTGCGCTTCAACTTGAAATTGAAGTGATTCTGATCCTCGACGGTTGTACGGACAACACAGATGACGAACTTCGCCTTGCAGGATACTATTCCTATTCAAACTGTATCCCTATATATACAACCGATATTGGTCCCGGGATGGCAAGAAATTTAGGTCTCCAATACGCGAAGGGTGCCTGGGTAAGTTTTTGGGACAGCGATGACATCGGAGACGTAAGGCAACTTCTTGAAGGAATCGCAATGCTAGAAAAAAACAATTCTCAAGTCGGAATTGGCGGTTATCAAATAGCTTTACAAGGATTTGATTCAAGAGAAGCTCAAATCAGATATTTCCCAGTTAACACTTCTCTCGATTTAGTGATCTTAAACCCAGGAATTTGGAGAATGATATTCAACCGGAGCCTACTGGTGAATTGTAAGTTTGGGAAAAGCCGTATGGGTGAAGACCAGGTCTTTCTAGCAAGCGCATTAATAATGTCTCCCAAAATTTGGTTCTTTGAATTCAGTCTCTACACATACTTCAAAGGAATTCCTAACCAGCTAACCTCATTCAACATTGATAAAGGTGAACTACTAACAAGCATTTCAGAAATCGGATCAGTTTTAATCGAATCAAAAGTCGAACATAGGAAATATCTTTACGTGATGATTTTGCGGCTAAGTTTGACTCTGTTGAGGCACCACCCCTTTACGTTCGCACGGTATGCATTCCCGCGGTTTGTAAGAATCCTGATCAAACCGCGCGCCAATTCAATTTTCTCTTTTATCAGGGCCCTCGTCTTAATTGCTAGGAATATAGCGACAGGAGGGAAAAATTAAGAGAAATTATCTATATCTCACAGGCGGATTAGGCAATCAGTTATTTCAACTGACTGCACTTGTTGCTCTTTCTGGGAAAAGGGAATTAGTAATCGATTCCGTAAACGGTAGTCCTCGGGCTAATTACTCTGGTGTTCCGGACTCATACGAATTTGATTTGCCAACAATTCCCCTGTCTCATCATGATTCAGCCTTCCCAACACTTATTAAAAGAGCCATTGGGTATTGTTTAAGATCAAAGATTCAGCCCACTAAATTTGAAAAAGTTCTACAACTTCCAAGAATCGCACAATTGATCACCAGCGTTATGATTAGTCTCAGCCTGAGGGAGCCGGTTTGGGTAAAAGTTTGTCATGGGGTTGGTTTTGATAGCAAAATTAAAGAGAGCTTCGTGAATAACTATTTTGTTGGGTATTTCCAAAGCTATAAATGGCTAGAATTAGCCGAAAGCAAGAACAATTTAACCTATAAGATTTCAAATCCATCAGATGCAGTGAAATCCTTCAGCGCACTTGCGTTGATTGAAAATCCACTCGTAGTCCACGTGAGATTAGGGGATTATTTAGCTGAAGGGGGCTTCGGGACTCTGGAGCAAAGTTATTACTTGAAAGCAATAAGCAAGGCAATGGAATTAGGTGACTTTGGAAAGATTTGGATGTTTTCTGATGAGCCATTGGAGGCCATAAAACGTCTTCCTCATTACTTGGGAATGGAAGTGAGGGTAATGCCTCAATTTGAAGAGTCGCCTGCGACCGCCTTGGAGGTCATGAGAATGGGTAAAGGATATGTAATTGCCAACTCCACATTCAGTTGGTGGGGTGCTTCGCTGAGTTACCAGCCAAATCCTGTAGTCATTTACCCTTACCCTTGGTTTAAGTCAATGGATTCACCTCTGGATCTTGTACCACCAAATTGGTTGCCAATAAGTACTCTCTCGATGGGAACGTGATGTGAAGAGCCACAACGTAGGAATAGTTAAGAAGGCACTCACGCTTCTGAACCGTCGTGATCGAATTATCCTTTTGACTTCAACCGGGATTCAAATTTTCTTGAGCTTTCTAGATCTAGTGGGTATCGCACTTATAGGAGCTCTTGGCGCACTTTCTGTTAATGGTGTTCAGTCTAGGGCTCCAGGGAGCCGAGTTAGTCAGGTCTTAGAATTTCTACAGATTGACTCACTTGCTTTCCAATCACAAGCTGCGGTTCTAGCAATCCTTGCTAGCGCAATTCTTCTTTCGAGGACGTTACTGTCCATGTACTTCTCCCGTAGAGCCATGCTTTTCTTAAGCCGTCGAGGGGCAAAGATTTCCCTGAGTTTGCTTTCCCGGCTGCTTAATCAAAATATTTTAGAAATAAACAGCAAAAGTACGCAATCAACAATTTTTGCGCTGACCTCTGGAGTTAGTTCACTTACACTCACAATTATTGGTGGGAGCATAAATCTTGTTGCGGACCTGGCATTACTGTCGGTCATGACCGTCGGTCTATTCATCGTCGATCCTGGACTGGCCCTAAGCACACTAGTTTTATTCAGCTCGATACTTTTCATTCTCTATAAGATTCTATATCTCCGAGTAAAGCGCTTAGGTGAAGCCGAGGCAAATCTGACTATCGATAGCAATAATAAGATTGCAGAAATTTTGTCCTCATACAGGGAAAATGTCGCACGTGGCAGAAGAAATCACTACGTAAGATTAATTGGTTCTTATCGAGTTGAACTTGCTAAAACACAAGCAGAATTGAGTTTTCTTCCTAATGTAAGTAAATATGTAGTCGAATTTGCCACCGTCATAGGCGCTCTGTTTATCTGTGCTGTTCAGTTTAACTCTCAAGATGCAACACACGCCATTGGGACACTTTCAGTTTTTTTGGCCGCGGGAACTCGAATTGCTCCGGCAGTACTTAGAATTCAGCAGGCAGCTTTAACGTTTAAGAGTGCGTCCGGTTCTCTCAAACCAACCCTCGACTTAATTGATTCGTTAGAGAATGTGGAACCAATTAAGGACGATGATGCTGAATTTGATGATATTCATCGCGGTTTTAAGTCCACAGTCTCACTGAAAAATATTACTTTCTATTATCCTGGAACTAGTCATCCCGCATTGAAGGATATTTCTTTAGAAGTAATCGAAGGAGAAACTATTGCAATTGTGGGTTCCTCAGGTGCGGGGAAAACCACACTTGTAGACTTGATTCTTGGAATACTTTCGCCATATTCTGGAACGGTTGAAGTTTCAGGCACGAATCCTCTTGACGCAATTTCAAAATGGCCTGGAGCAATGTCGTATGTGCCGCAGGAAGTGTTTATGGCAAATGGATCTTTTCTAGATAACGTTGTCATGGGATTTGACCCTAAATATGCAAATATAGAAAATGTAAAGAACGCCCTTCAATTAGCGCACCTAAACTCGCATGTCCAAAATCAGCCCGCTAATCTGTATACATTAATTGGAGAACGGGGCACATCTTTGAGTGGCGGTCAAAGACAGAGGCTTGGGATAGCACGTGCGTTGTACACCAAGCCCAAGTTACTTGTATTGGATGAGGCAACAAGTGCGCTTGATGGGCAGACAGAAGCAGACATATCTAATTCGATTCAGGGGCTGCGAGGTGAGGTTACGCTTCTAGTTATTGCGCACAGACTTTCCACAATCAAGAACGCAGATCGAATTTATTACCTAGAGAATGGTCGGCTGGTTGCGACTGGTAGCTTTGACGAAGTCAGAGACCAAATTCCAAACTTCGATCAACAAGCGAAGTTAATGGGACTTTGAAGTTATCAAATATTTTTACACGAGGTGCACAATTTGCAAGCAGTTCCTCAGCCCCGCGGCCTGAATGTGAGAGGATAAATAACTAAGTGCAATATTAAGTAGAGATATTTTAACGCCAGCGATTTGAGTCTTCCCCACCCAGTCAAATGAGAATTCTTTAAGTACATGGCATCACCAAAATAACCGGGATGTAGCGGTCCGAAAATAATTGAAAAATTTGATTTAGACAAAATCTTATCAACTTTGGCGAAATTCGCTTTGCGGTGTTTTGAAGTGTGCATTTCCACTTCTACCTGAATCAAAGATACTGATTTTAATGTTTCTAATGATCCACTGAGTACATCTGCCGCTGAACCTTCGACATCTAGCCACAAAAGCCCTCTTCCAGTTAGGTTTGGAAGCTCTATGTCCATTGTGGAGCAAATCAATAGCTTCTCATTATCGCCAGAAATAGGTCGAACGGATTTGAAGTTACTTATAACAGTGGTTCCATCGCCAAAGTTTCCTGTAGGCGAACTAATCTCAATAAAGCCAGGCTGATCCATTAAGGCAAGCCTCTTTAAATCAACTCGCTCTTTGCAGTTTGTAAATTTCGCCTGAGCCTTATCTGCGGCGACATCATCTGGTTCGAAGGCAAAAACTCTTTTGATGTTGGGCAATTTTAAGAACTCTAAGGTGTCGGTTCCATCGTGGCAGCCTGCCTCAACCACCCATTCGAAGTCCAGATTTCTTTCTCTGGCTACCTTCAGGAGCCCAGGGCTCGAATATTTTGCATAGAATTTAGTTAGTAGGGTTCCCATGTAAGAAATAGTAGAGCCAAAGCAGTGGAACTGTTAAAATGTCCGTTTTGTCCTATCTCCGCTACAATCTAGGCTAGGATTCGTAGTAGGTAGTAGAGGCACCGACGGGTGTCGCTGAAGTACAAAACCGGTTAAGAAGGAAGTCCCAAAGTGGCATTTAAGAAGTCTGCAGCCTCTGCAGGTCCCCGCGTGTGGACCGTCGCAGAGCTCGGTGCT
>Ga0164293_10002158_pt1 | contig 16648 bp, 12 predicted proteins | sample GEODES118metaG_FD_111487 | JGI IMG/M metagenome (GOLD analysis project Ga0164293, IMG submission 111487) | Eutrophic lake water microbial communities from Lake Mendota, Wisconsin, USA - GEODES118 metaG | ecosystem: Environmental > Aquatic > Freshwater > Lake | place: USA: Lake Mendota...
CGGATGTTGTAGTTAGTGTTGTTTTCTAGAACTCCACCACCTTCTCCATTTGAATTCATTCCTTCACCGAAACACCTGGTTTCTTTGCCACTTGAATCCAACGGACAATAATTAATAAACCCACTAGTTAAGACATTCGTCGAGCTGCCTGGTTCTCTTAATGTGAACTTAAAGTTCTTAACAGCCAATGGCACTGAATAAACACCGCTGGAATCTTTCGTTAGACCGGCAATTGTGGCAACTCCACCTGAAACTGTCACCACTCTGTCGGAGAATTGATAATTTGCCCAATCATTTCCTGGGTTTACTCGAACCATGTATGTTCCATCAGGAACCGCAGCATCAGCAGAAGTGCTTCCGGTTCCGCGGCCTGCGATTAGTCCACCTTTACCATCCGCACCATTAAACAACTCAACATATGCATTTTGAATCACTGTCGATGTATTTGCTGCACTAACTGCTTTGATCTTTAGGTTAGCCGGCACTGGTGAAAGTACATAAACACCATCTGATGGCTTTGTAACAGTTACACCCGCTGCATTTCGAAGTGTTGAGACTCCATTTGATACAACTATTGCGTAAAGGTTTGACTCTCCCTGATTTCCAAAAATTTCATACCGATAGGTGCCATCGGCAAGGGACATTGAAATTGATCCATTTCCGCCGCTACCTGTTCCCATTTTGTATGAAGTGGTTGAAGTACCATTAACAACTTCGTTGAGAGACAAGTTCCAACTGAAATACGATGGCGTTGTTGTTCCAGATTCAACATATTTCATGGCAAAGTTCACGCCACGCGTAGGAATTCTGAAATCAAACACGTGCGGAGCGGTTGTATACGTTCCATTTTCGCTCAGCGAGAATCCGTCACTATTATTTTTCCACACATCCATGTAAAACGATGGGATCGTTAACGAACCTGGGAATGTGGCTGAAAGCGTGTATTTTCCAGGGGTTCCACGTGAGCGACCAAACCATTGCAATTGACTTCCAGTAACACCCACTGGGTAAGAACTTGCTGCTTCAACTGGCCAGCTGCCATTTACAACTGGGCGCAATCCAACGTTCGCATATTCAGAGCCCTGAGGCAAAATAAGTTCGCTTCCGTCTGCTCTCTTGACGGTTCCGCTGACTGTTGAAGCGTCATACTTCAAAACATTTACTCCACTTACTGGAGCTACAACAGTTGTGGCGGCATTGTCTTTATACACCGCATAAGTCTGAGAACCAGATGTGCCTGAAGCCTTTATCCAATATGAATAACTAAATTGACCAGCAGCGTACTCACTGACCCACTGCAAAACACCAAGCCGGTATGTTCTTGTGGTGTTCAGATTACTTGCAATTCTGATACCAAATGCACCGGTACGAATTGGAGAGATGTAGGAAGTGCTGTTTCCATCGCCTGTGGGATAAAGAAGAACAGAACCGGCTGGAGGATTTCCACCAGAAGCACTTTGAATCTCCACCACAAAGTTGGCTTGCTCAAGTTTGATGGCAAGTGATTCATTACTTGTTGAGCTCATGGATCCCTGAGTTGCAGCATTTGTCACATCACCAGCTGCTGGAATGATGTCGTAATTCAATCCCGGGGCATCCTTCGGAACAGTAACTGTCGCCACACCTGAGCTATCTGTAACCGCAACTGTTGGGCGGACTATGCCTCCAACATTGTTGTTGTATCGCAATTGAACTCTTGCATTCGCAAGCAAGTTGTTTCCCGCATCACGCACAGTAAACGTCTTCGTGATGTTATCAACCGACATCGCCACCGTCACCGGCGTCAGCAAACTCGCCAACAGCGCAACAATCACTAATCGAATTGAATTCATTGACAACTTATTCATGTTCTCTCCACGTATGCGTAGTCCGCGCATGGGTGCTCATGCTGCGGAGGGCTATGCGCTAAGTGTTACAGCGCCCTCCGACGTGGACAAGGAAATAATCCACAATAACTGGTGAATAGAAAGGTGTGACCATGAATGACTAGAGCCACTTGTGTTTATCAATCTCTTAAGGCCCGGTAGCGCAGTTGGTTAGCGACAGGCCAGCGGAGGTCGCGGGTTCAAGTTCATCCTGATTGGGCCCAGAAACCTTGGGCCAAGTGTTCGATCTGGGCCCTAGCCAGATCAATTAACCTACCGTTCTCAGTTAATGTGAGGTTTATTCAGTAGCCTTAGGCAAAACTTAGCTGGGAGCACTTTGAAGAAAACTAGTCCTAAATATCTTCTTGCCCTTCTGCTTATATGCGTTCACATCTGGCAAGCGAGTTTGGTCCGTCCTGTAGCTGATGACTACACCCTTCTGAAAATCTATTCGCAAGAAGGCTTTGAATCCTTCATCTCCTTCATATGGAATAACTTCGGAGGAAATATAACCCCAGCAGCTATTCGAGGGCTATATCTCGCAATTTCATTGGACGCATCAAATTGGTACGGGTTCATAGCTTTTTCAATTACGACTTCGTTGCTTGTCATAGTAAGTTATTTAATCTTGATCTCTTGGCTCACCAATAGGGGCATGCGCCAAGTTACTATAAATGACTTGCTGATTGCGCTTCTTGCATCTCTTGCATTTGAAGGACTTTTTACACCAGGTCTTTCCTCAGCTTACTTGTTCGGTGCTGCTTCCGGTGTTCATCTTTGGCCGATTTGTATCTTCATCATAAGTTTGAAATTTATCCAATTCTATTCGGTTAAGTCCTCAAGGTTAGGCTTCATGGGGTTTCTGGTGCTTTCAATATTGTTGGGCTTTATCGTAGGAAACTCTGGGATTGCAGAAAGTAGCTCAATTTTTCTTGCTCTTCTAGCACTCGTGACCAATCTTTACAGGAGAAGAAGTGCTCAGTCTCACTTTAGATTCCGAGTAGCAATCAGTGCTCATCTAGCGGGGGTTGGCCTAGGGCTAGCAACTATCTTCATTGCGCCAGGATTTAGTAATCGCAATAATCGCTTGGGTAAAATAGATGAGGACTTTTTCTCTCTTTTAGAGAGCTTTAGAAGTTCGTTAGCCAGTTTTTTTGGAGAGATACTCACGCACCCTATCTGGCTATTGGCATTTCTGATAGTAATTTCATGGAAATCTTCCTTGAAAATTGATTCTTCTCACGCAAAGTCACTATTACTGTTCTTCTCCCTGACCTTTGTAATGTTAGTTTTAGGAGGTACCTTTGGATATGCTGCTTGGCATCAGTCGAGTGGATTGATATTTCTATTAGCGCCTGTCGCATATTGCATTCCATTACTTAACAGTCCACTTCTGAATATTTTGAAGAAATCAGGTTTGGCATATAAAAAAATCGCGTTTTTCGCCCTTACGTTAAGTCTTCTCGGAATGTTGGCTCGTGGAGTTATTGTACAAAAGGAAAGAAGCTACGCCTGGGACTCAAATTTAGCGAGAAACTATTGCTCCGCTATTCAATCCAGCGAATTGCCGCTCCTAGGCGCTGAAATCAAATATTGGCCTATTGGACTAGGTGTTGAAGATGTAAATCGTTGGGAATGGATGGAGGAGGACTACAGATCTTGGCTGTCTTCGATCTATCAAAATAACTCTCAGAAATGTTATGGATTAGATTGATTTCTTCTTGTCCGCAAGGCAAATAAGATTTCCAAGTCGAATGGGAAACTCGATGTCAGGTAGATAACGGGAAACTCGGTCCTTAACTCCGAGTACCGAAAATCCCATACCGATAAAGTATTGCAAGTGATACCAATTAGTTGATTTTTCGATTTTGCGCGCAGTCCAACCACTTTTTTCCAGCAATTTGCTAAGAGTTTTTGGGTTGTACAGTTGAGGGTGCTGTAGACAAAAAGGTGGCCATTTAGCTTTCAGAATTTTTCTCAGTGAAGATTTCTCGTTATGCACCACGATCGAGAGAGAAGCACCTTCTCCCGCACGTGCATAAATATTTCTGAGATCCTGGATAGGGTCCAACAAGTGATCATAAACATGGACCCCCACGATCAAATTGAAGTCTCTGTTTTTCAGATTCTCAATGAAGTCAACAATTTCGACTGAACTAACATCAGAAACGCTATCGCGAAGTTCCTTTCTCACAGATAAATTTGGTTCGATAAATGAGATTTTCTTTGGGGAACTCAGAGATGTAATCGCTCTACTGACTAAACCTATGTCAGGGCCAACTTCAAGATACGCATCAGCTTTAACACCATCTCGAAGTATCCACTTTGCATATGCTGATTGAGTCTTTGATACCGTTGATTTATCTTCACCCATAGTGTTGTCGGGCATCTCTGAGTATAAGACAGCAATTTGCTCTTTTGTAAAATACCACGGGCAATAAAGAAGCCCGCAATCATCACACCTAAAGTATGAAAAAAACACCTGGTCGTTTCTTAAACCAATAAAGTAGCTCTTTGCTTCATCCCAACTCATTTTTTCGGCAGGTTTTTGTGCTGCGGATTCAGGTTCAGATGGAATACCTAAAGAGTCGCATATGGGGCAATTTCTTCTTTGCCAGGATTGATTAACGATGTATTTTTTCACGGTTGACATTGAAAACTCCATTCTTGTTAATGTAGAAGAAAACGACTGTGAGAACTAACACAATAAGAATCTGGTTCATTTCTCGAGAAGTCTGCATGACACTATTCATTGTCACTAACAAAACTGAGTTCAAAACGAATTGCAGGAGGTAAAACGAGGAGAATTTTATCAGTTCAGGAAGGTAGTCAGAATTAGAATTCCACACCAGCCTCCGTTGTGAAGAATGAGCCTGAATAGTTGAAAAAAGATAGGACAATCCAAGAATTAGTATTGAATTGCCTTCCTTAAAAACGAGGGAGAGTAAAATGAATATGGAAATTCCAAAAAAGGTATTCCATATTCCCACTAACAGATATCTTGCAATTTTCATGATCTTACTTCTACCAAATCAACGCAATATTGTTTTCCATAAGAGTCCTTCACGTAAAGATAATCTAAAGCGAATGAAAGCAAGCCAATTGATTCATAAGGAATGACGTAGGAAATCATAGATTGAGTTTCTTCACACAAGTGATGAATTGATTAGTTGTCTATCCATTTCTTCAATTCAACTAATCGCTTATCAAATGCTTTTATCCGCTTGTCATCTTCTCTCGAAATTGCGGCGTAGTAACTCTGTTTGTTTATCAACCAGTTGTACTCAAATTTAACTGCATCATAAAGTCCAATATCTATTTTGGTTTTTAATGCGCTCGTTGCATCGAAAATCACCTTCCGTGTTTCAAATCTATCTAAACGGATCTCATGAATTTGTCTGATTCCATCTAAACTTTCGACAGACATTCCGCCACCGATGACTAATTCTTTATCATTAGACTGACAAAGCTTCGCAATATCTAATGCAAAATCTGTGGTCTCTTGAGAATTAATTGTGTCCGCATTCCATCCCATTGAAAGAACAAAATCGTGTCTCCCTAGAACGACACCGTTCAGGCCACGCCCTTGCTTGGTCACTTCAATAAGATCGTTTCTATTATTGAATCCAGTGATTGTCTCGAGATTGAAAAGAAAACCCGTATCTTGGGCTTCGGATTCAGAATAGACAAGATCTTTTGCATCTAAGAATTTGGAAGCTGCGTAAGCTGTTTCTACCATTGGGGCGACAATCCATTTAACTCCGATTTGTTTTGCTTCCAACAAATCTCTAATCGCCTCGCAGCCACCAATTTTTACAGTAAGTGGCAATCCCGCTGCAGATGAAATGTCCATCAACCGCATAAGTTCCTCAACGCGAGTTCCTTCGGCTTCAAATTCAGCTTTTGTGCTCACAACGCCAAATTCATCTTTCCCGCGCTTTAGGATTTCGACCATTTCTCTTTCAATTTGATTCATAACGCAACCTCTTTCTTATTAGACCTTAAGAGTCAAGCTCGTATTCAATATCTGATACTTTAATGGAAGTGGGCTCTTTTTTAAGTATTCCCACAATAACTCCTCATATGACTGGTCTTTTGGGTAGTAAGTATTAGCCTTCTCCAACATATCAGCATCATCTCTTATGATTTTGGAGGTAGAGCCAAGTGATTTCACAACTAGTTGAGCTAGCTCACCAATCTCAGTTAGAGGCCCACCGGAGTTAAAGGTTGCGTTACCACCCCTAGTCGCAACCTCTAGACAAAGCGCGATTAATTCTCTTGCATCGACATATCTTCGCCAAACTTTGTTTCTGGATTTAATCTCAATAACGCTATTCAATTTTGCTTTGTGTATAAATTCCGCCAACGCATAGGGCTTTGGGTTTTGAATATCTTGACCAGAAAGCCCCCATAGCCGATTGATTACTAGATTGGAATTGGAGTCAACACAAGCTTCTCCTAGTCTTTTCTCCTCTTCAATTTTTAGATATCCGTACGGATTTAAATCGAGGCTACTAGCTAAGTGGGTGTAAGCGGGCGCATCGTAAACAGCCCCGCTCGATATTGAAATGACTGAACGAGGTTTCTCTGTCTTTATAAACTCACACGCGAGGTTTGTAATCTCTCGATTGACACTCGAATAAATAGATAGATCAGAATTGTTTACCTTGTCTCTAGTGAGAAAAGCAAGATGCACAAAAACATCAATGTTTTTCAAGTCCTGTAATTCTTGGAGTGGATAAGATAAAAATTCTCTGTCCTCCACTTGGATCTTTTTTCTTTCAGAACTAAAGCAATGGATATCAATAGGATCAATACCAGATTCCAAGAGCGTGGCAATAGTCGCACGTCCTAGCCAACCAGATGCTCCTGTAATTGCAAATCGCATTTTATCCGCCGACTTTAATCCATCTAAATACTTCGAGCGCAATATCTTCGGGAAGCTTTGGACTCATTTCATGCAAAGCACTAGAAGCCATTTGACCAGAAGGTAGAACTTTAGAAGTCAATTTCGGAAAATAGAGCTGATCTGGATCTAATCTCACAATGCACGCAAACAAACCTGGTCTCGTCATTCCTTCCTGGAATTCCGGTGAATACAAATTACGTTGGTCCATTGACATTACTTCAACACCATAAGCAGCAAAGAGTTTGGTCCAATCTGGCATACCCAATCCTGTTTCTGCATCGCAACCTACATAATTTCCATTGAAGTAAGCCTTTTGAGTGGTTCTAATTGATGCGTAACCCTGATTTTCTGCGATTAATATCTTTAAATTAAGACCTAGACTTGCTGCAGTACCTATCTCTTGTAGATTTTGAGCAAATCCACCATCGCCTTCAACCAAGATCGTACGTTTCTCAGGAAAGGCAAGTGCAGCACCAATTGCGCCGGAAAGCCCATATCCCATACTTGCTAGACTTTTATTCGTGATCATTTTTTGCCCAGTTTTGTTCCTGAACATTTGCATCATGCCGGTATAACTACCTCCACTACTGCAAGGAATGACGATGTCATCTTCATTAGTGTAGTTAGACAATTCAAACAAAAATGATTGCAATTCAACATAGCCTTCTGAGGCAACATTCGCAGAATCAACATTTTCAAGAAGATTTCGAACCAGCAAAATATGCTTGTGCCATTCACTCCAAGCGTCAGGGTTGAACCATGTTTGGTCTTCGAGAATCTTCGACAAAACCACATTTGCATCGCCCTTTACCGCTAATTCAAGGTCAGGAAATCCTTTTGATAATTCGGCTGCGTCAATCTCTACTTGAACTATCTTTGCGACAGGTGCGAACTCTTTCCATTGGAATCCTGTTTGTTGAATCCCTAGCCGTGTGCCTAAGGCTACAAGGACATCACATTGTTGAAGGAGGACATTTGCCCACCTCATTCCATACCAGTTGGGACGGCCACAATAGTATTTGAAGTCTGAACCAACACGATCCGCTCCGTTAAAGGTGGTTGCAACTGGTAATTGCATTGAAGTCATACTCGGTAGTAATTTTGAGATAGTTTCGCGAGAAACGCCTCCGCCAATCAGAAATAAAGGCCGTTTTGCCTCACGAAGAATATCAACAATTTTGTTCACATCTTGGGTGCTTGTTATGGGTTTAGCTTCATTGAATTCAAATACACTCTCAACTGTTTGATCAAATGGTTCCGCCGTTACATCAAGGCACATCTCGATAAAAACAGGACCACGCTTTCCAGATTTTGACAACCTGCAGAGACTTTTTACTTCAAATTCCGATAGTTGTCTATCTGCAAGTACTGATGCCTTTGTTATGGGTTTAAGGATTCCTACGCCATCAATTTCCTGGTGACCAGTTTGTCGCACTTTTCCACGAGACAAGTCTGACCTTTTCGCTTGTCCTCCGATAATCAGAAGTTCTCGATTTTCTAACCAAGCACCTCCTACTGCAGTTACTAAATTCGTTAGGCCCGGACCAGCTGTAACCATTACAAATGCTCTCTCGTCACTTGTTGTAATTTCATTGAAGTATTCAGCTGCTATGCCACCTGCAACCTCATGAACTACGGGAATACATTTGAACCGTTTACTAGCTGACTCCAACAAGTGCATAACATTCCCACCACCAACAAAAAAGCAGTGTGTATAACCCTCTTCTTTCAACCAATCCATAAATACGTCCGAGTATTTCATTTAATTTTGATTGCCTCTCTGATCGGTTCTATTTCAAGGATTTCAAGCCAAGATTTGATCGTAAAATTAGGTTGAATAGACGAGTCTGCGATTAGATAATCACACTCGTTTGAAATATAGATCGATTGGACACCAGCAGACTTTGCTGCAATCACATCTTCTGGTCTATCTCCAACCATGTAAACCTGTTCGAACGGAAAATCTGATTTAGCTTCGAGAATCATCGCTGGGCTAGGTTTTGGCGCATAGATATCGCTTCCGTAGATCTTCGAAATATACGGAAGTAGTCCATGTTGCTCAAGAACCTGTCCTGCCAAGATAGTGTGCTTGTTTGTTGCAGCGCAGATTGTAACTCCGCGGGTCTTAAGTTGATCAATTACTTGAAGAGCAAATGGCATACTTTTAGTTTCTGTCGAACCAAAAAGGATTAACTTTTTACGAAAATAAACTACTGCATCGTCTAACTGAGATTCTTGGATGTACCCTCTCATTACTTCTCTAATTGGAGTTCCGATAAGAGGTAAGAAATATTGATGTGTAAGTTCAACTCCTGAGAATTTTTTTATCGTATCAATCGCAGATCTCGAAATAGTTCTTGCACTGTCTAAGAGTGTTCCATCTATATCTGTGATAAAAAGCACTTGAGAACTACCCACATTCCCTGATTCCTAGGGTTTCCGAAACTAAGTAGTTCGGTCGAGCTTTGACTTCTTCATAAATAAGTCCCACGTATTCACTTAAAATTCCGAGCATTAACGAAACTGTTCCCAAGATTAAGAGAAATAAAGCGACTAATGATCCAAAGCCTGCAAAAGGTACTCCGTAAGCAACCCATAAAAACAAAAGAGGAAATATGGATAAGAATGCGGTCACTGACAAGATAAAGCCAAAAATGGTAATCAGACGAAGCGGCTTATATGAATGCGCAAAGATGCCCTTAAAAGCTAAATCAAGAACTTTGAATGTATGTGCGTTAGAAACGCCCCCAAATCGAGGAGGACGTTCCATTGGAATGCCAATCGAATTGAATCCCGCCCAAGCGAATAAACCTCTAACGAACCTATTTCGCTCAGTCATACCCCGCACAGCGACATAGACTTTACGGTCCACAAGTCTAAAATCAGAGGCGTTTCTTGGTATTCGACCATCTGTTAGCTTCCCAGCTAACCAATAGAACAATTTGGAGTTCATTGTACGAATTGGGCCTGTACCTTCTCGCTTGGTCACTATGCCATAAACATTTTCGTATCCCTCTTCCCACTTGCGCAGGAATGTAGGGATTAACTCAGGAGGGTCTTGAAGATCTGCTGTCATGAGGATGCAAGCGTCACCAGTCACATAATCGAGACCTGCAGTAAGGCCACCATCCATTCTGAAGTTTCTGGACAACTTAAGTATTTTAAACCTTGTGTCAGCTTCGGAGATTGCTTGTAATTTTTTCCATGTGTAGTCAATGGAACCATTTTCAATGATGATTGCTTCAAAATCATATTGGGGTTCAGAGTCAAATACCTGAGAAAGCCTCCTGGCTAATTCATCTACACAATCTTCTTCATTATAAGCAGGAATTATCAAGCTAATGAGTTTTTTTTCCAATTTATTTACCTGCTAAGTAAGTCTTGTACCAATTGAATGTTTTTTCTAAACCATCCTGCAACGTCACGGAAGATTTCCATCCTAAAACTGAATTGGCTTTTCCGCTGTTCAGATGTTGATCCTTGATCTCTGACTTCGTAGAATTTCTAATTTCAGGTTCGATATACTTGGCGGCAACTGTCATAGAAATTTCGCGGTATAGCGCAAGCACGGACAAAGGTTCATCTCTAGAAAAATTAAAGGCTTCCCCGTTTAAATTCTTGGATTGGCTCACTTCAGATAATCGCAAATATGCAGAGACAATGTCATCCACGTGAACATAATCTCTCACAAATGTTCCATCGCTCCTGAGTATTGGTCTTTTATTGCTTAATAAATCACGAATGGTGCCGGGAACTATTCGACTCCAATTCAAATCTCCGCCGCCATAAATATTTCCACAACGAGCGATTGTTACTGGAATTCCATATGTTGAACCATATGATTGAGCAATTAGATCTGTGCAAGATTTTGAAACATCGTAGGGACCGTCTCCGTGGAGCGGAAAATTCTCTAAGTATGGAAGCCGATCAGATGAACCGTAGGCCTTGTCACTTGAAGCAACAACAATAGACTTCACTGCACCATTTGATTGACGTGCTGTCTCTAAAATATTCCAAGTTCCCTGAATATTTGATTCAAAAGTTGAAACTGGATCCTGTATTGCGGTACCGACGATTGTTTGCGCACCTAAATGAAAAATATCTGTGCACTCGTGGCCAAAAACGGCACGTGAAACATCTTTGTAATTTCGTAGATCACCATTTACAACTGAAATCAGATTGTAATCGCCGCTTCGAATAAGCTGAGAATTGGGGTCGTTGTCCAGGACGAGTGCTGTAACTCGTGCACCTTTTTCCAATAAATCCCTCACAAGCCAGGAACCAACAAGTCCGGTAGCACCAGTGACTAGAACGCTTTTGTTGTTCCAAAAACTCATTTCCAAACCTTCCAAGGGGCTTGACCTTTGTCCCACATTTCATTCAACATGGACATCTCTCGATATGTATCCATTGGTTGAAAGAATCCATCGTGCTTATACGCTACTAACTGTCCATCCTTAGCTAGATTAGACATTGGTTCACGCTCTAGAATCGAATCTGAATCCAAATAATCAAAAATTTTTGGTTCGAAAACAAAAAACCCTGCATTAATCCAACCTGCGGCCTGTGGCTTCTCTTGAAAACTTTCAACATTCCCTATCTCGTCCATGTCTAAAACTCCAAAACGAGAAACTGGGCGTACGGCCGTGACTGTAGCCAGCTTTCCGTGTGAATTATGAAATTTTAGCAACTCCTGAATATTGACGTCGGCGAGACCATCACCGTATGTACACATAAATGCATCTTTACCGACATAGTCCCGCACCCGAAAAACTCTTCCTCCGGTCATGGTTTCAGCCCCGGTGTCGGCGACGGTTACTTCCCAACCTGACTCTTCGAGCGATCCGTGGGTACTGATTCGCTCCTTTGACCCAATCTTCACCGTGAAATCTGAATTCATTGCTTCAAACTCATGAAAATATTGTCGGATGTAATCACCTCGATATCCAGTGCACACCACAAAATCTTGGTGTCCAAAATGTGCGAAAATTTTCATGATGTGCCAAAGAATTGGCTTCCCGCCGACTGGAACCATTGGTTTTGGTCGAAACTCTGTCTCTTCTCGCAGCCGTGTTCCTAGACCGCCAGCTAGAAGTATTGTCTTCATGAACGCAAGTATCTCATACTCAAGTGGCTGTCTCAGTAGGCAAATCGATTCAGAGACCAGTCAGTCGGTTGAAAAAATCTACTGGTGGTATTGAAATACTCGCATTAATGGGCTTAGGCACGCTTCACTCGAATATGCCTAACGCACATCTGCCCCACTTTAACGACTGAATGGATTCGCGCTAGAACTTTCTCTTTCACCCTTCTCTTGGAAGATCATCAAACCTATAAAGGTCAAAAGCCCTAAAGGTTGGAAAAGAGACGCGGTCGAAAATTGCGTTCCTGGGACAAAATAGAAAGTCACCGGCGCAAAAAGTGGCACTGCCGAATAAGATGCAATTCTGCTTTGGAAATTTTTTACCTTCGCTAGATCTTTCTGAGATCTACTTCGTTTAAGAAAATTAGTTTTCTTCAAATTTTGTTTTTCTTGGCTTCGTAAGTAAAAAAATAACAAAATAACCAGACCTCGATAGGTGAAAGATTGCGTTGGAATGCATAACGCTATCCCACAAAGAATCAAGAACTCGATCGAAATTGATTTTGCTTTAAGAAAAAAGTAAACAAAAGCAGTCAGTAATGACAAGGTGATGAGTGCTGCATAGTTCCCATTGACAAATGCTAGCGAAGTATCTATATCAACCTGAGTGACGTTTAATGGGTTTCTTGCAAACAGTAGAACGTGTCCAATAAACATCAAGGCTGTAGCGGAGAAAGTATTCTGAAATACATATGTTCCCAACTTGGATTGATCGAATAAAGCCAATGAAGAAATTCTAAAAACATCAAATAAACTACTGTACCCTAGAAAGAAAGAAGAAGTTAGAGTTAGACTCAGTCCTGTCACAAATGTTGAGACAATAGACTTGGAACACTTTTTCTTGCAATAGAGGGCCAAAAAGATCACTGGCCAAACCTTTAGAGCAATTGCACAAGCAAGAAAAATTCCTGCTGATATGAATTTTTCTTTTCTCCACGCCAACACAGAAATCCAAACAAAGAAAATGGCTAATAAATCTAAATTCCCCCGAATGACGCCATAAATCAATGGAAACGAGCCGAGAAAAATCAATGATTCATACTTTTTTCCCAAAGAATCGCCAAAAAGAAAAAACGTAGCCCCCAAAACTATTCCCGCGATAGGGAAAAAAGACAAGTCGTTTGGGTCTGAACTAGTAATCATTCGCAAAAAAAGAATTGCAGTAGGGGGATAATTTGTTCCACCAAGATCGTAAGGGCGTTCAAATTGAGCCAGCTGTGAAAGTTGGAAAAAGTCTGAAAAAGCTGCGCCTACCGGACCGAATGGACCAGGGTTTACAGCGCCAGTCGAATCAATAGGATTTCTAAACCAAGCAGCCATAGAGAGGACCCAAGAAATCGCGACTAATCCAAATAATCGGAACTCAAGACTCTTTCTGCCCTTGACATTTTTTTTCTCACTTGGGAATGATCTTTGTAGTATCTTTAGTGTTAGAAAACCAAAGTATGCAATCACAAGGATAATCGAAACTAATCTCACTATAGAGTTTGATTTCTTTTCAATCTTTATGTTGAAATCAGTCTCTATAAAGTCGACACTACCAGCTTGATTTGTTGTTGAGACTTTACCATTAGGATTTATGAAAAAAGGTGCATTTTCATACCGGTGGGAATAAGCAATTTTATCATCGATAAAAATAGAAATTGAGCTACTTCTAGTCACAATAATTTTTATATTGCTAAAGGCTATTCCCTCGGGTGTTGTATATCCGAAATAGGAGGTGCTGCCATGTCGCATTGGGACAGTTATCAACAACCGCTTTTCTTGATTCCAAGATAAACCAACCCCTTTATTAGTATCCCGAAAATCATCTACATAATCTTGATTTGAGTTAGGCAATACCTGGAGTCGAAGATCAAAAGTTTGGATAAGATTTCTATTTTCGGCTACATCGAGCGCTGAGATTGAACCACATTCACTTTTTAGGCAGACCAACTCAGAGCTTGCAGGAAAAATCCAGACAATCCCCAAAAAACAGGTAGCAAGTATGAAAGCAGCTTTTTGTTTAAATGAATCTATAGAATTCATACAATTACTCCTTATTGCCTATAAATGCGACAAGACCATCATCTTCGTAAATCACTTTAAAGGATTTAGGAGGTTCTAACCCACGTTGCTTTAGAAATTCCGATAGGCAAGCATATTCAATACACTGGGTCTTCTCCATTAAATAGCCTAATTCTCTTTTGGGTAAACTGCGAATAGTAGGTAATCCAAAAGACCGGGTGGTGCCAAAAAAACGTAGATCACCCTGAAGAATTAGGGATATTGTGTTGCCAGACGTTTGTCCTATAACAGCAATATCGTATTTGTCTAACACGCTCGAACTAAAAGTCTCTTTTGTTTCAAATGTAAATGTTCTATATTTTAACCAATCAGCTGTCCAAGTTGATGTAGTTACTACCGCTACAACCAAAACAGCAGTTGCGGCCTTCTTTATCAAGAGTTGGACTTTTAACTTAAATTCCGAATAACTTTCTGTAAAGATGTTTAGCCAAATCAATGGGGTCGCATAACCCATAAACTTCCAAATTTGATAGTTATTTGTCACCAGACCATCGCGATAAACCATGAAATTAAGAACCAAAAATCCAAGAAAAAGCGCCATGACTAAATGTAATTTGGAATTCTTTATTCCAATAAAAAGCAAAAATACAACTAAAGTACTGACCATAATCACGACGACAAGGAAGCCAAATCCCCAAGAGTGGTTCGCTTGAGTGAATGGAAGCCAATTGAAAACACCTAACAAATTAACAGGCAAGGCCATTTTCCCTTGATCCCAGCCCCCGACCACCCCACTGGAATTAAGTCGCTCCAAAAAAATCTCGAATAGGGGAAGCATCTGGTGTAAATTAAAAACAAGAAACAAAAGTAGAACCTTAATGTATTTTTTTCCGCCTCTATTGAGTTGTCTCAAGCTTGTCTCTCGAGAAAAGAACTTTATCGCCAAGTAAAGTGCAGAAATCACCAGATAAACTAATATCGCATCTTGATAAGTATTTAATGAGAAGAGTAAAAATATCAGAATCATAGGAAAAGCAAAAACCTTAAGGTGCCTACTATGTTGGAAGAATAAGGCCGCAATTAGGTAAGGGGTGGATAGAAACTGTCCATAGCCTCCTTCCATGAGAACCGAAATGGTATTGATATTGAAAACAGATATAAATGCTGTTCCATAAATTAGGTTTTTTGATAAACCATAATTCTCCAAAATTCCAATTAACAAAAAACTCGTAACGATCGTGGTCCAAACAATGCCTCCAACCATAATATTATTCAGCAAATTGGGCAAAGCTTCACAATATGTTGCAAGGAACTTTGGTAATCCGATTCGTCCTGCTCCAACTAGAAATTCAGCTGCCACTTGATCTGAAAATGAGGGCATCCGTGCAATATAAGTATCTGGGAAAAGAAAAGGGCTTCTAAAGGCAAGTTCTACATCTTCAATACCTAACTGTTGATTCACTGTTCCTATAAGTTTTTCCCGTGATGAATTCTCACTGAAATATTTTGTTCCAATTGTCCAACCTGCTAAGTCTGGTCCGACTCTGAATGACATTTTTGAAGTAAGGAGGCTTGGGTTATGAAGGATGGTTACGATAAAGCCGAGCAATAGCGAAAACAAAAGTTTAATTGCATGTGGTGTATATTTCTTTTCTAAAAATATAGAAGTGAAGTATTCTCTTTTTCCTTTAAATCCTTTTGTGAGTACAATTATTGAGCAGAGGCCCAAAACAAATCCAAATGGCTGTAAAAAGGATTTGCCAAGAATTTCGGTTATTGAAGCTGCCCACACAAGCAAGGCCATTCCCAGCAAATTCAATGCAGCCAGTGTTAAGAAAAAGTTCACTTTTGGTATTCTTGAAATCAGTGTAGAACCAACGAGTGAGGTGCAAAGCAAAAGCAATAGGCCAAATAGAAATGAGTAGACCATTTCTTATCTCAATATCTCTTGAGTAATGTGATCTGACGCTGTGTTGTCATAGTCGGTGCAACCCAATGGACTATCTTGGTTTTTTGATCAAGTTTCACTCTTCAAATCTACCAATTAGTTGGGGTCGTGTGATGAAACAACTGGTAGGCATTAGTGAATGACTAGTCCAACCTCATAACACTACGCGGCGTGGTCTGATGTAGTACAACAATGGTCGACCCGCTCGCGGTATCAGCAGGGGTTAATCACCCAACCTTAACTTCACTTTCAAGTGCTACCATGAAATCATAGCTAAGCAACTCATCGATACGAATAAGGTCGCCAGCAAATTCTATCTTCACAAACGTTGCGTCAACTGCTAATGGGCGCTCAACTAATTTCCACTCGAGAAGAGTGAGGAGAGCTTGTCAACACTAATCCAGTCTCACAACACCACTAGGCGTCTTCAAATGAACCGCAACAATCCCTGATTCACCGTCATTTGCTGACGGGTCAATAAACTCAATATCTGCGCCGTCTAATCCATTAAGAATCTCTGCTTTAAACCATGAGTCTGATAGCTGATCAGTATCGGCAATCGTAATCTTCTCAATCGCAGCAACAGCCTTCCCATCTTGTGATGGATGATCAGCGGTTAACCATTGAATAAAAAATGGAAGCTCTCTGGAATCGGTAATTTCGTTCACTCCGATTTGCTTCCACTTAAGATCGCTTCCATCTGGACGTGTGCGGTGACCTTCGATTGCGCTGCGTCCGAACTTCTCTTCAACCTTTGAAATATCTTCAGTTGCAAA
>Ga0164293_10002159_pt1 | contig 16647 bp, 10 predicted proteins | sample GEODES118metaG_FD_111487 | JGI IMG/M metagenome (GOLD analysis project Ga0164293, IMG submission 111487) | Eutrophic lake water microbial communities from Lake Mendota, Wisconsin, USA - GEODES118 metaG | ecosystem: Environmental > Aquatic > Freshwater > Lake | place: USA: Lake Mendota...
GCAGCGGGCCCTGGGCAAAAACAGGGCTCGCTGGAGAGCTCAGCAGGCACAGCATCAAGAGCGGGTAACGGCAGCGAAACATGGCAGCTGGGCTCGGGAGAAGCTGGAGGCGAAGGGAGGAATGTGCCGCGAGGCGTCTTGGCGGACGGCATTTGGCGATAAAATCGGAACTGCGGGTATGTTCCCTACATTCGTCAAACTCAGCCTGACGAAGTGATTCACTGCGTTTCCCTTGGAGGACTCGCTTTAACAGCCAGAGATTGCCTGACCGGCACAAGTTAACAGGCGGGGAAAAAGCAGGGTATTTCCACGGCATTGGCCTGCAATCCAGGCACAGGCGGGGGGTGAGCCGGCCCCCGGGCGGAGAGCATGATTGAAGCCAGACATTCCGGACTGCTCCGCGCCGGGATGAATCAGAATGCAGTTTCAGTTCAAAAATTGAAAACGATTCCGCAACAGGACAGAGGCTCAAGCCGCGGTCAAGCTGGTTCGGCAATCACAGAGGTGCAGAAGAGCGTGGGAAGACAAGGCGACCGGAACTCGAAACAGGGGCGCGGCAGGGAGCTGTTTCCCTTGTCGCTGTCGAGCATCGAGCGGCTGCATTTGCATGATGACTGGCCCGAGTTTCCCAATCAGATTTTTGCCCGCCTGCGATTACAGGGAGAACTGCAGCCGGACCTGGCGCGAGCAGCTCTCCGGCAGGCGACCCAGCGGCATGCTTGGCACCAGGCAGTCGCGCGACGCAGTCCGAGCGGGCGTTGGATGTGGGAGCAGGATTCCTCCAGCCAACCGGAACTGGTCTGGTCTGAAGTCGAGCCTTGTCGCTTTGAGCAACTCGACCTGACCCGCGGACCGGTTTGTCGCTTGGTCGGTCGCCGTTTGCCCGGTGGTTGTGAATTGACGTTTCAGGTGCATCATGCGGTCGTCGATGGCCTGGGGGGGCTGCAGTTCGTGCGCGACTGGCTGGTTATCTACGATAACCTTGTGGCTGGCAGGGAACCTGAACAAGGGTTGGGCGAACTGGAACTGGATATGCTGCGCCAACGCAATCGGCTTGGACTGCTCCAGCCAAAATACCTGTTGAACTTTTGGCGGCAGGCGATCGGATTATTCGGAGCGAGCAAATTCCTGTTCCGCCGCTTTGCGACAATTGCCGGGAATGAGCCGCTGGGGGCCGGTGCGGTTCCGCCGGCCGACGAAGCATGGCCACACTATGCGGCGGTTGCTTGGGCCGAGGAGGAACTGGCCGCAGTGCGGGCAACATTGCGGCGAACGGGAGTTGCGCTCAATGATTGGCTTTTGGCCGCCCTGTTTCACACTCTGGACCAGTGGCATCGGGAACAATTTGGCGCGGAGTTGAGCGGCTGGAGCCGACTGATTGTCCCGATCAGCTTACGGACTGCGGAAGACCGGCGCATGCCCGCGGCCAATCGCGCCTCGTTGGTACAACTTGATCGGCGCCCACAAACGGAGCCAGACCAAATGGGCTTGGCTCGGGGAATCTCTTATGAGTTGGGATTGATTCGCAGGTGGCAACTGGATCGCATGTTTCTGGTGCTGGTGCGGGGCATGTCGATCTCGGACGCTTGGTTGAGAAGTGCCGTGGGGCGGCGGCAGGCGCGCGCAACTTCGATGCTGACTAACTTGGGCAAACCGCTGTTGCGTTTGGGGCTGCCCTTGGAGGGGGGGCGGGTCTTGGCAGGAGGACTGCGGCTGGAGGAACTCGACGTGGTTGGCCCGATCCGCTTTGGAATGCCGCTCAGTTTCGCGGTGGCTGAATATGGAGGCCAGCTGCGGCTAACGGCTCATTACGATTCGCGGCGGCTGAGGAAGGAGCAGGTTGAACCGTTGCTTCGGACCCTGCGAGAGCGGGTGCTCCACTCACCCGGTCAAGTTGCCGGAAAAGTTTCACCAAATTGACGGCTTGGGCTTGGAAGTGTTCGCCTCCGAAGGAATTTCTGCGGTTTGTTCCCGGCAAAATGGAAATCTGCCATTTGGCGAACGGGCGAATTCTGGCACAATTTGGCAAGCTGCGCGCCTGTATGAGGATAGAACCTGATTCGCTTGGTGGAGACTCCGAAAAAGTCGGGGCCTCTCTGGCAATCGAGGCAGGGTAAGCAGCTTTGTCTCTGCAGGGGTTGACCTTGTCGAGACAGACCGAAGCACTTTTGCTCAATTCCGGGCAACAAAGCCAGGTTGGGTGAAGTCAGTCTGAGACCGAAGAGCAGCGGAAGGTTTCTTCTCATGTCCAGTATCGATTCGATTCTCCAGCGGATGGAAACTTCTCAAACCAATACACAGGACCAACAGTCTTTCGAGGACCTGTACGAAAAGTGCCAAGCCTTGGCCAACAACCTGTGGTGGTCGTGGACACCCGAGGTAGAGCACCTGTTTCGGGATCTCGAACCGGTCCGTTGGCGGCAGTTGGACCATAATCCCGTTGCCCTGCTTAAGGAATTTACCCCTGCGCGCCTGTTTGAGCGGGCCACCGAAATGGTCCTGTTCAGCCGCATCAACCAGGCCTTTCGGCGGTTGAAGGAGTACATGGCAAGCCGGCAGACTTGGGGGGCAACCCACGCCGGCGTTTTGGGCGCACGGCCGGTCGCCTATTTTTCGGCTGAGTTTGGCATTCACGAATCGTTGCCGATCTATTCAGGTGGTTTGGGCGTTCTCTCGGGCGATCACATCAAAAGTGCCAGTTCGCTGGGTGTTCCCCTCGTTGCAGTTGGATTGTTTTACGCTCAGGGTTATTTCCGCCAGATGCTCTCCACGGAAGGCTATCAGGAGGAAAAGTACGTCGATACGCTGATTGAAAACCTCCCGGCTCGACCCGCGCTGGACGCGAACGGGGAGCCGCTGATGGTCACAATTGATACCCGCACTGGGAAATTGATGGCCAAGGTTTGGAAAATTCAGGTTGGCCGAGTGCCCTTGTATTTGATGGACTCGAACGTCGAAGGGAATCGACCGGAGGACCGGACCCTGACGAGCCGCCTTTATGGAGGCGACGAACGGACCCGAATTCGGCAGGAGTTGCTCTTGGGCGTAGGCGGGGTGAAAGCCCTGCAGGCCTTGGGCATTACGCCGGGGGTCTTCCATTTGAATGAAGGCCACAGTGCCTTTGGCCCGCTGGAAGTGATCCGCAGCCGCATGGCAGAGGATGGCCTGCATTTTGACGACGCCTTGCGGGAAGTGGCGATGCAGAGCGTTTTCACCACTCATACCCCGGTTCCGGCCGGGCATGACCGGTTTGGGCCGGAACTGGTCGAGGAGCATCTTGGTCCTCTCCGCGACCAATTGGGACTGTCCTACGAGCAATTCATGAGTCTGGGGCGGGTCGACCCGCAAAACCCGACCGAGCCATTTTGCATGACGGTCATTGGATTGAAGCTGTCGCGCACCGCCAATTCGGTCAGTCAACTCCATGGGCATGTATCCCGGCGGATGTGGTCCCACCTTTGGCCGTGGCGGGTCGAGAGCGAAATTCCGATTGGGCACATCACCAACGGGGTTCATTCTTCCAGTTGGTTGGCCGAACAAATGCGGAATTTTTACGACCGCCTGTTCCCCGCCAATTGGATGAACAGCGTCGGCGAACCAGATATCTGGCAGGGAATTCACAAGGCCGATCCGGGCGAATTGTGGGAAATCCACAATACTCTCAAGACGATGATGCTCACGTTCATTCGCCGGCGGGTGGTCTCTCAATGCCGCCGCCGGGGGGAAAGTGAAGCGGCTTTGGAGAAGGCAAGGAGTGTTCTTGATCCCACCATTCTCACCATCGGTTTTGCCCGTCGGTTTGCCACGTACAAGCGGGCCAACTTGCTCTTTTCCGATCTCGATCGGGTTGCCGCCCTGGTGAACGATCCGTGCCGCCCGGTACAGATTGTCTTTTCCGGCAAGGCGCATCCCAAAGACGAACCGGGCAAGCAGTTGATTCAGCTGATTGCCCAGCTCCGGACCGATCCACGGTTTGCCGACCGAGTCATCTTCATTGAAGACTACGACATCAATGTCTGCCGCCATCTGGTCCAAGGGGTTGATGTCTGGTTGAACAATCCCCGCCGTCCCCTCGAAGCCTCTGGAACCAGCGGTCAGAAAGTGGTCCTCAATGGCGGGCTCAACCTGTCGATCCTCGATGGTTGGTGGGCCGAGGCTTATGACGGAGTCAATGGTTTCGCGATCGGCCGGGGCAGCCACCATGTGAATGATGCTGTCACCGACCAGCGGGATGCCGCAGCCCTTTACGAAGTGCTGGAAAACGAGGTGGTGCCGATGTTCTACAAGCGGGACATTGATGGACTGCCGCGGGAGTGGATCAAGCGCATGATCAATTCAATTGCCACCCTCGCTTGGCGTTTCAGCAGCGACCGCATGGTGATGGATTATGCGCGGCACGCCTACGTGCCGGCCGCCGGCGGACTGAGCTGCCAAATGGAAAATTAGTGTTAAAAACGGGCAAATTGCCGGCAATTTGAGTGGCCGGCCGAACGGGTTGCGCTTTGGCAACGCAGCCCGAAAGCGTCCCGTCCAGCCACTGTAAGACGTCTCCTCTCGGGTCAACAGAAGACACAAATCTGCCGCGGGCGAACCCATCGCTCGTCTGATTTTCGAGTCCCTATGCGCGGACACGATGGTCTGCCGCTCACCGGTTGCCCGCGCGGTTCAAAGCGACAGGGTTACTCCCACGACTTCCTTTGGGCAGCGGCCGTTCAGAGCTCTCCCTTTCCTCCCCTTGGTCTCGCGCCGCGCTGCGACATGCTCCACTCAGCGGCACGCTCTGAATGCACTCCGCAATGCTCTCGGCGCACTGTCGTACGGTCGATGCTGAACAAGATCTTGTGTGTCTGGCTGACCACACTGCGCAACAACTGTACAGGACGCGGGCGACTCACGCTGAAGTGATCCACTTCTCACCAGCGTGCGAAAAAAAAACGTTGGCCACTCGATCGATGCGGGGGAAGTTCCAGAGGCAGTTGTGAAACGAATTCGCGAGCGAGCAGTGACTGCTGTGAGGTGGCAAATTGCGGGGAATGAGTTGATTCGGTTTGGATTCGGATGTGAAACGAAATCGGATCGCTGCGTCGAGTTGGAGCGCGATTGATCGACAGCGCAGAAAATCAATCGAAAATTGATTCATCGAGCAGGATTTTTGGCACGTTCATTGCATAAAAGGACGATACGAGTACTGCGACAATCAAGGAGGAATGTTCTTCCAGTCGCGGGTAAAAAAAATCAGGAGTTTAGATTCCATGGCAACCAGCAAGAAGACCACCAAGACCGCCTCGAAGCCCACCAAGACCGCTTCGGCTAAGCCTGCTACCAAGACTGGCAAGAAGTAGTCTGGCGGAACGTCAGACAAGTTCTCGTCTGGCGACGGGCAATCTTGGGGAGCAGACCAGTTCTGTTCCGAAAACCGGATTGCCGCGGTCCGAGCAAGCCAAATTGGCTGGCTGTGGTCGCAAATACTAGCAACAAAGATGAGCCACCGCTTGCGGTGGCTTTTTTATTTTTAGGCTTTATTTTCGGGATGTGTTGTGGGGTTCTCGCGAGATTTCGCGGTCTGGGAAACCACCGAAGGCGGTTCTCCCTGGTGTTTCCTGCTTCGGCCCTTGGGGGCGTTGGCCGGGTAGGGTTGCGTTCCGCTCTGGGAGCGCCAGTTGCCAGCAGAAGTGGGCGTTTGCTTTGGCTGGGCGGCCTGCGGCATCGGGCTCGCCTGAAGGTCTAAAGTGGTCGGAGTTTTCTGAACAAGGCGGTCTTCTTCCGCCCGCCGTTTTTTCCCCGGCCGCGGCTAGCCAGTTGAGCCGAGCGATCTTGGCGGACCCTGAATTCTTGGTGGTCCCAGTAATCTTGGCGGGGCGTTTAGGCAGTTTCCTGTTGGCAGGTTAATCTGGTAGCGAACAGCCGGACCCCTATTCGGCGAAGTTTCATTTTCTCATTCAACGCGTCCAACCCCCGGGAAATTGATGATTGGAACCAACCGTCTTAGGTCGCTGGGAGTTGTCTGTGCGGCGCTGGCTTTTCTTGTTCCGCTTGCGGCGATTGGCTGGCGGGTTTTTCGGAACTACCAGCCTCCCGGGCCGTTCGATCCCAATCGTCAGGGCTTCTGCGACTTCCACAATGGCGTCTACTATCCAGCCTTGGCGGTGCGCGAGCAGGTCAGCCCATTTGGCCAGAAGTATGCCGAGGAGTACCCGATCTCCCGACCGATGCCGCTGCACGCGCCATTCTTGTTTGCCTTTAATATTCCCTACACTTGGCTCGCTGTTCCTCAAGCCGATTTGCTGCATTACCTGATGATGAGCATTCAGCTTCTGGCGATTGCGGCCTTGTCTTGGTGGATTGCCCGGGGCGAATGGAGTTGGGTCGGGGCGCTGGGCTTGGCTGCGCTCCTTGCGGCCTCCCGTTCCGGATACGGGACTTTGTTTACTGGTTACTTGACGCTGGAGCTTGTCCTCGGCGCCATCCTTGCTCTGCATTTTGGCGACCGCAGCTGGTGGGGCACCGCGGGATTTGTTTTGAGTGCTGCCAAGCCGACTTACGGCATTCCACTCGCCCTGTTGCTCTTGGCCAGCGGCAATTGGCGGACGGTCATTCGGGGGAGCTTGGTTGTTGGGCTGCTCTCCGCCGTGACGCTGGGCTGGATACTCAGCGACTCCAGCTGGGAGCAGTTCCGTGAAGAGATTGTCCGGGCGCAAGAAACACATCGAGCCGATCCTAATGAGATTCCCGCGTCCAACTGGACTCGAGTTGACTTGCTGGCCGTGGTCGCAAAGTGGCTTCGCTGGCAACCCGATGATTGGACGCATTTGGTCTGGATGTTGCCGCTCATTGCCCTGCCCTGTGTTGCCCTTTGGTCCAGCCGCCGCACGAGTGAAGATGGGCTAGCCGGGCCTGCCGGTCTGTTAGCCAGCTTGGCCCTGGTCAGCACCCTGTACCACCATTACTACGACGTGTTAGTGATTGTCCCGGCAGTGTTGGCGATGTTCCTTGCGGCGACCCCAGAGTGGTGGCGGGTCCCGGCTTGGCAGCGGACATTGGCGGTGCTTGCCTCCGGGTTTGTGCTGTTCAATTATCTTTCTGCACAGTTCATACTGCAAAAGTTAAACCCCTCCCAACTGGTGGTCGACATCGTCACCAGTCTTAACGGGCTGATTCTGTTTGGCCTGCTGGTTTGGGCGACCGCCTGGACATGGAAATGCGCGAAAGGTTAAAGGGGCAGGGGATCTGGAGCGGAGTGACGAACGATTGTCTTGCCGGGCGACGAGGCTGGAGTCCGGATTCGTAATTATTCAAGAACGCCGATGTTTGGGTGGCTGGCGAACTGCCTAGCCGAGTTTGGGTTCGCCAAGTCGAGCATTGCTGCCACGGTTTAGCCGCTCATCGGCCGCAATATGGCTCGGCATCCCGGTCCCGGGAGTGATTATTGTGCTCGTTTTGAGCTGTCTTTCAGAGTTCCAGATATTCCGGCGGTGCAGGCTAGGGGCTGGGGGCAAGAATTCTGAATTGGTTGCGCTCCCCCTCGGGAATTCGGCGTGCCTAAGCATAATGAACAGGCTCGTCCGGCAATTGATGTCTGTTTAAAAACTCCCGCCCTCGCTTCGATACTTAGCCTGATGACCCAACTCCAGACCCGCCCCCCCTCCGCCGGAAAAACATTGGAAGTAGCCCGTGAAGCGTCGACCGCTGTTGTGGGCGGCGGCATGCTCGGAATGTACCTCGCCCTGAGACTGGCGCAGCAGGGCAAAAAGGTTGTGCTGTACGAGGCAGCTCCGGAATTAGGGGGCCTGACCGCCGCTTGGAACCTCGGGGAAATTACCTGGGACAAGTTCTATCACGTGATCCTGCTTTCGGATTTCAAGGTTCGTGACTTGCTGGAAGAGCTTGGGCTGACCGATGAGATTCGCTGGTCGCCGACCAAAACCGGATTCTTCACGGATGGACGTTTGCACTCGATGTCGGGTGCTTTGGAGTTTTTGCTTTTTCGTCCGTTGAATCTTTATCAAAAATTCCGGCTCGGCGGGACGATTTTTTACGGCTCGAAGATTAAGAATTGGCGGCGGATGGAATCGCTTCTGGTTGAAGACTGGCTCCGGCGCTGGTCGGGTAACTCGACCTTCGAGAAGATTTGGCTGCCCTTGCTGCGGGCCAAGTTGGGTGACGCCTACCGCCGGGTCTCGGCTGGGTTCATTGCGGCTTACATTGCCCGGATGTACCAGGCCCGCAAAGCGGGACTGAAACAGGACTTGTTCGGTTACGTTTCCGGAGGTTATGCGCGGATCCTGCAGCGTCTGGCTGAAGTTCTGCGGCAGAAGGGCGTCGAGATTCGCACCGGCTGTCCGCTCAAGCAAGTGCGCAGCCAACAAGTTCAGGGCGGCTCCGGGGTCGAGTTGGAGTTTGCCCAGGGGACGATTGCTCGCCACGAGGAAGTCATTCTGACAGTTCCGGCGCCGGTGTTGGGGCGGATTTGTCCACAGCTGGAGGAGGATGAACTCCGCCGGGCTGACGGCGTCGAGTATCTCGGAGTCATCTGCGCTTCACTGCTGTTGAAGCGGAAGTTGACCGAATTCTATGTGACGAACATCACCGATTCGTCGATCCCGCTGACGGGAATTATCGAGATGACGAATGTGGTCGATCCCCAGGAGTTGGGTGGACAAGCCTTGGTTTACTTGCCCCGGTACTTGGGCAGCGACGATCCCGAATTTGAGCTTTCGGACGAGGAGCTGGGGCGCCGGTTTGTGGCGGCGCTGCGCCGCGTGCATCCCGATCTGCGGGACGAAGACATTTCGCGGTTGCAAATCGCTCGCGCCCGCTATGTCATGGCACTGCCGACCCTGGAATTTTCTCAGCACTTGCCGCCGATGCGCACTTCGCTTCCCGGGGTGTACTTCATCAGTTCGGCTCAGATCGTCAAGGGGACGCTCAACGTCAACGAGACGATCGAAATTGCCGAAGAGGGGCTGAAAGCACTTGCCGCAGCTCGGCTACCGGCCTGACCCGACTGCCCTCCCCTGCCCGGCTGATTTATAATCTGCCGGTTTGAGCGGCGGTCCGGTCCGGGGATTTCCCAGCGGCTACCGCCTGACCTATCGTCAGGGAGTTTGCAGTGGCAGAGAAAGTGGTGATTATCGGCAGCGGTCCGGCTGGTTGGGCGGCCGCTATTTATGCTTCGCGGGCCAGTCTTGAGCCAGTCCTGTACGAGGGCACCGCCAAGCCGGAAATGATCCCCTTGGGGCAGCTCGCTTACACGACTGAGGTCGAAAATTATCCCGGCTTTCCCTTTGGCAACATTCGGGCGTTCATCGAGTCAGCCGTCGATTCCGATCGGCATTGGAACTTGCCACCGGTGCCCTCCCACGAGCGAAATGGGGTGCCTCATTACGCGGTCCAGGGTTTGGAATTGATGGAGCTGATGAAGCAGCAGGCGCTCAATTTCGGCACCAAGGTGATCGAAGACGATATCGTCAGTGTTGACCTCAGCCGTCGGCCATTCAAATTGCACACGGGCAGCGGCCAGACAATCGAAGCTCAGGCTGTAATCGTGGCGACCGGGGCCCGGGCCAATTACCTCGGGCTCCCTTCCGAGGAAACTTACAAGAATAAGGGAGTCAGTGCCTGTGCCGTGTGTGATGGAGCGTTGCCGATTTTCCGCAACCGACCACTGGCAGTCATCGGCGGCGGTGACTCGGCCGTCGAGGAAGCGTCTTACCTCACGAAATTCGCTTCGGTCGTTTATATGGTCCATCGCCGCGACCAGTTGCGGGCTTCGAAAATCATGGCCGAGCGAGCTCTGACCAATCCCAAGATTCAAATGGTCTGGAATCATGGAGTTGACGAAGTACTCGGTGACGGCAGCAAGGTGACCGGCATCCGATTGAAAAATACTGTCGACGGTTCGACCAAGCAGCTTGAAGTGTCCGGCATGTTCCTCGCGATTGGGCACACTCCGAACACGCAATTCCTCGGCGGGCAGCTGGAGACCAACTCCAAGGGATACATCGTCTGGAAGAAGCCATTCCGCACCGAGACCAGCGTCGAGGGCGTGTTTGCCGCCGGCGATGTGGCCGACGATTACTATCGCCAAGCGATCACCTCTGCCGGAACTGGTTGCATGTCGGCCCTTGATGCCGAACGTTTTCTGGCCGATCAAGGTCTGCATTAACAGGGCGATGAAGCTTAAGCTCAGCTGCTCGCGGCTTCGGTTTGTATCCGTTCACTCTCGTTGAGTCCGTAATCCATGCAGAAAATCTCCGTTCGTGATGCCCGTCAGGCGACAGCCATTGGCCAGCAGGTGCTCGTCCAGGGATGGGTTCGTACCCGTCGCGATTCCAAGGGAGGATTCAGTTTTCTTGAACTGAACGATGGCTCGTGCTTGGGTAACCTCCAGGTGATAGCGGATGCAGCGCTGGCGAACTACGAGAGCGAGATTAAGGAATTGGCCGGTGGGGCGAGCGTGGCGGTCGAGGGCGTGATTGCCGCTTCGGTTGGCGGTGGGCAAGCGACCGAACTCAAGGCGAGCAAGGTGACGGTGCTGGGAACAGTCGATCCCGAAGAGTACCAGTTACAGAAAAAACGGCATTCGTTTGAGAAGCTTCGCGAGTGGGCCCACCTCCGTCCCCGGACCAATACGTTTGGCGCGATTGCCCGCGTGCGGAACTGTGTCTGCAACTCGATTCACCAGTTCTTCCAGGAACAGGGCTTCCTGTACGTTCACACGCCGATCATCACGGCCAGTGACTGCGAGGGTGCCGGGGCGATGTTCCAGGTGACGACGCTGGATTTGGACACGATCGCCAAAAAGCAGATCGACAAACTCGACTTCAGCCAGGACTTCTTTGGTCGCAAGGCGTATCTCACGGTCAGCGGCCAGTTGGAGGCCGAGATCTTCGCCTGTTCACTGGGGAAGGCGTACACCTTCGGCCCAACCTTCCGCGCTGAAAACTCGAACACATCGCGGCACTTGGCAGAGTTCTGGATGATCGAGCCGGAGATGGCGTTTTATGAACTGCCGGACAACATGGATTTGGCCGAAGCGTTCATCAAGCGGATCATCCGCGACGCGCTGGACAAGTGCAGCGAAGACATGCAGCTCTTTGACCAGCATGTCGAGAAGGGGCTGATTGCTTCGCTGCAGAGCGTGGCCGACAGCCAGTTTGTGCGTTTGCCTTACACCGACGCGATTGAGCTTTTGCAGAAGTCGGGCCAGAAGTTTGATTACTCGGTCGAGTGGGGCACCGACCTGCAGAGCGAGCATGAGCGGTGGCTGGTAGAACAGCATTTCAAGCGACCGGTCATCCTTTACAACTATCCTCGGACGATCAAGCCGTTTTACATGTACTGCAACGACGACGGCAGAACTGTGCGGGCGATGGATGTGCTTGTTCCCCGGGTTGGCGAGATCATCGGCGGCAGCCAGCGCGAGCATCGACTGGAGCAGCTTGAGGCGCGGATCGTCGAGACGGGGTTGCACTTGCCGGACTACTGGTGGTACCGCGAGTTACGGAAATACGGGACCGTCCCGCATGCAGGTTTTGGCCTCGGGCTGGAACGGGCGATGCTGATGGTCACCGGCATGACCAACATTCGGGACGTGATCCCTTTCCCCCGCACGCCGGGCAACGCCGAGTTCTAAGTTCGGTGAAACTGTAGCGACGCCTCCGGCTAAGACCACGCTCCGAATGTAGCGACGCTCGCGGAGCGTGGAAGCGGCTGGTTCGGGCATCGTCGCGCGTTTGTTTTTCTTCGGGCCTCGGTTTTGAGGGTGTCGCTGGATTGCGCCGCATCACCTTCCAGGCGAAGGTGGCTGCATTTCTCGCTTAGGTGGCGATGTCTTTCTGACGTCTTTACCGGCTTCTGGACTTTTTTTCTCTTTCTGCGGGGGCTTCATCGGGGCTTAAGGTGCCACTTCCTAGGATTGCTGCAGATTGATTGGTTGCCCCGGGATTCTCTGTCGAATTTTGGAGGTAGCCACTTTCGGCCCACGTTGGAAAAGCCACGTGGAACAGCAAGGACATCAAGGAGTTGAGCCAATGAAAAAGAAACTGTTGACCTTTGCGTCGTTGGGTTTGGGAGTCGTCGCCGTGGCGCTGGCCCAGCCACCGCAACAGGAAGGCGGGCCGGGTAGGTCTCCTCTTGGTCCCGGCGGCGACCACGGTCCTCCGCCGCTGCCGCTGGTGGAAGTACTGGATGCCGATCGCGACCATCAGCTCTCCGCCGAAGAGATTGCCAATGCGGCTGAGGCGCTGAAGAAACTCGATCACGATGGCGATGGCAAGTTGTCGCACGAAGAGTTTCTGCCGCCACCACCTCCCCGACCTGAAATGGGAGACGAAGGTCGTCCCGCTCCGCCTCTGCCGCCGGGTGCAGGAGGCCGACGTGGCCCTGGACCGCGTGGACCAGGTGGGCCGGAGTTTCGCGGCCCGCGGGAAGGACGCCCGGGCGGTGGGCCGGATGATCGAATGGGTCCTCCACCGGAAGGTCGACGCGGCGGCGGACAAGCCGCAGGCCCGGGGCGCGGGGCTCCCCCACGGGAAGAGGGGCCACCACGGGAAGCAGGGCGCGGACCACGGGGTCCTGGGCGACCGGGGCCGGGAGCTGGTCCTGACCCAGCCCGATTTGTCGAGCATGTTTTTGAGTTTGACGCCAATGGCGACGGGATGATCAGCCGCGATGAACTGCAGAAGTTTGCCCAGCAGATGCCCGGTCCAGGTGGACCCGATCGGTAGAGTAATTGTCTCCAACTGCGGGTTGCTCGGTTGAACATTGCCTTGCCAGCAATCTGTTTTTTGGGTTCTCGCGCTTGGGGACAAGCGTGCTACGATCGGGATTGCGATCGCGATCGTGTAAAGCAGTAGCCCCCGACTGCTCGGCAGCTCGGGGGAGCATTGCCTTGCCAGCAATCTGTCCTTTGGGTTCTCACGCTTGGGGACAAGCGTGCTACGATCGCGGAGCTTGTACCGAGCGATTAACCCCGTTTTTCCCGCTGGAGCCTCCATGCGTGTCCTCGTCATCGAAGATGAACCCGACCTCCGTCGTGCGATTGTTCAGTCGTTATTGGAGAGCGGTTACGCGGTGGACGAAGCAGCCACTGGTCCCGACGGTCTGTTTAAGGCGACCAGTTGGGACTACGACGCGATTGTGTTGGACCTGATGCTCCCGGGGTTAAGTGGTTTTGACTTGCTACAGCAACTCCGCCGCGAGCGCGCGACTCCAGTGCTGATCCTCAGTGCCCGCGATGGCGTTGACGATCGAATCAAGGGTCTCGACCTGGGTGCGGATGATTACCTGATCAAGCCCTTTTCAATCCGTGAGTTGCTGGCCCGGTTGCGCGCCCTGATTCGCCGCGCCGCAGGACAGGCCAAGTCGACGATTGAAATTGGCGAGATCAGTGTCAATCTGGTGAACCAAACCGTAAATCGTGCCGGCGAATTGGTGCCCCTCACCGCCCGCGAATACTCGTTGGTCGAACTGCTTGCGCTGCATCGCGGCAAGCTGATCTCAAGGACTCTGATCTACGATCATATTTTTGGCGAGGACGATTCGTCCCTTTCCAATCTGGTTGACGTGCACGTTTCGAACATCCGCAAAAAACTGGGAGCCGAGTTCATCCAAACCCGCCGCGGACAGGGGTATATCGTCGATGGCTAGATCACTTCGCTGGCGACTTCAAATTTGGCATGCCGCGATTCTGGTGCTCGCCATTGCCGGTTTCAGCGGCGTTCTGTTTCTTCAATTCCAGCGGAGTCTGCTTCGCGAGATCGATGCTGAGCTGCTCGCAGGCGCGCGGGCACTGGAGGGAACGCTCAAGCTCGCCCCGCGGTTCATTTTGGAAGCAGGTTTTCCCGATGGTCCGCTCGATCGACCTCTGGGAAGGGGTGGCGCAGGGCGGGGACCGGGGCCGGGTGGAGCACGCGGTCAGGTTGAGCGTTCCGGAGGAGAGTCGCCGACAGGCGAGCGTAGTGGTGGCGAGCGCGGGGCTGGAGACCGAGACTCTGAACCGGGCGAAAGTCGTAAGGCGAATTCTCCGGGGCCGTCGTTTGGTCCAGGTGGCGTGGAACGTGCCGGTCGGCCAGGTGGGCCTGGCCGACCTCGCCCATTGACGCCCGAACAGTGGATGGAGCTGTTGACGCTGCCCCGCGAGCTTCCCGTGGGCCGGGACTTCGGCCCTCCGCCAGGGACTCCGGGAGGGAGATTGGGCGAGGCCCGCCGGCCACCTGCCCGACCGTTTCCATCCCAGCCCAGTTACTACTCGGTCTTTGCCGCCAACGGTTCACTGCTTAAATCGGAACTCGCATCCGGGCAAGAACCGATCCCGTTTGTGCGTCCGCGCAATCCCGTAGAGTACCGCAATCGAGATTATCGCCGGGAGTTGGTCCTGAAGGGCCCGGACAATTCCGTCGTGATCGTTGGCCAGGATGTCCGCCCGCAATTCGATCAAATTCAATGGCTCGGAACCCGCCTGTTGGCGATTGGGCTGGGGGTTTTGGCATTGGGTTTGTTTGGAGGCTGGTGGCTGGCTGGTCGAGCCATTCGGCCATTGGAACAAATCAGTGAGACGGCTCGAGGGATTGAAGCGAGCAAGCTGGCCGAGCGTTTTAACGTCGAGTCTGCCGACGCGGAACTGAGGGAGCTGGGCCAAACTCTCAATTCAATGTTGGCTCGACTGGAGGCTGGCTTTGAACAGCAGAATCGCTTCGCAGCCGACGCTTCGCACGAATTGCGGACGCCCTTGGCGGTTTTGTTATCGCACACCGAACTGGCTCTCGCGCGGCAACGTTCACCAGATGAGTATCAGGCTGCGCTGCAGACGATTCTTCGTTCAGGAGAGCGAATGAAAGGTTTGGTTGAAGACTTGCTGGTTCTGGCACGAGTCAATTCCGGTCGGCTTGACCTGCGGCGAGAGCGAACCGACTTGCGGCAACTCGCCGAGGAGTCGGCCCAGCTCCTGCGACCGTTGGCTGATGCCGCGGGAGTGGAATTGCGCGTGGTGGGTGAGTCGGTTTTTGCGGAGATTGACTCGTCGCGCATGGGCCAATCGCTGGTCAACTTGATTGCCAATGCGATCAAATACAATCGGCCTCAGGGCTCGGTTTCGGTCGAGGTCGAACAGACTGCGGATGCCGTGGTGCTGCGGGTAAGTGACACGGGTGTGGGGATCCCGGTGGAGAGCTTGCCGCATTTGTTTGAGCCGTTTTATCGAGTCGATGCGGACCGTTCACGCGAGACCGGTGGGAGTGGTCTCGGGCTGGCGATCAGTCGCCGTCTGGTGAATGCCCATGGAGGCGAAATTACTGTCCACAGCGAACGGGGTGTTGGCAGCCGCTTTGAAATCCGGCTCCCGGCTGTCAACGAATTGGAAGGTAAGAGCAACCTTGCTGTTGACGATTGACCACGACATTCATTGCAGATGAGGCGATCGGAATCATCGAGTCGACGGCTGCGTCGGGGACCTGCTTGTAATTAAGGGCTTGTCCGCAGACGAGCACTTCCACACCCGCTTGCCGCAGAGCTTTGATCAGCTCAAGGTTTGGATTCTCCTGAGCACCTAATCGGTCCGAGAACTCGCTGTCAGCGAAGGCAGCAAATGTTGCTTCGCCGTGAAGAACGGCCGTGATTTGAATGTCACTGGCCTTCAGGCCTGCGGCTCCATACAGGTTGAGCAGTCGGGCGATGCGGTCGAGGCCGGGATTGACTTGCGTCGCGGTGGTGTTGGCCGTGATGTCGAAGACGACTTTCACGCCAGCTCGCGGCTGTTCGACTGCCGTGGGGCGTGGGAGTACTCCACCAAACCCGGGGATGATCGGAAAGACGAGTTCAGGACTATTTGTCTTTGCTTTGTCTGCTTGCGGTTCCTGTTTCCCCGCTTCCGGAACCGGATGGTTTTGGCTCGATTCTGCAAACCCTCGCGCGACGAAGCCGCTGACTACCTCGGCATGCGCTTGAATGAGCAGTACGCCGAGCGGGTCTGACGAGGTCTCAGTGAGGCGAACACCTTTTTCAGTTCTTTCGACCGACATCTCGATTTTCTTGTAGTTCCGGAAGATTGCGGCAAAAAGATCGTCCCAAAAGCGAAGTCCCCTTCCCTCTTCGACGCGGACTTTCATGGCAGCGACATGTTCCTGGATTTTCGCCGCGACCTCCGGATTGTCCGACTCGGTCACCGTTTCGACGCCATTGGCGGTCTTGTTGACTGATCGGCGGATTTCCTGGTGGTGTTCGAGGAGATAGTGGAATACGGCTTGGTCAGCGCGGGTACGGGTATCCGGACCACGTCCCCTACCCTGTGCCGCAAGCTCCACTGGCAACAAAGCAAGTCCGGTTATGAGAATCCCAACCAGGCAAGTAATCGTTGACCTCAAGAAGCAAGTGCGCATGGTTTGTTCTCGACAAAAAGATTCGTGGTACAGGTATGCCAAAATGAAACGCCGATGACCGGAAACTCTGAAGTTCAGTCCAGCACCCCGAAGAAAAGAGCCAAACCACATCGCGGTGGCAGCGTCCCAAGTTTGATGGGGCACTTTCCGGGATGTGGTTTGTACTCGGGTCACGATTCAAGCTGGATTGGCGACGACCGTCAAATCACGATTAGACTCGCCGAAAATTCAGAGGTGTTGCCCAACCCATTCAGATCAGTTGCCGTCGCTA
>Ga0164293_10002161_pt1 | contig 16644 bp, 18 predicted proteins | sample GEODES118metaG_FD_111487 | JGI IMG/M metagenome (GOLD analysis project Ga0164293, IMG submission 111487) | Eutrophic lake water microbial communities from Lake Mendota, Wisconsin, USA - GEODES118 metaG | ecosystem: Environmental > Aquatic > Freshwater > Lake | place: USA: Lake Mendota...
ATTACAGCAGTTTGTGCTGGATACCCTTGGCATTTATGGCAGGATATACATTGTATTCCAACTACACTAAACGCTACACAATCTCTCGCTGGCTTACCTTGCCTATATTGCTGAGTATGATTCCACTGGCTATATTTTTTTGCATAGTACCGTTCCTATTGACCGTTGAAAACAGAGACATACTTGCACCTTTACTTGAAAAAGACATTTTTGCCGGAAAACTATTGTTGTCTGGTGATGTATGGGGTGGCTGGGAAGGAATACCGGCCTTGATTTTTCTCATTTTTTTACTCATTTGGTGCTTCCAGTTTGCTTTGGGTATGGTTAAGCACACATTGGCGCTATTTTGGGCAGTATTGCTCTTTTCACAGTACATTTATATCATAGTTTTACCCAAAGTCGAGCAGCAGCTTCAGGGGCCTGTAATATCCGCCATAAGGGTAAATACCGAAGGAACCGACCCTATTGTAGAGGCCTGGAATTACAAAACATTTGCCATTCTGTTTTATGGCAATGCTCAACCTTTACAATTTAAAGGGCCTTGGTCCAAAACCGCGAACCAAGACTACCCAACTGAACCCGCACCCAATTATACAGCCCGTAAGCATTGGATTTTAAATAATCCGGTTTCAAACCCGGTAAAAATTATCACCCGCTGTGATTACAGGGCCGACTCTGCCTTTTTACAGCGTTACAAGCAGATTTCAGCACCCGGTGCATACCAAATATGGGGAAAAATCATCCCCTAAATCCAAGGTGTTCTGACATCAAATCTATATTTTTGCTAAAAGCGGTAACAGCAGTATTATGTTAAAAGAAGTAAAAATCATTGAAGCCGCCTACGAGATGGGTGCTGGTACACGAGGTGCCCAGTTAGGTCCATCGGCCCTGTCCCGCGAAATTGCACAAATCCAACCGGGAGTTTTACTTTCAGCCCAAAAAGAAACCTTGTCTCAGCCCATGGCAGAAATTCCGATATCCAAAAACGGAACTCCCTTTGCCCACAACATACACTTCATTCATCAATCTGTTAATCACGTGGCTGCCTCGGTGGAAAGAGCATTACTCGAAAAAACTTTCCCACTCGTATTTAGCGGCGACCACAGCAATGCCATTGGAACCGTTACCGGCATTGCCGATTCATTCCCCGGAAAAAAAATCGGAGTAATCTGGGTGGATGCCCACCTCGATTTACACTCTCCCTATACAACCCCTTCAGGAAACATGCATGGCATGGCGGTAAACGCATTGTTATCAGATAACCACCTGGCCAATCGTAAAAATGAACTCAACCCGGAAACCACCTCGCTGTGGAACAAAATAAAAAAATCGGGCAGACTGGAAATTCATCCGAAAATCTCACCCGAAAACATCGTTTTTATTGGAACCCGGGATTATGAAGAGGAAGAATGGGAGCTTGTGCAGCATCTCAATATAAAAGTATTTACCCCCGATGATATTCGCAGAAAAGGCATGCAACGCACCCTGGATGAAACCCTTGCTATATTGGGACACTGCGACCTCTTATATACTAGTTTTGATGTGGATTCACTCGATCCGGCAATATCGACCGGTACCGGCACGCCCGCACCTGACGGTCTCAGTTATCAGGATGCTGAGCTGGTTTTTAAATGCCTTATAAATCACCCTAAAACTTCAGTGTTTGAAATCACTGAAATCAATCCACTGCTGGATAACGATCATTCCATGCCCCGCACCATTGCTCAATTGCTGGCTTCTGCCTGGTAGTGACTAAGCAGCCACTGAACCGTATCTGTAAAATCCGCATAGTCCCACAATCGTGGTTGTTGTGCTTTACCCAATGGAATTGTAGCATTTTGGCCCACCACCGCCTGAATTCCCATTTGGTGATTGTTCAAATACGCATCCACATCCGGTTTAGATTGATAAAAGTGATAACCCAGCATCCCAACCGGTGCGTATACATGCGGCATTTCTTTTAGAATCACAAAACCATTATCCAGGTGTTTGTCTAGATTCATCAGCAATACAGCCCTGTGATAATGGTAGTTATTGGCATATTTATGGTGATGAATTAAATCAGAGTAGATTTCCCATGCATGAAATAACCTTACCATGTCAAAACCCTCCGGTAGCAGCAAATGAGTAACGTTGCGGCATCCCAGTCCAAAATAGGTAAAAACATCCTCACCCAATGCCACCAGTTCTTTCTCGGTGGCATCGTTAGAAATTACGGCTACACTATTTCTGTGGCCGCGGAGTAAATGCGGAATATGCCTGAAATAATATTCAAAATAACGTCCACTATTGTTGCTTCCGGTAGCAATGGCCGCATCCAGGCCCTTGAAATTGTCGGAAAAAGTAATTCTGTGAGACAGTTCAGGATTTGCCTCAATCCATGACGCCACCAGAAATTGAATAAGTACCTCATCATCTGAACTGGCTTTAATTCTCACCCTGTATCCGCAGATAATCCCACAAATCAAATCGTGTAATCCTACCAGGGGGATATTTCCGGCCATAATGATGCCCAGCGTTTGCGAGGAACTTTCAGATGGTAAAGAATATTGCCTCAGCCACTCATCGGTATCCCTTTCCAGTGAGTTTATCCAGGCATCGATACTTCGCGAAATATTCTTTTGTGTAAACCAGGGATTCTTGATTTCTGCTTCCATTTTTTTCTCCATCCAGGAAACATCCGATTCATGTTTGGCCAGTATATCCCTGAGAGATGATAGCCACAGGCGCTGTTGCATGGGACAAAGTTACCCAAAGCCATCCGAATAAAACCAAACTGCCGCATTTGTTACTTTGTATTATATGTACGCACCTGTAAATTTGCCAAATGGCTTATCGTTTATTCTTATTGGCAATTGCCGGGCTATTCCTGAACGTTAATCAAGTGCAGGCTCAGGAAGAAAAAAAAGACCCCCGATTTATGCTGGGTTTTAATGCAGGTGCCAATTTCAGCCGCATCTCAAACAATGATACATTCCCCGTAAATTTCACAAGACGCAACCGATTGGGGATAGCTCTTGGGGTAAGCGGTATTTACGATATCAGCAGCAATGCGGGCATCGCGTTTGGAGCTAATTTTGTTCAAAAGGGCTACCGCGTCAATAATGACACCCTGCCGGCCAGCCCTGATATAAACAGGAAATTTTGGAGTGTTAACATTCCATTGGGGTTGCATTTCCGTCAACAGTTTAACGCCCAGAATTACATTACTGAAAAATTTGGTGTAATCGCAAATTTCAATTTCAGGGGAGACAGTGCTTCATTCGTAAATGATGATAGAAAACCAGCATTTTTAATCAAAGAAACTTCGGCACGAAACTTTTATCCCATGTTCTATCTGGGATTTGCACTGGGTGGTACTTCAGAGAATAACAATCGATATGAATTTGGCGTAACCTATACCCAATCGCTCAGCAATGATGCCAGTTTAATGGTATTGCACAGTGAGGGATTAAAAAAACAGTTTCCGCTGAATTACCGGGGCGGATTTTTACAAATTGGATTTACCTATTATTTCAACCTCAGCAACTTCAAAAAATCCAGGGGATATTTTTATTAAAGCGCAAGAAACCCAAAATCAATTCGGGGGAGATAAAACTCCACCATTCGCTGAAAAATACAGTTCAATATTCTACCCCAGTCCCACATCCAGAGCCATCATCAGCACAAAGCCAAAGATTAGCCCAAGTGTAGCTTTATCGGTATGCCCATCGCGTTGGGTTTCGGGGATCACTTCTTCTACCACCACATAAATCATGGCTCCGGCGGCAAAAGCCAGTGCATAAGGCAACAAGGGCTGGGCTACCATCACCAGGGCAACCCCCAAAACGCCAGCAATGGGCTCTACAACACCACTTAATTGCCCCCAGAGAAAAGACTTTGTTCGGCTCATGCCAAACCTTCTGAGTGGAATTGCAACCGCAAGACCTTCGGGAAAATCCTGAATTCCAATGCCAATGGCCAGCGCAATAGCACCTGCCATATCAGCGCCCGGCAACCCTTCCGCAACGGCGCCAAAGGCAACGCCCACCGCCAGACCTTCAGGAATATTGTGCAGCGTTATGGCAAGTACCAAAAGGACCGTTCGATTCCAGTCCGTTTTCATCCCCTCCCTTTTTTCTATGGGTTGATGAATATGCAAATGGGGTAAAAACTGGTCAAGACCAAATATGAATAAGGCCCCCAGTAAAAATCCAATGGCTACAGGTATCCATGCCCATTGAGGAGACCAGGTTGTTTCTGCCATATCGATGGCGGGATTAAGAAGACTCCAGAAGCTGGCCGCCAGCATCACGCCACCGGTAAAACCCAACATGGTATCCATAAATCCACGCCTGATGTCTTTCATGAAAAACACAAATGAGGCACCAACGGCAGTCACCAGCCAGGTAAACAAGGTGGCCACCAATCCCTGCATGATGGGGTGCATTTGTGTGAAAAAATCAATCAGTGATTGCATGTCTGTCAGTCTTCAAATTTTTCAAATCGCTGATTATGCGTTTTGGCCTCCGTCTCTTTTTTCTTGAACGCTTTCAAAAAATAATAAATTGAAACAAACACCAAAACTGTAATGACCACTTCCCATAGAAAAAACTGATTTTTAAATCCCTGAACAGAAATGGCTGTGGTATCTTTCATTGTCACAAAAATAGATAACATATATCAAATGTGCTTCTAAAAAATCATGCGGCTGATGTAAATTGCGGGCACTATGAGTCAGAACGCATACATTGAACAAAATAAAGAACGTTTTTTACAGGAACTCTTTGATTTACTGCGCATCCCCAGCATTTCTGCAGACAGCGCTTTTGCAGGCGACGTAAGGGATTGCGCCGAATCTGTGGCAACACATCTCAAAAATGCCGGTGCCGATAATGTGAGTATCGAGGAAACTGCGGGGCATCCCATCGTATATGGTGAAAAGATTGTTAACCCACACTGGCCCACTGTGCTGATTTACGGGCATTACGACGTGCAGCCCAGCGCACCTGACGAATTATGGACCACACCCGCCTTTGAACCGAACGTTAGAGACGGAAAAATTTACGCGCGCGGGGCAGCAGACGATAAAGGCCAGTTTTTCATGCATGTCAAAGCATTTGAAACCATGATGAACACAGATAGTCTTTGCTGTAATGTAAAATTCATGATTGAAGGTGAAGAAGAAGTTGGAAGTGGCAATCTAGGTCCTTTTTGTGTCAATAACCGCGAAAAACTAAAAGCCGATGTAATTTTAATCAGTGACACATCCATGGTTGCCAATGATGTTCCCAGTATCGATGTAGGTTTGCGTGGATTGTCATACGTAGAAGTGGAAGTTACAGGTCCTAACCGAGATCTGCACAGCGGTGTATATGGAGGTGCGGTTGCCAATCCCATCAATGCGCTTTGCACCATGATTGCCAGCATGCACGATGAAAACCGCCACATCACCATTCCCGGATTTTATGCAGATGTGCTTGAAACTTCAGCAGAGGACAGAGATGCCATGTCGCGAATCCCTTTTGATATTGAGGAATATAAAAAAGATCTGGAAGTAAATGATGTATTGGGAGAAAACGGTTTCAGCACCATTGAGCGAACCGGGATTCGGCCAACACTTGATGTAAACGGTATTTGGGGCGGTTATACCGGCGAAGGCAGTAAAACCGTTCTTCCTTCAAAGGCCTATGCAAAAATTAGCATGCGCCTGGTGCCCAACCAAAGTAGCGAACAAATCACCCGGCTGTTTAAGAACCACTTTGAAAGCATTGTGCCTCCCGGTATTAAAGTCGAAGTGAGACCGCACCACGGCGGAGAGCCGGTGTTAACACCTACCGACAGCATTGCCTACAAAGCAGCTGCTGCTGCCATGAAAGATACTTTTGGAAAAGACCCCATCCCTACGCGTGGAGGCGGCAGCATTCCTATTGTGGCATTATTTGAACAAGAGCTAAAAACCAAAGTGGTCTTAATGGGTTTTGGACTGGATAGCGATGCCCTTCACTCCCCAAATGAACATTATGGTATTTTCAATTATTTTAAAGGAATTGAAACCATCCCCCGCTTTTTCCATCATTTCGCCGAATTAAACAAGTCCTGAATCAGCTGCTATGCCACTGCTGGAAGGTGATACATACGAAATCTACAGAACAGAGTTACTGAAACGGTACAGGCATCTGTTGCGTTCGCTCGGCAAAGACGTACCCAAAGATAAACTTAATAAGGTAAGAGATGCCTTCGATCTGGCGGCAAGATCGCATGAAGGCATGGTGCGTAAAAGCGGCGAGCCCTACATCTTCCATCCGCTTGCCGTTGCTCAGATTGCGGTAAGCGAACTGGGACTGGGCCCCACCAGTGTAATCTGTGCTCTGCTGCATGATGTGGTAGAAGATACGGAAATTACCCTGGATGATATTGAACATCGCTTCGGGCCCAAAGTAGCTTCCATTATCGATGGTTTAACCAAGATAAGTACGGTTTTTGACAATGTAGACAAGGAACACAGCATTCAGGCCGAGAACTTCAAAAAAATGTTGCTGACGCTGGGCGAGGACCTTCGGGTAATCCTGGTGAAATTGTGTGACCGGCTGCATAACATGCGAACACTGGGATCGGTGAGTGAAAACACCAAGCTCAAAATTGCCTCAGAAACCAATTTTATTTACGCCCCGCTCGCACACCGCCTGGGCCTCAATGCCATCAAGACTGAAATGGAAGATCTGGCATTGAAATTCACAGAGCCGGAACTGTATCGTGAAATTTCTCAAAAGCTTGCAGAAACCAAACTCTCAAGGCAGCGATATATCCGCGAATTCATTGAGCCCTTGCGGGCCGAACTTGAAAAAACTGACATGAAAGTGGTGGAAATCAAGGGAAGGCCTAAAAGCATCTATGGTATCGCCAGAAAAATGAAGGTGCAGCAAATTCCTTTTGAAGAAGTTTATGACGTTTTCGCCATTCGCGTAATCATTGACTCTCCCTTTTTTCTGGAAAAGGCAGACTGCTGGAAAGTTTATTCCATCATTACCGACCAGTACCGAAGCCATGCAAACAGACTCAGAGACTGGCTGAGTCAGCCCAAAAGCAATGGCTATGAGGCGCTTCACGCAACCGTGTTAGGACCCAAAGGTCGCTGGGTAGAAATTCAAATAAGAAGCAAACGCATGGATGACGTAGCAGAGCGCGGTCTGGCCGCACACTGGCGTTACAAGGAGGGCAGCAGCAGCATTACGCCTCAGGATCAGGCATTTGAAAACTGGTTGTCCAATGTAAAGGATACCCTCGAAAACCAGGATCTAAGTGCACTGGAACTGGTAAGTGAATTCAGATTTAGCTTGCTCGGGGAGGAAATTTACCTGTTTACCCCCAAGGGCGACGTAAAAAATTTACCATTAGGCAGTACAGCCCTTGATTTTGCCTTTGCTGTTCACAGCCAGATAGGCCTTCATACCATCGGTGCCAAGGTCAACAACAAACTGGTACCCATCAGCCACGTACTGAAAAATGGCGACATCGTGGAAATTCTTACCACCCAGAAGTCTCGCGCGAATGGCGGCTGGCTTGAATTGGTAAAAACCGGCAAAGCACGAAGCAAAATCAGGGAATTTCTAAAAATGGAGAAAACCCGCCTGGCCGGACTGGGGAAGGAAATGGTGGAAAGAAAATTAAAAAGTCAGGGAGAGAATATCACCGAAAAAAATATTGGATTGCTGATGAGGCATTTCCATACGACCACAGCCGCCGAATTTTACCACAAAGTGGCCAACGGCGACATAAAAGCGGAAAAACTGATATTAAAGGAAATAGCGGTTGTGAAACAGACAACCAAAACTGCCGCTGCAACCCTAAAACCCACCAATACCCAAAAATCCACAAAAACCAAAGGTCAAATCGTCATAGGAGATGACTTTGAAATGTCTTATCAGCTGGCCAAATGCTGCAATCCCCTCCCCGGCGATCCTATTTTCGGCTTTATTACCGTAGGTGAAGGCGTGAAAATACACCGAACCTCTTGCCCCAATGCGCAACGACTAATGAGTCAGTACGGCTATAGAATCATTGCTGCCTCTTGGAGAAGTGATGGATATGAAAAACCGTTTGAAGCCATTCTCTCTGTTAGTGGTATTGATGATGTGGGCATCGTAAGTAAAATTACCGACATCATTTCAAAGGATATGGAGGTAAATATGCGTAGTATCAATATTAAGGCAAATGAGGCTGAAGGCACCTTCGAAGGCCGGCTGGAGGTATTTCTGCACAGCAAAGCACACCTGGATTTACTGATGGAAAAAATTCAGGGCACACACCAGTATATTCAGGTAACCCGACTGGATGCCTAGTCCTTAATATACGCATTTTTTTCGATAAAAACAAATTTTACGGATAGTATTTTTTCTTATATTTGAATTAACAATCCCTAAAAATTATGAATATTTTCATTTACGTACTGGTAACGCTGGTAGTGCTGGTCATCCTCCGGTCCATTAAGGTAATCCCCCAGCAAAATGCGTTTGTAGTTGAACGGTTAGGCAAATTCCACGAGGTATTGCAGCCCGGATTTAATATGATAATTCCTTTTTTTGACCGGGTTGCATATCGGCATTCATTGAAAGAAACAGCAATGGACATTCCGGAACAAATTTGCATTACCAAAGACAACGTGCAGGTTGCAGTGGACGGTGTTGTTTTCGCGCAGGTCATCGATCCTGCCAAGGCCTCTTATGGTATATCGAACTATCAGTTTGCGGTAATACAGCTGGCTCAGACCACCATGCGCAGTGAAATAGGAAAAATTGATCTGGACAAAACTTTTGAAGAGCGCACCAACATCAACGGAGCCATCGTATCAGCCATTGATGAAGCATCTTCCGGATGGGGGGTAAAAATACTCCGCTACGAAATCAAAAATATCACCCCTCCCAAATCAGTACTGAATGCCATGGAAAAACAAATGCAGGCCGAACGGGAAAAACGTGCCGTAATTCTCACATCCGAAGGGGAAAAACAAAGCGCCATTAACCAGGCAGAAGGACAAAAACAGAAGATGGTACTGGAGTCTGAAGCCATCAGGCAGCAGCAAATAAACGAAGCGGAAGGCCAGGCAGCAGCCATTAAAGCAGTGGCAAGTGCTACTGCCGACGGCATAAGAGAAGTAGCGTCAGCACTCCAGGAAAAAGGTGGATTTGAAGCCGTTCAACTTCGGGTGGCTGAAAATCTGGTGGAACAATATGGCAAACTGGCCAAAAGTACCAATACCATGATTTTGCCTGCCAATTTTGCCGATATGGGTTCCATGATCTCTGCAGCAATGGGTGTGATTAAACAACAAAACGATAATAGTAAAACCAAAGCATGAGTGCAGATATAATGTGGGGAGCGGCAGGTATACTGCTCATTATTGGCGATGTGGTTTTTGGAACTTTTTTCGTCATGTTTTTAGGGGCCGGTGCCTTGATTACCGCTACCCTTCTGTGGACAGGGGTTTCTCTGAATAACGCGGCACAATGGCTTACTTTTTCAGCCGTATCTGCGCTAGGGGTACTTTTGCTTCGCCCAAAGCTGATGCAATGGTTTGGTCCCTCCTCTGAAGAACGTTTTGAGGAACATAAAGGGCAGACTGTGGTTGTGGTGGAGGATGTTTTGCCCGGCAAAACCGGAAAAATTAAATATCGGGGCGCCGAATGGCAAAGCGCCACCACTGAAGCTGATACCATATCAGCAGGAGAAAATGCCGTAATCACCCATCTGGATGGAATTGTTGTTTACATTCGCAAAAAACAATAATTATGAATACTGCACATCTGCACCTAATCACCAATCATCTTCCCGTGTTAGGACTGGCCTTTTCCGCCATCAGTCTTATATGGGGAATGTATAAAAATTCAAGAAACACGCTGCTGCTGGCATTTTCTTTGGTACTCATTTCAGCCCTGGGTGGGTTTATCGCCGGGAATACCGGAGAGGGTGCAGAGGAAGCTGTTGAGAAAATGATAGGAATATCCCATGAAGCCATCCATGAGCACGAAGAAGCAGCTGAAGCTGCCATGCCTTTCATTATAGCATCGGGGATTCTGTCTATGGTTGCGGGATTTTTATTGATTAAAAACCATACCTACTCAAAAATTTCTCAATGGCTTTTACTCTTGTCAGTAGTCACAGGTTGTTCACTTTCTGCGCGTGCCGGCTTGCTTGGAGGTAAAATCAGACATTCTCCGGAAATAAATGCCGATACTTCAGACCATGAAACTGAGCATGAAGACTAAATAAAAAACGCCCTGATTGACAGGGCGTTTTTTGTATGGACTTTATTGTTTTTATTATCCTTCCAAAGCTGCAACTCCACCCACAATCTCACTGATTTCACGGGTGATGGCCGCCTGACGTGCCTGGTTATAGGCAAGACGAAGACTAAACAGCAATTCTCCCGCATTTTCAGTTGCTTTATCCATTGCCACCATACGCGCGCCATGTTCAGATGCCAAAGAATCAAGCATGGCCCTGTAAATTTGTGTTTTAACGCTTCTGGGAATTAAATCCTGCAAAATCTGAACTTTGTTAGGTTCAAACAGGTAATCATTAACCATAACCTTTTTTGCGTCAACTGACTTAACCTGAGGTGTTACGGGTAAAATCACCTCATTGGTTAATATCTGCGTGGCAGCATTCTTAAACTGATTGAATACAACCTCTACCTGATCATAAGTTCCGTTTCGGAAACTTTGTAAAACATGCTCTCCCAGCTCAAATGCCTTTTCCGCATCCAAAACCGTTAAAGTCTGCATGTAGGTAGCGTCCACATTATATTTCAGTTTCCGCATAAATTCAGCACCTTTTTTACCAATGCACAACAGTGTTACATTGCCTGCTTTGCTTTGCTCAGCATATTTTTCAGTCAGAATCTGACGTGTACGCTTAATCACATTGGAGTTGAAAGCACCACACAATCCACGGTCACTGGTAATCACCACCAGCAGTACATTTTTCACCTCTCTGGTCTGAAAATACACAGCCAGCTGAGGATCCTCGATGCTATCCTGCAGATTAGCCATGATACCCTTGAGCTTCTCCGCATAGGGTCGCATACGCACAATGGCATCACTTGCCTTTCTCAGCTTGGTAGCACTTACCAGCTTCATGGCTTTGGTAATTTGCTGCGTGCTGATGGTGGAAGATATCCTGCTGCGTATCTCTTTTTGACTCGGCATGTTGGTCGGAGGTTATGCGGTAAATCCTTTGGCTACTTCTTTTCCGGCTTCACTGAGCACGGATGTGATGGTATCGTCAATCTTACCTGATCTGAGCTGTTCAAGCACGTCTGCATGCTTGTTTTCCAGATACTCATGATAAGCTGTTTCAAAAGCACGAACCTTATTTACGGGAATGCTACGTAGCTGATTGCTGGTACCTAAATAGATAATGGCAACCTGCTTTTCAACACTCACAGGGCTGAACTGGGCTTGCTTCAGCAGTTCCACGTTTCGGGAACCTTTATCAAGCACCGCTTTGGTAGCGGCATCCAGATCGGAACCGAATTTGGCAAACGCTTCCAGTTCGCGGTACTGCGCCTGATCAAGCTTGAGGGTTCCTGCCACTTTTTTCATAGACTTTATCTGGGCATTACCACCTACGCGGCTTACAGAAATACCTACGTTGATTGCGGGACGAACGCCTGAGTTAAACAGGTTAGATTCCAGAAATATCTGACCATCGGTAATAGAAATTACGTTGGTTGGAATATAGGCAGATACGTCACCCGCCTGGGTTTCAATAATTGGGAGCGCAGTGAGCGACCCTCCCCCTTTTACTTTGCCTTGCAGACTTGGAGGCAGGTCATTCATTTTTTCAGTGATTTCTGTGTTTGCATTCAGCTTACAGGCCCTTTCGAGCAAGCGGCTGTGCAGGTAAAATACATCACCGGGATAAGCTTCACGACCAGGAGGACGACGCAGCAGCAGCGATACCTCACGGTATGCAACAGCTTGTTTTGATAAATCATCGTATACAACCAGTGCTGGCAAACCCAGATCACGGAAATACTCGCCGATCGCAGCTCCGGCCATAGGTGCGAAGAACTGCAGCGGAGCAGGAGCAGATGCAGGAGAAGAAACCACAACCGTATAAGGCATGGCACCGTTTTCCTCCAGTGATTTCACCACCTGCTTCACGGTAGATTCTTTCTGTCCGCAGGCAACATAAATACAATATACGGGCTGTCCTTTTTCGTAAAACTCTTTTTGGTTAATGATGGTATCCAGTGCGATAGTGGTTTTACCTGTCTGGCGATCACCAATAATTAATTCGCGCTGTCCGCGACCAATGGGAATCATAGCGTCAATCGCTTTGATACCGGTTTGCAGCGGTTCTTTTACAGGTTCACGAAACAATACGCCCGGTGCTTTGCGCTCCAGTGGCATATCATAAAGTTCTCCGGAAATGGGTCCTTTGCCATCGATGGGTTCACCCAACGTGTTAACTACACGCCCAAGCATACCATGACCGACGTTGATACTCGCAATTTTACCGGTGCGTTTAACTTTATCGCCTTCCTTGATATCGGTACTGCTACCCATCAATACGGCACCTACGTTGTCTTCTTCCAGGTTCAATGCTACCGCACGGATACCGTTTTCAAATTCAACGAGTTCACCGCTTTGTACACCAAAGAGTCCGAAAATACGGGCAATACCGTCCCCTACCTGGAGTACGGTACCTACTTCTTCTAAACTGGCAGCACCGCTGAAACCGGAAATTTGTTCCTTGAGGATGCTGGATACTTCATCAGGCCTTATTTGTGACATTATTTTATTTTTTTTAAGCTAGGTTAAGTTCTTTTTTCATTTTGTTAATTTGTCCGGTTACTGAGCTGTCATACATTCTGCCATCAAACAGAATCGTCAGTCCGCCAATCAGGCCGGAATCTACTTTTTGGGTAATAATTACCTTTTTACTGCCGGCATGTTTTTTCACAAACTGCTCTATTTCAGTAAGCGTATCTTTATCGAGGGCAATAGCACTGGTAACTTCAGCCAGGGTGATACCATTGGCCTTGTTGTATATGGTTAGGTATGACTGTGCCATTGATGCCAGAAAGTTTTCACGGCTTTTGTCCGCCATCATGTCAAAAACCGACAGGGTAGTTTCATTGAACCCTTTGAACAGCCGACGCATAGTTTCCTTTTTAGCGGACTTAGACATCAGCGGGCTTTCAAGAAAATCGGTTAGTTCTGCAGATTCGGCCACGGCTTTCAAAAAGTTCGCAGCATCTTCGGCTATAACATCCTGCTGATTCTTTTCTGATGCAATATCAAAGAGGCACTTGGCGTAACGAGATGCAATGTTCATTTCTACGGAATCTTATGCAGAAGCAGTTTGTTGTTTATCAAGCTGGCTTAACTGTGTTGCAATCAGCGCTTTCTGAGCATCATTATTTTCAAGCTCTTTTTCTACCAATTTTTGGGCGATCTGCATTGAAAAATGTGCTACCTCTTTTTTGAGATCATCCATAGCAGCATTCTTCTGACGGCTGATTTCTTCGTTTGCACGCTCGATCATGCGCTTGGCTTCTTCCTCGGCAGTTTTTTTAGCTTCGCCAACAATCATTTCTTTTATTTCACGGGCTTCTTTGAGAATATTTTCTCTTTCGGCACGTGCTTCAGCCAGCAAAGATTCGTTCTGCTGGTTGAGTTTTTGCATTTCAGCGCGCGCATTGGCTGCTTCCTGCAGTGATTTTTCAATGGTTTCTTCCCGCTCTTTCATCGAAGAAAGAATGGGTTTCCAGGCAAATTTCTTAAGAATGAAGAGTAACAATGAAAATGTTACCAGCATCCAGAATACAAGGCCTATGGCAGGGGTTACTAACTCCATGTTTTTTTTTGGTTTTTCGTTTTTAAATAAGGTTGCCCGCCCGAGGGCGGGCAACCGAAAAAGATTAAAGGAACAGAATCAGCAGACAAACAACGATTGCGAAGAATACGGCACCTTCGATAAGTGCTGCAGCTACAATCATGTTTGCACGGATGTCGCCTGATGCTTCGGGCTGACGTGCAATACCATCCATGGCGCTTCCGCCAATACGTCCGATACCAATACCGGCACCGATAGCAGCCAATCCGGCGCCGATAGCGGCACCCATTTTACTGAAACTTGCAGCAGCAACCTTTGCGTCGGTTGTGGCCTGAAGAAGTGTGGTCATTAAACTCATAGTGAATTGTTTTTATTGTTTATTTATTAGTGGTGTTCTGCATGATGGTGCTCCTCTACTGCCATTCCGATATAGATGGCGGTGAGCAATGTGAATACGAAGGCCTGAAGAAATGCTACCAGCAATTCCAGGAAACTCATGAAAAGGGTAAAAGCCACAGACAAAGGACTCACAGCGTAGCCCAGTCCGGTGCTCATGGCACCGAATATGAATATGAGACTAAAAAACCCTAGGATAATAATGTGGCCCGCCGTAATGTTGGCAAACAAACGAAGCATAAGTACAAAGGGCTTCAAAATCACACCCAGAATTTCAATGGGAACAATGATAATGTACATGGCCTTTGGAACGTCCGGTGCAAATATGTGCTTCCAGTAGTATTTGTTACCACTGAAGTTGACGGTTATAAAAACGACGAGGGCAAGTACCATGGTAACCGCGATATTGCCGGTTACATTGGCACCACCGGGGAATATGGGTATCAGACCCATCAGGTTATTGACAAATATGAAAAAGAAAATACTGAGCAAAAGCGGCATAAACCTTTCATATTTGGGACCAATGGAAGATTTTGCCACCTCATCACGAAGGAAAATAATCAAGGGCTCGATCAGATTGGCTATCCCTTTGGGGGCCTTACCGCTACGCTTAGCATAGGTTTTGGCTATTGACAACATGATGAAAAGCAGCAAAAATACCGCAAGAAACATAGCCAAAACATTTTTGGTGATGCTTAAATCGTATATGGGATCTGTAATGGCCTCATTTTCCCAGATTACCTGATTTTTTTCATTCAACCTGAAGCCAAGATACGCATCATGCCCATGGTTAAAATGGCTGCTGGAAAAAACTGACAGCCCCTGGCTTTTGGTGTAAACAATAACCGGTAGCGGAATGGAAGTATGCCCCCACAAATGCCAGTCGTGCGCATCTGAAATGTGTTCCAGAATCATTTTACCCGGATCCATTTTTTGCTCGCTGTGGGCATCTTCATGTGCGTTTTTGGCTTCGCCGTGACTATCTGAGGCATGAACTGCCAGAGCAGAAAATGCATAAAACAGAACTAACAAGAAATTTTTCTGAAGTCTGTCGATGCTGAAAAGTGCTGAAAAATAGGGCATTTGCTTATTTAGAGCGGGTTTTTAAATCGGGGCGCAATTTACGACGAATACTATAAATTTCAAATAGCATTAGCAGGAAAAAACTGCCGGTGTAAGAAATTACAAACGGAACACTCACCGGACGGAATGAAAACAGGGTTATGGCCAGAAACAAAATAGAAAGCACCATTCTGAGCATACTCCCAATCATCATGCGGCGGATGGTCTTCTGGGGATCTGATTTTGGGTTACCGTAAATGAAATAGTGAATGAATGCTGACAAACCACTCAGAAATAACAGGCCAAAGTAACCATAGAATGGAATGGAATCCACAGCAAAGAGATTGTAGACTACCACCGCCAGCAACATTATGCCGGTAAGCAGGGATATGTGTTGGAAATAGGTCTTCATCGTTTATTATTCAAAGTTTTCTGAGGGCTGTGTAGAGTGAACCAAAAACGCCGGCAAGAGTAAGCACAAGGGTAAAAACCGGAAAAGACCAGTTCAACCACTTATCAATGAAATAACCCGCCGCAACAAATACCAGCATCGTAATAATCATTTGAAGCGCAAGGCTGCTGTAATAAAGAAAATTTTTAGTTTGCCTCAGGTTATTGACCGGTTTCTTCCGTTCCATGTGTTACGGGCTTGGCAGTAACCTGAGTGATGTGGGCATTCATGCTGCAACGGCCATTGAATGAAGCACCGCTTTCTATCACAATTTTTCCGGTGGCAATGTCGCCATCTATTTTAGAATTGGTCTTCAGCACCAGCGTTTCTAAAACAGTGATGTTACCCTTTATATATCCCGCCACGGTGGCATCCCGTGCATCAATATCCCCGGTAATGCTTCCGCCATCCCCCAGTACAAGTCTCTGCTTTACGGTGACATGACCTTCAATGGTTCCGTCTACCCTAAAATCACCTTCAGAAACCAGATCACCTTTCAATTTGGTACCCGGACCAATGATGTTTAATAAGTTGTTTACGGCAGCCGGCTCTTTTTTACCCTGCTTGCCTGTTTGATTGGAAGAAAACATGGGACTGCAAATATACCATCAAAAATAACACATAAGAAGTCAATTTCGTCCTCTTCTTACCGATGTGCTGTCAAATTTTTTTTCTTTTTCCAATAAGATGTCAGAAAGCGCATCAATTTTGAGCTGTTTATTTTTTAATTCCCTGCTCAAATCTTCCACCCGCTGATTTAATTCCATCATGGCCTCCCGATTGTTTGTATTGCCAAAACCCGGCACCAGTCGTTTGGCAGGGGTAAAGGAAATCAGCAAATAAATAAGCAGCACAAAGGTTAAAAACACTGAACTTAGCAGCATCAGCAAATTCATGGGTGTGAGGCGAAT
>Ga0164293_10002163_pt1 | contig 16634 bp, 15 predicted proteins | sample GEODES118metaG_FD_111487 | JGI IMG/M metagenome (GOLD analysis project Ga0164293, IMG submission 111487) | Eutrophic lake water microbial communities from Lake Mendota, Wisconsin, USA - GEODES118 metaG | ecosystem: Environmental > Aquatic > Freshwater > Lake | place: USA: Lake Mendota...
ACATAGTAGTTTTTTATTTTCTTTTTTGCCTTCTTCAACACTATCTATCGAATAGGTTTTGAATATCATTGGGTCTATCTCAGGATTCCAAACCAGAGAGTCTATTCCATTTATTATTCCTGATCCTTTAGCTTCTTCCATCTGAAACAATTTTTCAAGGCCATTCGAATTAATCGATAATTCTTTAAGGTAGCTTGGCGAAACCGTGGTAAATTTCCAACAGCACTTTACAGAAGCTGCAAGCGAATTAATACAGTTTCCCCAGTCTAGAAGTCCTGCTTTATTAAGGTCGAAAGCTGGAAGATATGAGATTTTATCCCAGCCAAACCAGCCCTGGTACTGCCCGTTATGAATTGTACAAACAGTTGGAATATGAGCCAGTTTAGTATAAGAAGTGGCATGAGAAATTAGAAAGGGGATTAGGCCGGTATGGTGATCGTGACAATGAATAATATCAGGCTTTGTATCCGATTTGTTTATCCAATCCAGGAATGCGAGTTGAAAACTGATAAATTGCTCTATTTCATCGGGGTAGCAATAAATTTCGGGCCGATCAAGCAAGCCGATTATTTGAATAAGATATAAATCAAAACCCAGTATTTTATTTCTTTCTCTGAGGATAGTGTATTCAAAAGCTTTTGAACCTAGTGTTGCTTTAGATTTGAATACAAGATCAAAAGTGTTTTCATGAACGAAATTGCGGTCATAATAAGGCAATACTACCGAGGCATTTATACCGGCTTCACAAAGGTATTTTGGTAGCGCACCAACCACATCCCCAAGTCCGCCCACTTTGGCAACCGGGTAGCATTCTGCGCTAAGGTGCATGACATTCATAAACGAATTTAATGTCTGAATTCAGATAACGTAAACTACAAAACTTAAGATAGTATCCTTGTAGTGTTAATGTAATAAAATTCAGCCAATATTCAAATTCAACACAATTTAATATTACTAATGAGCTTCCAGCCAGTTTCTTCCAACGCCAACCTCTACCAGAATTGGAACCTCCATTTTAATCGCATTTTTCATACGATCAATAATGATTTTTTTCATTATTTCGGTTTCATTGACTATTACATCAAACACTAATTCATCATGAACCTGCATAGTCATTTTCGAACCCAGTTTTTGATCTTTTATATCCTGATGAATCCCAATCATAGCAATTTTGATCATGTCTGCTGCTGAACCCTGAATCGGTGCATTGATAGCATTTCGCTCAGCGAAACCACGGACAGTCTGATTGGCCGAATTAATATCCCTCAAGTAGCGTCTTCTTCCCATAATTGTTTCTACGTACCCATTTTCCCTAGCAAAGTTCATGGTATCACTCATATATTTCTTAATATTTGGATACGTATTGAAGTAATTTTCAATAATTTCTGCTGCTTCTTTTCTGGGGATACCCAGATTTTGTGATAAACCGAAAGCCGACTGACCATAGATTATTCCAAAGTTAACGGCTTTAGCATTCCTTCTTTGAGTGGAATTTACTTCATCTAAGGCAATTCCATAAACTTTTGCAGCTGTAGCAGTATGAATATCCAGTCCGTTTACAAAAGCTTCCATCATGTTTTCATCTTTGCTGATTTCGGCAATAATTCTCAGTTCTATCTGGGAATAATCGGCTGATACTATAACATGTTCATTATCTCTCGGAATAAATGCCTTTCTAACCTCCCGGCCACGCTCAGTTCGGATTGGAATATTTTGAAGATTAGGGTTATTTGAACTTAAACGACCGGTTGCTGCAACTGCCTGATTATAAGATGTATGAACTCGACCAGTTTTCGGATTGATCATTTGCGGTAAAGCATCAACATAAGTGGATTTCAATTTTTGCAGTTGTCTGAAATCAAGAATATCAGCTACAATATCACTTTTGTTTGCCAGCCTTAAGAGAACATCTTCACCGGTTTGATATTGACCAGTTTTAGTTTTTTTTGCCTGCGGATCTAGCTGCAGTTTATCAAAAAGAACTTCTCCAAGTTGTTTTGGTGACGCGATATTGAATTTTACTCCCGCCTTTTCGTAGATAGTTGATTCGAAAGCCCGGATATCAATTTCAAGTGTTTTAGAAAATTCCACTAGTGCGTTCTGATCAATTTTTACCCCTTCATGTTCAATATCAGCAAGAACATAGATCAGGGGATTTTCAATATCCTGAGCAAGTTTCCACGCGTTTACAGATTTTAAAATGGGTTCGAACTCGGTCTTTAGTTGTAAGGTGATATCAGCATCTTCAGCTGCATACTCTTTTACCTTTTCTAGGTCAGCATCTCGCATATTGCCCTGATTTTTACCTTTATCACCTATGAGTGTGCTGATACTTACCGGACTATAATTTAGGTAATTTTCAGCCAAAAGATCCATGTTATGACGTGAATCGGGGTCTATCAGATAATGAGCGAGCATGGTATCGAATAGTTCACCCTGTATATTGACATCGTACCATTTAAGAACCAGGATATCATATTTTATATTCTGCCCGATCTTAGAAATCAATGGGTTTTCTAAGAGCGATTTAAATTCAGATAAAATAGTTCTGCACTCACTTTGGTCAGCCGGTAGTGGAACATACCATGCTCCACCTTTCGCCACACTGAAAGAAAGTCCGACAAGCTCGCAATTATTGGCATCAAGCCCTGTAGTTTCAGTATCAAAACAGAAAGAGCTATGTTCATTGAGTAAGCGAACGAGGCTAGTTCTTTTCTCAATGGTGTCTGCCAATTGATAATTGTGATCAGTATTACTTATATTTTTGAAACTCTGTGGTGTTTGCGAAGCATTTGTTTCTGCTCCTACGCCTGAACTAAGGGGTATTTGAACATCATTATTTCCAAAAAGATCCATTTGTCCGGATGATGGACTTGATTTTGCATCTGCAATACTGAATTCATCACCAAAAATCCTTTTCCCTAGCGTACGAAATTCAAGCTCTGCGAAAAGAGGCTCAAGTAATTCACGATTAGGCTCGTCAACATGTAAAGCATCCACATCAAGATCAACCGGCGCATTCAGCATAATAGTTGCAAGTTTTTTTGAAATCAAACCCTGTTCAGCGAAGTTTTCTACATTCTCACGAAGTTTACCTTTAAGTTCATGACTATTACTGATGATATTTTCGATTGAGCCATATTGTTTGATTAATAATTTGGCAGTTTTCTCACCGATTCCCGGAATTCCTGGTATGTTGTCAACCGCATCACCCCATAAGCCCAAAATATCTATTACCTGTTCAACACGATCAATTTCCCATTTTTCAAGGATTTCTTTTACACCCTGAATTTCCATTCCATTTCCCATTCGGGCAGGTTTGTAGATGAAGATATTCTCGGAGACTAGTTGCCCGAAATCTTTATCAGGAGTCATGCAATAAACTGTAAAGCCCTCGAGCTCTGCTTTTTTAGCCAAGGTTCCAATCAAGTCATCGGCCTCATAACCGTCACAAAATATTACTGGAATATTAAATCCTTCTATAAGACGAACGATATATGGAATTGCCGTTGAAAGATCCTCAGGCATTGCCTGACGATGAGCCTTATACTCAGTAAAATCAAGATGCCTTTCAGTAGGAGCAGCGGTATCAAAAACCACCGCCATATGCGTTGGGTTTTCTTTCTTAAGAACTTCCAGCAAGGTATTGGTGAATCCCATAATGGCCGATGTATTGAGACCTCCGGAAGTAAATCTCGGATTTTTACTCAATGCAAAATGAGCTCTATAAATCAGGGCAAATGCATCTAAGAGAAATAGTTTTTTCATTTTATTAGTGATTTTCAGGAATGTTACTTCTAAAATTTATTTTGCAATACAGCCTTCAATATGGTCGTTTACCATTCCTGTAGCCTGCATATGCGCATAACAGATTGTTGTTCCAAAGAATTTAAACCCTCTTTTTTTCATGTCAGAACTGATGCTGTCTGAAAGTTTAGTGCTTGGTGGTAAATCTTTGTTACTGCTTAGTTTATTTATAATTGGTTTTTTATTTGGTAAAAAGCCCCAGATATAATTTGAAAAGGAACCGAATTCTTTTTGAATTCCTAAAAACAATCTGGCATTGCTTATTGCAGCATTAACTTTTAATCGGTTTCGAATGATTCCCTCATTCTGTAATAATCTTTCAACATCTTTCTGGCTAAAGTTGGCAACTTTTTCAACATCAAAATTTGCGAATGCCTTCCTGTAATTTTCTCGTTTTCGCAGGACAGTAATCCAGCTAAGTCCTGCCTGTGCACTCTCAAGAATTAAAAATTCGAATAAAGTCTGATCATCATAAACAGGTTTGCCCCATTCTTCATCATGATATCTGACATAAAGGGGGTCATTTCCACACCAAGAGCATCTTACAATAGGTTGATTTTGATTCAAGGTTAGGCTATTAATTTAATTATTTGCTTGCGTTAATTTAATTTAAAATAAGATCTCATTCAGGATAAACCATCATTGAGTTCTTCCCAATATTCAAGTGCTCTTCGGTAATGAGGTATAACAATAGATCCACCCACAAGATTTGCAATCATGAAGATCTCATTCATTTCGGAATTGCTAACTCCTTCATCAAAGCATTTACCCAGATGATATTTAATACAATCATCGCAGCGTAAAACCATTGAGGCTACAAGTCCGAGCATTTCTTTTGTTTTCACATTTAGTGCACCATCGGCATAGGTTGTAGTGTCTAGCGCCATAAAGCGTTTGATGTTAGTATCAGCTGTTTCCATGATGCGTTCATTCATCTTGGTTCTGTAGTTATTGAAATCATTGATCATTTTTCCCATAATGTAAATTTATTGCGATTTTTTTATTAAAAAATGTCTCAGTTCTAAAGCTCTAAAGACGGATCCCAGAAAATGTTTTTGAAATCAAGAACTTTATCATCTTCAACTTTTATGCCTTCATTTTCAAGCAATTGCTGCATCATGTCTGATGATCCAAAGTGAAATTTACCGCTTAGTAATCCATTTCTGTTTACTACCCTTTGAGCAGGTACCTTAGGATAGGCCGTATGGGAGGCATTCATCGCATAACCAACCATTCGGGCAGAGCCCCTAGATCCGAGAAAGGATGCAATTGCTCCATAAGAACTTACCCTCCCATTTGGTATTAGTCTGACAACCTGGTACACCTGTTCATAGAAACTAAGCTTGTCCATTTATTCAAAGCTAAACTTCAGGTAATTTATATTCTTATCTCTGGCAAGATACTTTTTCTCGTAGTAAGTCTGAATTGAAAGTATATTATTCACAAATTCTGAATTATAAAGATCGTCGGTACTTACATGTTTAATAAGGCCTAATTCTTTTATTTTGGAATTAGTGAAGATATACAAAAGATCGCTGTCTGTTTTTAAGTGCACCGGACAACCTTTCTTAAGCACCTTTTTGTACATATCCAGAAAACGGCTGGAAGTCAGTCGCTTTTTCTCCCGGCTTATCTGTGGTTGTGGGTCTGGAAAAGTGATCCAAATCTCTGAAACTTCAGATTCAGAGAAATAATCCAGCAGGTTTTCGATCTGAATGCGAAGGAAAGCTACATTTGAAATTTCTTCTTCTATTGCAGTTTTTGCACCCCTCCAGATGCGGTTTCCTTTATAATCAATACCTATAAAATTTATTTCCGGAAACAACCTAGCCAGGTTTACGGTGTATTCACCCTTTCCGCATCCCAATTCGAGGATCAGGGGATTATTGTTTTTAAAATGATGTTTGGCCCAGCAGCCTTTTAATACTTTTCCATCTTCAAGCTCTATGACATTTTCAAAGGCTGTGATTTCTGCAAAGCGACGAAGTTTATCCTTACCCATTTCTAATTAAAATGACAGTAAAAATAGTTCTATCTTTGCATACTCTGTAATAATGGAAGCAACATCTAAAATATTTATTGCTGGTCATCGTGGGATGGTTGGTTCGGCCATTTTAAGAAAACTCGACAGGGAGGGATATTTCAATCTATTAACCCGCACTTCTTCTGAACTTGATTTAAAAGACCAGCAGGCTGTGGCTGATTTTTTTACAAAAGAAAAACCCGAATATGTATTTCTTGCCGCAGCCAAAGTTGGTGGAATAATCGCAAATGACACCTTCAGGGCTGATTTTTTGTATGAGAATTTATCAATCCAAAATAATGTAATCCACCAATCTTATCTGAATGGAGTAAAAAAGCTTATGTTTTTGGGTTCAAGTTGTATTTATCCTAAGCATGCACCCCAGCCTCTTAAGGAAGAATACCTTTTAACTGGTTTACTTGAAAAGACGAATGAGCCTTACGCCATAGCGAAGATTGCAGGAATTAAGATGTGCGAAGCCTATCGTGCTCAGTATGGATGTAATTTTATATCTGTTATGCCAACAAACCTATATGGCTTCAATGATAATTATCATCCCCAAAATGCACATGTTTTGCCGGCACTGATAAGAAAGTTTCATGAAGCGAAATCAAGCTCTGCAGATCATGTCGTAATTTTAGGAACCGGCAGCCCAATGCGTGAGTTTTTATTTTCAGACGACCTCGCGAATGCCTGTTATTTTTTAATGAAAAACTATAATGAAGCAGACATGATTAACATAGGTACAGGTGAAGAACTAACCATTAAAGATCTTGCTTTGTTAATTAAAAAAGTTATTGGGTTTGAGGGTGATTTGGTTTTTGATCTTTCCAGACCTGATGGTACTCCAAGAAAGCTTTTAGATGTTTCTAAGCTGCACAGCAAAGGCTGGAAGCATGAGATTAAATTGGAAGAGGGTATAAGAATGGTTTATCATGATTTTATCATGAATCAGGCATAAAAAAACCTTCCCAAAAAAAGATTAGGAGGCGCATATGATAGCCTTAGTTCGATTTTATAAATGGCAAAAAATACGAATAGAAATGATCAGATAAGGCTTTAGAGCCTCAATCATTTGTTTTTGGAAATCAAGGCCTGAGTGTTATAGGTTTTTTCAGCCCTTTCCTTCGGGGTAGTTCCGGCAAGAAATCCTGGTTGACATCAATTTATTAATAGCCGGAAGCTACCTCCTCCGGCAAGGTTTATTTTACGCGGAGCTGTTTTTCATTGGAACGGAAAGATCGGTAATTGAACCACTTGACATTTGGAAAAATCCAGTGTGGCAGCTGTATCTTTTTTGCAACACGATATTCATGATACATAAAACTTTTCAAGAAGCTAGTGTAGAACAAGCGACTTTCGCTACCGAAGAATCACAGATGCTGCTTTCTGAAACATAAGAATAACTGCAATCTAAGTAGAACTGTAAAATTTTATATCAAACTTAGGTTAATAGGTTTCACTATCTGGTGGGATACCATAATCTTCAAGTTCAGCGTCTTGTTTTTTCTTCCTTTTACTTGATTTTATCCAATCTGATAATTTATTGATTAAATCCGTCAAAACATCTTTATTTACTGTTTTGGAAGTACCTTGGGAAAGTAATTCGACCAGTGATTTTAGAAGAAAGCCTGATTTTGGAAATATAAATTTGTTCAACACAATCGGCAAACCTATTCTGAATATGCTGCTTACCCAGTCCTGATTTAAACCTCCTGCTTCGTTTCTGCCAGACTTAAACATCGGACTCACCCAATCGTTAACTTTACCGAATAGCATAAGGGGTAAACGAAACTTTTCGGTAATTCTGTCGGTTTCTACTTTTAATTCGTTTCCTATAATTGATTTTATAGTTCTTAATCGAAGAATTTCCGACCGCAAATCATCGCTATTTTGAATCTTTGTTTTCATGTTGGTCTTCATTTCTATCTTTAAAAATTTTTTCAATCATTAAATTAATGATGCGTTTTTCTAGATAATTCTCTTTAACAGAATTCAATAGGATGGCTCCGAGTAAATAAATTCCGGCTACAATTAAAAAACCGCCATAAGTATTATTTAAAACTTCTGATAAATAAAATCCAAGGGCAAAGCTGCCAAATAAACCTGCAAGAGCTATAAAAATTAATACCAGGCCATCGGTAAGTAAGCCGGCAAATAACTTTGATCCTTTGTCTACAGCACTGAGAACAGATAACTCTGTCTGGATATGGATGTATTCTTTAACTTTATCAATGATATTTTTTGGATCAATTTCTGGCTCTTCCATTACACGTAAAGATTTTAAGAATTTTTAACCTTATTAAACGTACGCTCTGTTTGTTTGGAAACATTGCTGACATCTGCTTTTACCTGGTTATAATCATTTTCCGCTGAATGTATTGTTGACCGGATATTCTCAGCAACTTTCTCCTTGATTTCTGCGAGGTTTTCAATCTCTTCCGCTACTCGGTCTTTGATGCTATCGCCAAGATTTTTTAGCGAATCGTTCAGTTTATCACGTGTTTCTGAGCCTTTATCAGGAGCAAATAATATTCCTATTGCTACGCCTGCTGCCATTCCTGCCAGTAGCGCTACTAAAATTTTGGAGTTCTCGCTCATAGTTTTACTATTTAAAAAACGGTTTATAAGTATTAATATTATTTTTTAAATCTTAGATTATCAATATAGCTTATGTTTATGAATATACTATTAAACGTAAATAGTTACCAGGATGTTATTAATAAGATTAAATTCTACATTTCTCGTCTAATTTTTAGGTTTATTGGGCGTCTATAGAGCCTTGATTTTAGTGAAATCTACCTGTCCGAGTACATTCATACTCGGATCAATTTCAACGTCCAAGCGTATACGATCAGAATTATAGTTTCAGAATTTATTGCAACAGTTGTACTAAATGCGAACTTAATTTTGCGTTATTACATTTTCATAACTAGCAATTTTCGTCATTCATTTTAAAAAAATCTCCGTTATTATTTTCCACTAAAAACGGCCTTACGTTTTTGAATGAAAGCGGCTACCCCTTCTTTAAAATCTTCCGAATCAAAGCAGTTTGAGAATTCAGTGATCTCTGTTTCATACCCGTTTACGCCCTCGTTAAAAGCTGCATTAACTGCCCTAATGGCACATCCAACTGCAAACGGAGAACGTGTCATAATTTTCTTTAATATTTCTTCTGCTTTTTGAAGGAGTTGATCAGGTTCAGCAATATGATTAATCAGTCCGATTCTGAATGCCTCTTCGGCATTGATCATGTCGGCAGAGAGTATCATTTCCATTGCTTTACCTTTTCCAACGAGGTGTGATAAGCGTTGCGTTCCGCCATATCCCGGGATTAAACCCAGACTTACTTCAGGCAGACCCATTTTGGCAGTAATTAGTGCAATACGTATATGGCACGCCATGGCCAACTCAAGTCCGCCGCCAAGTGTAAATCCGTTCATTGCGGCAATTATCGGCTTTTCACTGTTTTCAATTACGTCAAATACTTTGCTTTGGCCCTCACGTGCAAGTTCGCGACCTTCATCCGCATTGAAATCTGAGAATTCAGAAATGTCTGCACCAGCAACAAACGCTTTCTGACCGGCGCCTGTAATTATAATTCCCCCCACTTGCTCATCATGGCTTGTGCTTGTAATGATATCGTGAAGTTCAGCTAAAGTGGCCTTATTCAATGCATTCAGTTTGTTTTCGCGATTGATAGTAATGTATAAAATTCGATCACGATTTTCTACGAGCAGGTTCGTATAGTTCATTATTTTTAGAAATTATGATTATGGGGATCAGTGCCCTAATGTTGAATTGATACGTTTGATCAGAAAGTTCTGTTTTCTCGCACCCAATCTCGAATATAAGCTACTATTTCTCCGGTATGTGTACCAGGTTGAAAAAGTTTACCTATTCCGATGTCATGCAATGTTTTCATATCATTTTCAGGAATGATTCCACCACCTGTTACAAGAACATCTGTCAAGCCTTTATCTTTCATGAATTGCATGATTTTAGGAAAAACAGTCATGTGGGCACCAGATAAAATGGAAACTCCGATTGCATCAACATCTTCCTGCAGGGCGGTATTTACCACCATTTCTGGAGTTTGGCGCAAACCGGTATAAATAACTTCCATTCCTGCATCCCGCAATGTACTTGCAATGATCTTTGCTCCACGGTCATGACCATCGAGTCCAACTTTAGCCACCAGTACCCTGATTGGGCGATTTATTGATTCTGACATATTTATATAAAAGTAATAAGAAAATTGTATTGTGCCCCCATTTCTAAAACGGAACTATTTGATTTTTTCAGGCATACGATTAAGCTATCCACGCAAATAAATTTTGTTATTTTTACAAACTCGAAATCTGTGTATGAGTGAAGAAAAATCATTAAATTTTTTAGAGGAGATCATCGAAGATGATATCCGAAATGGTAAAAATAACGGTCGTGTGCTCACCCGTTTTCCTCCTGAACCAAACGGGTATTTGCATATTGGTCATGCTAAATCAATCTGTCTGAATTTCGGCATCGCCGCAAAATATAATGGTAAAACTAATCTCAGGTTTGACGATACGAATCCTACTACCGAAGATGTTGAATATGTTGATAGTATAAAAAAAGATATTCAATGGTTAGGTTTTAAATGGGACAAGGAATTATACTCATCAGATTACTTTGAGCAATTATTTGATTTTGCAGTTCTATTAATCAAACAGGGATTGGCTTATGTTGAAGATGGCACTGCTGAGGAAATTGCAGCTGCCAAAGGTAGTCCGACAGAACCCGGAAGTCCGACCCCTTCACGGAGCCGTAGTATTGAGGAGAATTTACTTCTTTTTGTAGAAATGAAGGAGGGTAAACATCCAGAAGGAGCTTTGGTGCTCAGGGCTAAAATTGATCTTGCTTCACCCAATATGCACCTGCGAGATCCTTTGATGTACCGTATCAAACATGCACATCATCACCGAACCGGGAATCTATGGTGTATTTATCCAATGTATGATTTTGCGCACGGACAGTCAGATTCTATTGAGGAAATTACTCATTCTATTTGTACCCTCGAGTTTGTTCCTCATCGTCCGCTTTATGAATGGTTTATTCAAAAATTAAGTATTTTTCCTACTAAGCAATACGAATTTGCTCGTCTGAATATGAATTATACAGTGATGAGCAAAAGAAAATTGCTTCAGCTTGTAAATGAAAAACATGTAAGTGGTTGGGATGATCCGAGAATGCCTACTATCAGTGGATTGCGCCGTCGGGGTTATACCCCACTTTCTATCCGGAATTTTAGTGAGCGAATTGGTATAGCAAGGCGTGAAAATTTAATCGATTTAAGTTTATTGGAGTTTTGTATCCGTGAGGATCTGAATAAAAGTGCATGGAGGAGAATGGTTGTACTTGATCCTTTAAAACTGATCATCAATAATTACCCGGCAGGTAAGACCGAATTAATGGAGGGTGAAAACAATCCAGAGCTTGAAAATGGGGATGGATTTCGTCAGATTCCATTTAGTTCTGAGTTGTGGATTGAGCGGGATGACTTTATGGAAGAACCTTCCAAAAAGTATTTTAGACTAGGTCCTGGCTTAATGGTCCGTTTAAAACATGCTTACATTATTCGCTGTGATAGTTTTTTAAAGGATGACAGCGGGAATGTTACCGAAATTCACTGTACCTATATCCCTGAATCGAGAAGCGGAACGGATACCAGTGGAATTAATGTAAAAGGAACCATACATTGGGTTTGTGCTCTGGCAGCTGAAACCGCAGAAATACGCTTGTATGACCGATTGTTCAAGGTTGAAGATCCTTCCAATGAGGCGGGTGATTTTAAAGAGTATATTAATCCGAATAGTTTAACGGTAATCAACAAGGCTTTTATTGAGCCTGATTTGATGAATGCTGAGTTAGAAAAAGGTTACCAGTTCATCCGTAAAGGATATTTTAGTCTAGATAGTGATTCAACACCAGGTAAGCCAATTTTCAACAGAACAGTTACACTAAAAGATGCCTGGGCAAAAGAATCTCAAAAATCCTGATTTTAAAACTATAAGTATTTCTTATAAAGGTTAAAGAGAATTTGTTTTTCCTCTTCATTCAAAATACCGGTTAATTCTTTCTGCACAAAATGCAGTTGAAATGATTTAATGGCGTTCTCCGGATTTTTGATGTCGTAACCAATAATACGGAGTGCCTCAATCGGATTAAATGATTCAGGAACAGAATCTGTAAGTACCTGATCAGGCCATAGGCCATAACCATTTTCTGCAAGTTTTTTCCAGGGGAAATTTATATTTGGATCTACTTTCCTGCCTGGTGCAATGTCTGAATGACCTATGAAGTTTGCATCAGGAATATTGTGTGTCTTTTTTAGTTTAGACAGAACAGTTAAAAGGCCCTCAATTTGCGATTCTGAAAATTGCTCAAAGCCATTATTATCAAGCTCTATTCCAATTGATGAAGAATTAATATCAGTCAGATTTCCCCATTTTGCCGCTCCACCATGCCATGCTCTTAAATAATCATTAAGCATTTGATAAATTATACCATCCTTCCCGATTACATAATGAGCACTAACCTGAGTTTTAGCAGTAGTGAATGTTTTAAGAGTTTGTTCAGTAGAATTTTGCGCCGTATGGTGAATAATTACATAATTTGGTTTCCGGAGGCCAAAATTAGTAGTTCCTACAAAGTCTTGTCCGGTATAATTTACCGGTATTGCTCGGATTGTTCTACTTAATTCCTTAGTTTGGTTTTTATAGACCCTGTTTGTCGGACCATACGGACCAGAAGAGCAGGAAACTACAACTAGAATTAGTCCGAGGAATATTAATTTTATCGATTTTTGTGACATTGATATAATGGAATTAACAATTGGACAATTTACAAAATTATAATTCTTGAAAGTCTGTTTGTTTATTGCGGTTGAAATTCTTGTTTCAGAAAAGATAGAGCTGCCATTCGGGTTTGTTTAACATCACTTACGGTTATATTAACGGAAGCCCGTCCCGATGAAAAACAGCACCGGGTAAAATAAACCTAACCGAAGGAGTTAGCTTCCGGCAATATAGAACTCAGGTTAATCTCAACAGATTTCTCCACGCATCCAAATGTTTGAAAATGGAATAATACTACCCGCGTGTTCGAAATGACGGTAATTCACTTTCAAGCGTCGACTGTCAACTATTTCTCTGCGGTTGGTGTTATCAATGACCATTTGATAGATAGTTCTTGGTACGGTGACAACACCGACCAAAGGGGAATTTAGCATAGTATCCTATTGAAAAATTGCTTTAAAATTTAAAAATTACAGCAATCCAATATCATTTAAATCGTTATTTCAGGACAACGGATTTAGTTGATTTAGCACACGCATTAAAAATTCCCAATGCCCCATTATTGAAGTTAGTTTCGGGATTTGAAGGAGCTACCGGAGGCCCCCCGTTTCCTCCTATTTGGCTAAGTGCAAAGAAATATTTAAATACGTTCCGGTCTATGGATTGCATTTCAACTTCGACAATATCTCCGGGTTTAAGATCATCATCACCATCATAAATAATAACATCCGAAACAGCGTTCCCATCATTAAACCTGTCTTCAAAAACAATATCTCCTTGTAATTTACCATTGATTTTTAAAATATTGCGGTATTGGTTTTGGACTTTAGGAGGATCAGTATAATAGACCATGGGATAAATATTTGAATTTCCAAAGAATGAGATTGTTTTGAATCCAACGGAATCTAGATTGACTGGATTGGGCATAGTTGATTTTGCAGAATAAATTTTGCCTTCAGAAAGAACGTCCAAGGTATAGGTTAGTCCTGGTGTACCTCTTAGTTGCGGACTTCTGTAAACTCCGTCACTTATTTCTGTAAATGAAACCGAAGTACCGGCAGAGGATTTTAATGTCACCTGGGCGCCTTTAACTCCATTAAAACTTGTTTTCTGTTCAAATGGGATAGTTTTAGATATCCTCACCAAGTGATTTTCATTTATATTGCTAACTGTTGCCTCAATAACAATTATAGGCTTTTCATTATCCAATTTTAAATCGATCACCTTCTCACATGATAACAAAAGAATGGCTGCAGAAATTGAGCAAATTAAAAACCGAAGATTCTGGATATACTTGTTCATGATTAAAATTTGAAATTCCAGGTAACTGATGGAATTATTCCGAATAAAGTAGTTTGTACAGCCTGGGTTCTACTTGCATCATTAGGATCGTCTCTGAAATCAATCGAAAAGGCATTTTGTCGGTTGTACAAATTATAGATGCCAAATGACCAGCTGGATTGTAATTTATTTCCCGGTTTACTTTCGAGAGTAGCAGCAAGATCAAGACGATGGTAATTGGGTAATCTATCAGAATTCCGTTCAGGGTAATAATAAACCGTTTTGTTGTTTAGCTGGTATTTTCCGGCTGGATAAGTAACGGCATTTCCAGTGTTGAATACAAAGGTAGATGATAAAGTCCATCGTTTACTTGCTTTATAAATTCCAACGAGTGAAAGGTCATGTGTACGATCCTGCTTTGAATTAAACCATTGGCCGAAATCAATTCCATTAAACTTACGTTCAGTTTTTGAAAGTGTATACCCAAGCCAACCATTTAATTTGCCATATCGTTTTTTTATAAAAAATTCGATACCATAAGCTCTTCCATCGCCAAACAATAAATCAGCCTCAACATTCCTGTTGCCTCTAAGATCAGTGCCGCTTCTGTAGTCAATTTGATTTTGCATTTCCTTAAAATAGAGCTCTGTAGAAAATTCATAATTATCATTATTGAAGTTTCTAAAGTATCCCAAAGCAATTTGATCGGCTATTTCGGGTTTGACATTGTTACTGTTCATGATGTACAAATCAGTTGGGGAGCCGGCTGTTGAATTCGACATCAGATGCAGATTCTGAGTATTGCGGGTATAAGATGATTTTAATGAAGAGATATCATTAAGCTGATAGCTTGCCGAAATTCGGGGTTCAAGATTAAAGTATGATTTTACCAGTTGACCCGATGAATATTCCCTGGATGAAGTTGTATTTCCGTCTACATCGAAAGTAGGAAAATTTCCGGGTCCAAAAAGATAAAATGAATTCGCTCTTAAGCCATAAACCAGATTTAACCTATCGTTAAGTTCCCATTCATCAGAGATATAGGCTGCTATTTCACTTCCTTTACGTTTCTGAATGGTTATTTCATTTACACTTGAGGTGGCACTTGCGGTAAGATTACCCGGAGAAATAGTATGGTGAATCAAATCTAGACCAAAGCGAATATTGTGGCTATTATTCAAGGCCAGTTGAAAGTCTTGTTTTAAATTCAAATCCCTGATGGAGGAATTAACTTTGAAGTTGTTCTCTTCTAAAAAATTCTGGATCACGTAATTATAATTGCTGTAAATCAGGGAGGTGTTTGAAAATAAGCGATTACTGTATAAATGATTCCAACGCAAGGTTGAAGTGGCATTTCCCCAGTCGAATCCAAACGTTTCACTAAGACCCAGTTCATCACGGCCAAAATATCCGGAAAGATAAAGGGTATTCTTATCATCTATCTGATAGTTGACCTTAGCATTTAGATCATAGAAATAAAGGGTATTTTTATTAATTGAGCTATCTTTTGAAAGGGCTAAAAAAGCATCAGCATACGTTCGTCGGCCGCTAATCATGAATGAACTTTTGTCTTTTATTAAGGGGCCTTCAACTTTCAATCGGGAAGAAATAAGACCTATACCCCCCTCGGCTGTGAATTCTTTTTTGTTTCCATCATTCATTCTAATATCAAGTACAGACGAAAGCCTTCCTCCGTATTGTGCAGGCATTCCACCTTTGAAAACGCTGACATCTTTAATAGCATCTGAATTGAATGTTGAAAAGAAACCCAAAAGGTGGGAAGCATTGTATACTGGAGCTTCATCAAGCAGGATAAGATTTTGATCTGTTGAACCCCCTCTGACATAAAATCCGCTATTACCTTCACCTGCAGATTTTATACCAGGAAGTAACTGCAGTGTTTTTAAGACATCGCGTTCTCCAAAGAGAACGGGAACATTTCTTATTTCACTAAGATTGATCTTTGCAACACCCATTTGTGCGTTTACAACATTATCATTTCTTTTTTCAGAACTTATTACAACCTCCTCAAGAATATTCTCAGGCATCAAATTAAGGTCAAGACGGATATCTGAATTAATACTAATTTTTCTATTTATAGACCTATATCCAACATAGCTTACACTCAGGTTATATTCTCCTGAATTTAATTTATAGGAGTAGAAACCATAAGCATTTGTACTGGTGCCGGTTTGAGTTGTAGCTGTAAATTTCAGGGTTACTCCGATCAGGGTTTCACCTGAAAGGGAATCTTTAACCACTCCATTTATAGTATAATTTTCCTGAGCTTTTGAATTGAAACAACAGAGTAAAAGTAGGATGCTAATCAGGGCTACATTTTTGGTAAAGTGCATCAATCAAAATTAAATGATAAATAAAGTACTATTCTACACATACGATGATTTTGCAAATTTAATCAATTATTGTTCTAATTATCTGCCGATTGTAAGCAGAAAGTAAGATAAATTGAATTAGCTGTTTAAGCTTTTAAATAGAAGACAAAAACTATACTTTAGTTACTAAACTCCAGTAGTCTGCCGGCAAAATTTATAGTGGAATTAACCTAAGTTACGAATAACGAAAGGTTAAATTATAAGGTAATTTTCCGTTTAGCCAGTATCCCATTTATTTCTAAAATGAGATCAAAAATTAGCGGCCTCCTGCATTAACCAGAATTTTTTCATTTA
>Ga0164293_10002164_pt1 | contig 16631 bp, 16 predicted proteins | sample GEODES118metaG_FD_111487 | JGI IMG/M metagenome (GOLD analysis project Ga0164293, IMG submission 111487) | Eutrophic lake water microbial communities from Lake Mendota, Wisconsin, USA - GEODES118 metaG | ecosystem: Environmental > Aquatic > Freshwater > Lake | place: USA: Lake Mendota...
CGGCCACCGCCGCTTCCTCCGGTTTCGGCCGATGAAAACACGCTACTCGATTTGCTCGACAAGAATCAACTTGATTGGATGCAAGAGGAGGCGAGCGGAGAGGATGGAGAGGAAGTGGATTCGGGCAGTGATAAATAAGCAAGCGGGCCAGCGGTTCTGTGCAGAGGAAACAAGCGGATGATTGAGATCAAGGGCTTTGGCAAGGACTACGGTGAGTTCACCGCCGTTGAGTCGCTGTCGCTCGAGATTGGCCGCGGCGAGATGTTTGGTTTCATTGGTCCCAATGGTGCCGGCAAGAGCACGACCATTCGTTTCCTTGCGACCCTGCTGCGGGCCAGTCGCGGGGACGCGTGGGTCAATGGGCACAGTGTGAGCCAAGACCCGATGGGAGTGCGCCGCAGCATCGGTTACATGCCTGACGACTTTGGCGTGTACGACGGGATGAAAGTCTGGGAGTTTCTCGACTTCTTTGCAGTAGCCTACGGGCTGTCGCGCACCCAACGGAAACAGATTATCCCCGATGTCCTCGAGCTGCTCGACCTGACCCATAAGGCTTACGACTATGTCAACGGCCTTTCGCGCGGGATGAAGCAGCGGCTCTGCCTGGCCAAGACGCTGGTGCATGACCCTCCGGTGCTGATCCTCGACGAACCCTCCAGCGGGCTTGATCCCCGAGCCCGGATCGAGGTGAAGGCTTTGCTCAAAGAGCTACGGCGAATGGGCAAGACGATTCTGATCTCCAGCCATATTCTCACTGAGCTGGCGGATTGTTGTACTTCGATTGGAATCATCGAGCGGGGCAAGTTGCTCCTGCATGGGCCGATGGACGAGGTTTACCGCAAGTTGCACGGTAACCAGATCGTCATCGCCCGGTTTGGCCGAAACAGCGAAACCGGCCTGACGATTATCCGCAGCAATCCCCAAGTGCGGGACGTGCAAGCCGAAGGCGAGGAAGTGACGATCGAATTCACTTCTCCTCAGCACGATGCCGGTGCATTGCTCAAGCAGTTAGTTCTGGCCGATGTCGAGGTCCGGAGCTTTGCCGAGAAGGAGCCAACGCTGGAGGATGTGTTCATGTTGGTCACCAAGGGCTTGGTGACGTAAGGAATGGGTGCAGGTGGCAGGCTTCGCACCCGGCTTCCGGCTTGGCAATTGCAATGATCACAACCTCTACAGGCCGAGCAGAACATCGTCTTGCCCGCGGCTGTCAAAAGAGACTTTGGGGCTAGCCAAGCAGGATCACGCCAGAACCGCGGCCGTCATCCTGTTCTTCCCAGTGGCGGCGGACTTCTCGCAGGCCGTAGCAGCAGAGCTCGAAACAGTCGCTTAAACGTTCCAGCAGTTCGGGCTCGGGGCGGAGTGCTTCGGGAATTTCAATCGCCAATTGGCTGGCGAGATGATAGGCGCGTTTCCCTTCACGGCAATAATCGAGGAAGGGATCGGATTCCTGCGCAGCGGTTCCGCGCAATGCTTCGGGGTAAACGCCGGCCCAGAACAGGGTGAAGTCGCCGATTTGGCGGTGGATCTCCTGCCGGGATGTCCCGATTCGCTCAGCGGCTTCCGCCACCATTTCAGCGACAGACATAAGTGGCCGGCCGGTAACTCCGCGGATCCGATGAACCACATCGGAGCGAATGAAACGGACAAGCAAGTCGGAGACGTAGTCGACCAAGGGTGGATCAACAACGCCCAATTCGCCAACAAAAGTGCACTCGGCGAGGCCGGCGAAATAGTTTCGGACAGCGTTATTCGGTTCGGCTGACATGGCTTCCTCCGTTGCCGACGTGTCCTCCTTCTCCAAAGTGGAACCACGAGGGAAGGGGTTGTACTAAATAATTACTTCGCGCATGCCGTAGCGGTCAAGAGAAAAAGTCAGGGATTCTCCGAACCGTCCCGGAAAAGTTCCAGTTGTGCGGAGGACGGTTTGGTTGCAGAGCGGAACGCCCCAGTGTGGGCCCAGCCGAACTTCTGTCAATAAAAAACGGCCCGCACCGTCTCGACAGTGCGGGCCGCGGAGCAAACCACCGATCAACGATCGGAATTCGGTACAGGCGGCGGGTAAGTTTCTGAGGACTAGCCGTCGTTCTTGGCCTTGGTCTTGCGGAGTTCTTCCACAGCGCGTTCGAGTTGCTTGCGGGCTTCGTCCAATTGCTGGCGAATCTCCTGTTGGGCCCGTTGCATCTCCTCCCGGATTTGAACTTGGGCCTTTTCCATTTCACCACGTGCTTGCTCGAGTTGCTGGCGGGCTTCAGCCATCTGGGCTTTGAAATCTTCCATTTGTTCCGGTACAAAAACCCCGAAGTCTTCACGAATGATGCCGGGCATGGGGATGGCGAAACCTTCGACTGCTCCTTCCGGTCCGGCGCGGAAGACCTGAACTTTCATCTCTTCCATCTGTTTGCGCAGCAGGTCGAGGTCGGCACCCATTTCGCCTGGCTCGCCCATGATCTGAATGCCGCCCATCATTCCGGGAATGGCTTCAAAGTCGGGACGCTTACCTGGACGGACGACGACTTTCTCTTCCTTTTCATCGCGGATGATTGACAGGGCGAGTTCCGCCTTGCTTTCGCCAGCCTTTTGGACTGCTTCAATCAACTGCTCGCGGTTTCCCAATTCGGAATCGTTGGCATAGAGCAGGATATCACCGCTTTTCAGCCCGGCAGTTTCAGCGGGTGAGTTGGTGGTGACTTCGAGGACTTGCAGTCCGTTCTTCTCCCCCAGCCGCAATTTGGCTCGGGTCTCTTCGTCTACTGGTTCGCAGTGGACGCCGATAAAGTATTTGCTAATCGAAATTCCGGCAGGAAGTTTACCTGGAATTATGTCGAGAAGGCGGGGTTCCAGCTCGGCGCCGCCGGCGTCAAAGCCGAAGCCTCCGCCGCCAAGCTCGATCTCCTGTTTTTCACCGTTCGGGCCAACGATGACTGCTTTGCCGGTAGCTTTGCGGTCAACTTTGCCATCTCGATTGGTTTCTTCGGCCTGTTGAGTGACCGTGATGCTGCCGCCACCGGGAGGCAATTGGATCTCCTGTTGCTTTCCGTCCTTGCCGACAATGATCAGCTTCTGTCCTTCAACCCCAATCTGAATTCGATTGGCTTGGGGTGAGGCGGGGTCTTGTCCTTGGACAGCTTCTCCCTGGACGACGCGAATGGTTTGAACGCCCTTGCGGGGCTGGGCCTCTTGGGCACTCGAGCTGGAAATGCCGCCAGCGAAGCTGGAAGCCAAGGCAAAACATAGCGACAGCTTGGTCAGTTTCATATCAATGATTCCTTTGCGAACTCAATTCAGAGGCAAGTAAAAGAAGACCGGGGCTCCGGTCGCTGGTAGGGGTTGGCTCGTAAGTCTGAAGTCAGGGGTGAACGCTAAACGACGGCGAAGTCATTGCCCGTAAGAGCGGATTTTGAGGTCGCTGTAGGGCAAGCTCAGCCGCCGTCCATCGTTCATTCGTGCTTCAATAAATTTGATTTCCGGTTGCAGTTCATACCCAGCCCGGCGGAATTCGGATTGCAGGGCGGCGGGGATGGTCGCTCGAGAAGGATCGTAGCCCAATTGAGCTGCTGCTTCTTCCGTCAACAGCGGCAAGACGGCGTTGGGAATTGGCTGGCCTTGATTGTCGACCAACTGGAACGTGTAAGGACCGTTTTGATCGCTCCGTCGCTCGCGACCCGAAGATGCGCTACCGGCCATGAGCTCGCCGGGGCTTTGGGGCTTTCCACCTTGTCCGGCGAGAAATCCCAGCCCGGCAGCGCAGAGCAGCATGGCAGCGGCTGCCAGCCAAAGGCCGGCACTGCGCCACGCCGACGGGCTGCCATGCTGCTCGGCTGTGGGGTTCATGTGATCGTACCTGCTATGCCCGGACGCTCCTGCGGGGAGCACCGCTTCATCGCGGGCGTATTGCCGGGCTTCGTTTGCCAAGATTCGATCTTCGACAAACGCGACCGCCAACTCGCGCCACAAAGCTGGCTCGGCTTCGGCAGCTCGCAGCAACTGCTGGATCTGGGGACGAGTCAGCTCGCCGTCGACCAGCCGTTGGATTTGCAATTCCTGTTCGGTGTGCTTGGACATTTCAGCCTGTCAAAAAAATCAAACTCAAAAATTCTGCATGACCAATCGCCGCAAGCGCTGCCTGGCCTTGAGCAATCGGTATTCAATAGTCTTGACTTTGGCACCGGTATGCCGAGCCAACTCTTCATAGGTCCAGTTCTCGGTGTACTTCAGCAGCAGGATTTCCCGATCCCGCGGCTTCAGTCGAGCCAAGGCTTGCTGGACGTCGGCCCGTTCCTCGCTGGCCATCACCCAGTCGAGCGGTGTGGCCTCGCGATCGGCGGCGGGTTCCTGCTCGGCGACGAGCGGTTGCCATTGCCGGCGCTTGGTTCGGCGGTGAAAGTTAATCGCTTGACGTACGGTTAATCGATACAGCCAGGGAGCGACTTTGCCTGGGTTGGTCGGCCGCGCGGGTTGGCGGAGGACCGCCAGCGCCACTTCCTGCAGCAAGTCATCCGCCGCGTGCGTATCACCTACGCGCGAGCGGAGAACCTTGAGCATCCAGGGGCGGTTGCGTTCCAGTTCCTCAGTCCAGTCAATCGTCGCTGCGGCAGCCGTGTCCAGCATGGTTCGTTTCTGTGGTTTGCTCTTTGCTCCGCCCTGATAGTCGCCAAAGCGACCGGGGTCCCCAAAATATTTCCGAAATTCAGGGAAAAGGCCATCCCAGCGGAATCAGAGTGAGATTCCCGGCATTTGGCAAGCTAGCGGTCCTCCCCGCCCATCGGTAACAATTGCGGTTGAAGTCCGATTTTGCCGGGCCCGAACCGCTTGGCAATCCAACGCTGCTTTCCCAACTTCCGGGCCGGGTATAGCTTCCTGCCACCTCGTTTATGGTTTAGTAACCGAATGCCTGAAATTCTCCTTTCCCAGCCGCTTGATTGGTCCTTGCTCAGTCGCCAGTACGAGTCCGGGGTGACGCTCCAAATCGACCCAGTTGCCGAGCAGCGCGTCGAGGAGAGTTCAGCGGCTTTGCAGCGGGTCTTGGCCAGCGGACGAACCGTCTATGGAATCAATACCGGGTTCGGCCTGCTGGCCGAAAAGCGAATCTCCTCGGCAGACTTGGCCCAGCTGCAAACCAACCTCGTGCTCTCGCATGCTTGTGGAACCGGACCGGCACTGGAAGAAGGAGTTGTCCGACTCGTTCTGCTGCTGAAGTTACACTCGCTTGCGCAAGGGTATTCCGGAGTGCGGCTTGTTGTGCTGCAGCACTTGGCGAGGTTGCTTGAGGCGAATGCTTTGCCTGTCATTCCAGCGCAAGGTTCGGTGGGAGCGAGTGGCGACCTCGCTCCACTCGCCCATCTCTCCGCGGCGCTCTTGGGAGTTGGTGAAATTTTGCTTGAGGGGCAGCGGATGCCGGCAACGGAGGCGCTGCAGCGCATTGGTTTGCCAAGCCTGCAATTAGGTGCGAAGGAGGGCCTGGCACTGCTCAATGGCACGCAGGTCAGCACGGCGCTGGCGATCGCCGGCTGGCTGGAGGCGGAAAAGTTGTTTGCCGCAGCCATGGTCGCCGGAGCGATGAGCGTGGATGCCGCGATGGGGAGTGACACGCCTTTTGACCCACGGATTCACGAAGTCCGCCAGCATCGCGGACAACGGGAATGCGCAGCGGCTTATCGTCAGCTGCTAGCTGCGTCTGCGATTCGCGCCAGCCATATGGATTGCTCGCGGGTGCAGGACCCCTACTCCCTGCGGTGCCAGCCGCAAGTCATGGGTGCGATTCTCGATCAGTTGCGGTACGTCGCCGTGCAGTTACTCAACGAAGCCAACAGCGTGACCGATAACCCCCTTCTGTTTGGAGCGAGCGGCGAGAGCCTCTCGGGAGGGAATTTTCATGCGGAGCCGGTTGCCCTGGCGGCAGATGCCTTGGCGACTGCGATCGCTGAAATTGGTTCGCTGAGCGAACGGCGCATCGCCCTGTTGATCGATCGGCATCTCAGCGGCCTGCCTCCGTTTCTGGTCGAAAACGGCGGGCTCAATTCAGGGTTTATGATTGCCCAGGTCACTGCGGCGGCGCTCGTTTCGGAAAACAAGGTGCTGGCTCATCCGGCCTCAGTCGACAGCTTGCCGACCTCGGCCAATCAGGAAGACCATGTCAGCATGGCCACGCATGCAGCCCGCCGGACTTTGACCATGGCTCGAAACGCAGCGACCGTGGTGGCAATTGAATTGCTCGCAGCGGCCCAAGGAATCGACTTTCGCCGTCCGCTCAAGACATCACCGCTGCTGGAAGCGGCGCAGGTAGCGATCCGCCAGCGCGTACCGTTCTACTCCCAAGACCGCTACTTTGCTCCCGATATTCAGCAAATCCTGCAACTGGTAACCGAGGGCTGGTTCCGTGGTCGATGTGAACTGGCCATCCATTGATGCTTCGAGGGAACCTCATACCGATGAATGAACCCGAGTCGGAAACGTGCGAAGTCAATGCTCAGAGTTGTCCGACGACGTGGGCTCCGCTGCAAGGCTATGAACGCCCCCGGTTCGATCTCAGCTTTTTTACCTTGCTCGTCGGGTTGGCCGCGATTTGGGTTGCCTTTGCGCCGTGGCTCTCATGGTATTCGCTCGGCGTGCTTGCCGTGTTCCTGTTGACCTTTCTGTTCGGTTGTTGGCGCACGCGTTGGGCAACCTTGGCAATTGCTCCTTCGATGGTGCTCCCCTATGGCTGGATTTTTTTCAATCAGGTTCATCCCTGGAATGACTATCGCCGGCAATGGCTGGCCCAATTGTTTGAACTGCCAGGTGTTATCACCCCGATCGTCGCCCGCGCTCAGGGTGGAGTCGGCGGAGCAATGCAGGATGGTTTGTCGGCATCCCTCACCGCAGGTCTGGGCTTTCTCCTGCTGGTCACAGGCGCGAGAATCAACCGTCAATGGCTGCTGGCGATGACCTTCCTGAGCCTGAACCTGAATCTGCTCAACAGCCTGGTGGCCTGGGGAATTTACAAGCAGGGATAGCAGCACGTCGGAACCAATAAATCGGAAATCGGTCAGGAAAATCGGGGGTGGCTGCGGGTTGATTCGTTCGGATTGACATTCACCTCGCCCCATCGACAATCAAGGAGACATTGGTTCCGCGGAAGCTGCTGGAAAGTCCTGTTCTCAGCTCACCGTGGCTGCGAATTCCAACGCTTCATCCTGTCGCCAATTCAATTCGTCTGCGAGTTACATCGTTTTATCCAGTCCACACTCCACCTTTTTGGCCCCGACGCGAATCATGAGCCAGCTTGCCTTGAATGATCCTGAAATCTGCGACCTTGTCCAACTCGAGGCTCAGCGCCAACACGAGGGACTGGAGATGATTGCCAGCGAAAACTACACCAGCCCGGCGGTCATGGAGGCGGTCGGTAGCGTGCTGACCAACAAGTACGCAGAAGGCTACCCCGGCAAGCGGTACTACGGAGGTTGTGAAGTCGTCGACCGCGTTGAAGAAATTGCGATTGCCCGCGCGAAGAAACTATTCGGGGCGGAGTTTGCCAATGTCCAGCCGCACAGCGGCAGTCAAGCCAATCAGGCTGTTTATCTCACTCTGGTGAAGCCGGGTGACGTGGTGCTGGCCCTGGACCTTGCTCACGGAGGACATTTGACCCATGGCATGAAATTGAACATGTCCGGCCAGCTTTATCATTTTCATCATTACGGAGTGACGCCAGAAACGCAGCGAATCGACTTTGATCAAGTCGCCCGCCTGGCCCGGGAGCACAAGCCCAAAATGATCATCGCCGGGGCGAGTGCTTACCCTCGCGAAATCCCGCACGATCGGTTCAAGGAAATTGCTGATGAAGTCGGCGCCAAACTGTTTGTCGACATGGCTCATTACGCCGGTCTGGTCGCCGCGGGCTTGCATCACAATCCGGTGGAAGTCGCCGATGTCGTGACGACGACGACCCACAAAACCCTCCGTGGTCCGCGGGCCGGCTTGATTCTCGCTCGGGAAGAGTATGCCAAAGATCTCAACCGCAGCGTCTTCCCAGGTTGCCAGGGCGGACCGCTGATGCATGCAATCGCCGGCAAGGCTGTCTGTTTCGGCGAAGCGCTTCGCCCCGAATTCCGAACTTATGCCGAGAACGTAATCCGCAATGCCCGCGCGTTGGCGGAAACATTGGTCGCAGGAGGGTTGCGACTCTCGACCGGTGGTACCGATAACCATTTGATGCTGGTTGATGTCACGCCGTTCGGAATCGGCGGCAAGATCGCTGAGGAAACTCTCGGCAGTTGCGGAATCACCATTAACAAAAACATGATTCCATTCGATACCCGCAAGCCGATGGACCCCAGCGGCATTCGCATCGGGACCCCAGCCCTGACCACGCGTGGGATGGGCGTCGAGCAAATGGAGCAGGTCGGACAGTGGATTCTCAAGGCACTGAAATCTGCCGGAGACAAACAGGCGTTGGCTCGGATCCGCGAGGAAGTACTGAGCCTTTGTCAGCATTATCCCGTCCCCGCAATGGCCGTCACGGTTTAGCAGGACAGCGTTAGAGCCCGATATTAACGGGCCCGCCCCGGCGAGTTGCCCGCATCCTGCTGCGTCAGGCTTGCTTCTCGAGCAGGGCATAATAGAAGGCGTCGTGTTTTGTCGAGGGAACTATCCGGCAAGTCCGTTCGCAAGCGGGCGGAAAATCGACTCCAGCAAAGGAACGCAATCCGGGCTGAGTCTGCGGAAGCCACGTTGGCAAGTTGAGCACCTGAACCTCATCCCCCTGCTCTTCCATCAGCCCCGCGACGATCGCTTCGTTTTCTTCCGGGGCAAAGGTACAAGTACAGTAGAGCAGGCGACCACCGGGCCGGAGTGCGCCCCAGGCTGAGCGAATCAGGCCCGCCTGTTTCCGGGCGGACTCGCGGACTTTCCTCGGACTCCAGAATTGGAAGCTCTCCGGATGGCCCAGCCGAAATCGGGATTCGGCCGAACAAGGCGCGTCGAGCAGCACTCGGTCAAAACGGGGACCGGTCTTGCGAGCAACGGTGCGGCCATCAGTCAAATAGTAGTGAGCGATAGTCACTCCCAACCGCTTAAGATTGGCCTGCAGTCGAAAGAAACGGTCGCGAATCGGCTCGACGGCCGAAAGCCAACCTTCGTTTCGCATCAGCGCCGCCAGGTGGGAGGTTTTTCCACCGGGTGCCGCGGCCAAATCAAGAATCTGCTCGCCTGGCTGGGGCTGCAGCAACTCGGCTGCGAGCTGGCTGGAGAGGCTCTGCACATAGAGCTCGCCGCGATTTGCCGGGCCGGAATGAGTCAACTGATCGCGCTGCTCGGCTTCAACGGTGAACGCCGTCTCCGACCAACTGACAGGTTCAACCTTCAGGCCGGCTTGAGTAAGCTCGCTCAAAACCTCGGACGGTGAGGCTCGCAGCGTATTGACTCGAAAGGCTGGCAAACGCGCTGCTTCAAAAGTCCGCAGGACCGACTCCCAATCGGGGGGCCTGACGATTTCCCGCAAGCGTCGACTAAACTCGGCGGGAAGTTCCACAACAAGATTCCGGCGGGCAGTAAAAAGCGGCGACTGGCCAGAGAGCTGCGTGCAGGTGCACTCAAACGTTGACCGACAGCAAGGCCTGAAAGTGGGGCGATTCACGAACCAAGTCAAAGTCAGGCTCGGTGGCGACTCGATCGCGATACTTGCCATCGAGGTCAAAAGCGATCGCCAACTCGCGGACCGTCTGGGTGACGTTCCCCGTCAGTGCCCAGTAACAGGCAAGGTTGTAGTGTGAAATGGCTGTCTCGGGCTCGAGGGCAACGGCTTCCTGCAAAACTTTGATGGCGAGGTCGATGCGGTCGACCCGTTTGTAGCACCATCCCAGAGCAAGCAGGGCGTGCAAGTTTTCCGAATCGAGTCGGGTTGACTGTTCAAAACAATCAACCGCTTCAGGGTACCGTCCAGCGAGACGGTGAGCCTGACCTTTAAGAAACAGGATGTGCGGCTTGAAGCCCTGGGGATTGGAGATCTCGGAAAGGCACTCAATCGCCCGATCAGCCAGACGGACGCGGAGATCCGGGTCCAGCTGCCAACGGTCCTCAAACAACGAAATCAGCTCGAGATAGCCTTCGGCCTCCCGGATGTTCTGCTTTCGGCGGACGCGTTCGATGCTGGTCATGTTTCGGGGGGACGGCGGGCTAATGGTTTCAGTCCTGCAATGGTAACTCGGTTCGCCAATTGAGCCAGTCGAGCCAAGGGGCCAAAAACTTGGCGGCAGACCATTGCTCGGTCAAAGGACGTCGCGAGGTCGGATATTTTCGTCGAATATTTTCGTCGAGCGAACGACTGACGCAGGCAAAGTCCCTGTTGAATTTTACGCTTCGCTGGAGCGAGGTCCAAAGATCCTTCGGCAACTGTTTGGAGGTTTGTTCAAACCGTTCCAGCTGCAACGATTGAATCGGCGAGGACCAGTCATCGCGGTCTGCCAGCTCCAGGCAGGCTGTTGGAAACAGGCTGCGTGAAACATGGCGTCAGGTTTCATGTTTGCCGCTTGTGGTTTTTTGTCAACGCCACTCCTCTTCCAGACGTTGCTTTTGAGCAACAGGTTCAGTCAAACAGCGCGAAATTCCGTGGAAATGAAGCTAATCCCGCCCGAGGAACACGTTTTGCCCCAAAGGGAACTTCACTGCTTCAAGTTGGTCTTGAAACAGCCTGAATCTCCCCTTGTCAAAACGGTCAACGGATGCAGCAGGCTTGCCGTCTCATCATCCTGTGTGGTTCTGTCCTGGTGGTGGCTTTTGCGTTGGAAGCAACGTGGAATCAGCCGGCCGTCGATGAACGGATCGAGTCGGCCGGAGCGTCTGCGGTGACACCTTGGCGGTACACAAAACATGGGTGGCAGGACCTTCGCGACTGGAGAAATGTCCAAGCCGAGGTCGAGCCAGAACCACCGGCGATCCATCCGCTTGCCTGGGCCCTGGGGGTTTTAATCCTCTCGCTCGGAGCAATGATTTGGATCGGTGACGAAGCACCTGAAGAGAAGCCGATTGCCGTTGAACTGCGGAGGAAGCAGTTGCTGAACCTGCTCAAACCTTGATCAGGCCCGCCGGTTTTATCGAGAGCATCGCCGGCTTTATTCAGAGCATCGCCGCGGAAGTTGCAATTCAGGAGGCAGCTCCCAGCGGCACCTGTTCGCCGACAGTCCACTGCGACGGGTTCGAAGCGTCGCGAATGACACGCCGGTAGAGCGTGTCTCGCTCAACTGGTTCCCGCCCCGCCTCGCGAATCAGATGTTCGATTCGTTCGACGGAGAGAAACTCGGGAGTGGTCGCCCCGGCATCGTGGTAGATCAATTCGTGTCGGACGGTCCCATCCAGATCATCGGCACCATAGGACAGCGCGGTTTGGGCTGTGCCAATGCCCAGCATGATCCAGTAGGCCTTGATGTGGGGGATGTTATCCAGCATCAGTCGGCTGATGGCCATCGTCCGCAAGTCCATCAGCGAGGAGGGCTTGGGGATGTGGCTGAGTCCGGTGTTTTCCGGGTGAAAGGCCAGCGGGATAAAGGTTTGGAAGCCCCCGGTCTCGTCCTGCAATTCACGCAGCCGAATCAGATGATCAATCCGGTGCAGAGGCTTCTCCACGTGCCCGTAGAGCATCGTGCAATTGGACTTGATGCCAAGCCGATGGGCCGTGCGGTGAATGTTCAGCCAATTGCTGCCGTCTGCCTTGTGCTCGCAGATTTGGTCGCGGACTTCCGGATGGAAAATTTCTGCGCCACCCCCGGGTAGGCTGCCGAGTCCGGCATCGAGCAATTGCCGGAGCACCCATTCGGTCGACTGTTTTGTCAGAAACTCAAACCAGTTCAATTCGACAGCCGTCCAACCCTTGAGGTGCAGCGTCGGGAAATTGTCGTGCAATTGTTTGATCAGATTGAGATACCAGTCAAATTTCCGCTGGTGATGCAGTCCACCAACGATATGCATCTCGGTGCAGCCGTTTTCGACAGCCTCGCGGCCTCGCTCAAGCACCTGCTCATCGCTCATGATGTAGCCCTTGGGGCTGCGGAGGTCAGAGCGGAAGGCGCAGAACACGCAGCGATAAACGCAGATGTTGGTGGCGTTCAAGTGCGTGTTGATGTTGTAATAGCCAAAGTTGCCGTTGATCCGCTCGCGGACGAGGTTGGCCAGTTGCCCGAGGTCATTCACGGGGACGTCCGACTCGTACATCAACAGGCCGTCATCGAACGACAGCCGCTCGCCTGCTTCAACCTTGTCGCGAATCGGTTTCAGTTTGGGATCAATCGAATGGAGCATGGCACTGTCAGGGTAAAAAAGGACGAAAGCGGACGCCTCATCATAGGCGAGATGGATTTGGAGGACAGGGTGGAAGGTTTCCTGGCGGTGGCAGGCTGCGACCGTCCTTAAATTGGACTGGTTGGAAGTCGCTCACTGAATTTGTCCGCCTAGCCCCGGATGCCTGGCTAAAGAACCGTAAGGTCGAGCAAGCCGACAACGAGCAGGCCGAGGCTGATTACGACATTGACGTGGAAAAAAGCCTGATTGACCCGTGACAAATCGTCCGCGCGAACGAGTCGATGCTCGTATACCAGCAGGCCGGCGATCGCAGCAACACCCAGCCCCCAAATCCAGTCCAACCCCAAGTCCGGCCCGGCCACCAGATAGGTGAGGGGTAGCAGGGCCAAAAACACGACTGTCAGGGCATGGCAGACCGCAGCCAAGCGCAAGGCTCCCGGCAGCCCGACGGCAGTCGGAATGCTGCGCAATCCGGCTTGCCGGTCAAACTCGTAATCCTGGCAGGCATAGAGCGTGTCAAAGCCGGCAACCCAAAAGAGCACGGCCAAGCCGAGCAATCCCGCAGGCAGGAGATCGGTTGGACGAGCAAGCACCTCGAGTCCTCGAATGGCAATCCAAGCGCAAACCGGCGCGAGTCCCAAGGCCAGCCCCAGCCAGAACTGGGACAAACTTGTGAATCGCTTGGCATAGCTGTAACCCAACAGTACGGCCAACACAGGAAGTGCCAGCAGCAGTGGCAAGTAATTCGGCCAGAACAGCGCGGCTCCCAAGAGATAAATTCCCACCGAGAGGGCGAGGAATCCGCGGACCGCAGACACAGAAAGGATCCCCGCCGGAAGATGACGTCGGGCGGTTCGCGGATTGAGCGCGTCGACATCCCGATCAACCAGACGGTTGAATGCCATCGCCGCCGATCGGGCGCCAACCATCGCTACCAGAAGTCCGGCCAATTCGCGCCACGAGAACTGTGGCGCCTGTGCCGCGGGAGCAACCCAGGCCATCACTGCCGCGAGCAGCGCAAACGGCAGCGCGAACAGCGTATGGCTGAACCGAATCATTTCGAGAAAGTGTTTGAGCTGCTGGAACATTCAGGGCTTTACATTGGTCTGGGCTGCTCAGGGCAGTCCGGGGCTCGCACCGTGGCCCAAGGTCCACGCTGTTTTGATTGCAGTGAGCAATCGTCTTGCCTCAATTCGAACTATCCCGTTCAAGCACAGGGGGCTTGGATCTGAAAAAGACAGCGATCGAGCTGGACTGTAACCTTCCAGAAGTGAATCGCCCACGCCCCGTCGAGGTCCTTTTCCGCATCCACCCTTTGATTCGAGTCTCTTCGGGATGACTCAACGTTTGCCAGGTTTCGCTCAAAGGGCTGGGTTCCCCTGAAGTGAAAGTGGATCAGTCCCCTTTCCAGCGTTTGGCAAGTCGGTTCTCAATCCCGATTTGATCGAGAATCCGGGCAACGATGAAGTCGACGAGGTCAGCAACCGATTCACAGTCGTGGTAAAAGCCGGGCGACGCCGGAAGGACGACCGCGCCGGCGAGGGTCACGGTCCGGAGGTTTTCGATTTGCAGGAGCGAAAGTGGCGTTTCGCGGGGGACAAGCACCAATTTTCGGCGTTCTTTCAGGTGCACGTCGGCCGCCCGTTGAATCAGGTTTCCACTGGCCGCCGTGGCAATTCCGCTCAGCGTGCTACCACTGCAGGGACAGACGACCATGGCCCGCGTCCGAAAACTCCCGCTGGCAATTGGCGTCATGAAGTCTTTGTAGTGGTGATAGATCGGTTGCGCGCCGTTCCGCGGCCAGTCGGGCAACAATTGCTGGACTTCAAACCGATTAAGATCGATTTTCAACCCGAGTTCATGCTCAAGGACATGTCGTCCTGAATCGCTGATCGAAAGCTGTACCGGGTAATTCAACTGGAGCAGGACTTCCAGCAGGCGACGGCCATAGATGACGCCACTGGCGCCGGTAATTCCCAAAACGATGGGCAGTTCGCCGCTCATTTTTGCCCCACGTACAAAGTTGCGATCCCGAAAGTCAGGGGAATGAAGCGGGCTGACCTCAGCCCGGCGGCTGTCATTCGCGCGACCAACTTCTCATACGCCGGAAACTCACCCACGCTTTCCGGCAAATAGTCGTAAGCGTTGGTGCCGTTCTTTGCGAGGCTCTGGCCGATCCGCGGGAGCACGTTGCGGAAATACCATTGATAAAGTCCCCGAATGGGTTGGGCCCGCGGCGTCGAAAACTCGAGCACGGCAACCTGCCCGCCAGGCGCACACACGCGCGTCATCTCCCGCAAGCCGCGGTCGGTATCAAAGACGTTTCGCAACCCAAAGGCAACGGAGACAATCTGAAAATGGTTGTCGGCGAACGGGAGGTTCTGGGTATCAGCTTCGATAAACTGCAGGCGACTACCTGACCGAGCGAGTCGCTTCTTTTCCCCGACTTGCAACATCTCCGGGCAGAAGTCGGCGGCCACCACCGGGACGGCGCTGGAGGTCGCCTGTTCAAACGCGAAAGCGAGATCGCCGGTGCCGCTGCAGCAGTCGAGTATCGGTTGCTCCCGGTTGGGGCGCAGAATCTTCACAGTCCGCCACCGCCAGTAGCGGTCGACGTTCATCGAGAGCAGGTGGTTCATGCGGTCGTAGTGCGGCGCAATTTCGCCAAACATTTTCCGCACGCGCTCGTTGGACTTGTCGACTGGCATTGAAGAGAAGCAGAGATTGGGGAGTTAGGTGAATTAGATCGGCAAAGGGGTTGTTGGAAGACGCAGGACAGGCAGAGGGCGAGGAAAAACCAGTCAGCTTTTCCTTGTGAGTTTTTCTCGAGGGATTTCCTCGAGGGATTTCCCAGCCAGTTTTCAGAGTTGGGATGGACAACCTCCGGGCCATTTTGGAAAACAACCGGAGGCACCAAGATACATTAACGAGCCATCGGGCTTCACCCCCCGGAAAAGAGCTGCTTGGTGGGGTTTTTGGAATTGGCTTCCAAATTGTCGCAGTTCTTGGTCGTCTTATCTGCCCTCGCTCCCTCCCCGTCCTGATCGGTTGACTCCATGACCCCTCAAATCAGCGTCGCCCTCCTTCCCAAGTTGACCGACCCGCATAGCGTTGCCGGGCAGACCGTCGTCGTTACCGATGTTCTGCGGGCGACGACCACGATCATATCCGCCTTGAGCAATGGCTTGCGGCAAGTCATTCCGACGCCGACGATCCCGCTGGCTTTAGAACTTAAACAGCAACTCGGTCCAGGGGTGATTCTGGGAGGCGAGCGCGGCGGCGTGATCATTCCGGGTTTCCATCAGGGTAACTCACCTCGGGAGTTCACTCCGGAATTGGTGCGCGGACGCGAGCTCGTACTTTGCACGACGAATGGAACCGTCGCCATGGAAGCCTGTCGCGGGGCGGAGCGAGTCTTGATCGGCGCTTTGGTTAATCTGAGCGCGGTAGTTGCCGAGTTGCATGCGGCCCCCAGGGTGCTCGTGGTTTGTGCCGGGACGGATGGCAAGATCACCAGCGAAGACAGCTTGTTTGCTGGTGCAGTCGTCGAGCGGCTAGCGGGGCACCATCAGGGCGCAGTCGCACTCGACGATCAAGCCCAAATCGCGCTCGGTTGGTGGGAGGCGGCCAAGCTGCGGATGTCCCGGGGAGAGGCATTGGCCGAGATCCTTGGCCAAGGATTGGGTGGGCGAAACCTTCGTCGCCTCAAATACGACGAAGACATCCGGTTCTGCGCGGAAATTGATCGGCTCCCCTTCGTCCCCGAACTCGACACGGGCGAATGGCGCATCCGTCTGACAACGCCCATCGTCTGATAGCGTTGATAATCTGATAGCGTAAATCGCCTCACTGGCGAGCGAGAATTGTCGCGGCTCTGGACTCGGTCTTGCCTCTTCCTCCCTTCTCAGCCGGGCCTCGCGCCAGCCCCCGGTTCGGCAGCGCACTCACGCCCCGCCGCACCGCCCTCGCTGGACCGCGGCACTCGCGCATTCCCGGGACACTTTCTCGCTTTCTCGCGGGCAACAAGCGCTCGGCAGCTCGCAGTCACAACCGAGGTTTCGTTCACAGTGCGGCTCTCGCCCTGACAGGGCGCCGTAGCTTAGCGTAGGGTCAGCGAGGCTTTGCGAGCGCGGCCCTACGTTCGGGCTACGATCGTGGCACGATTGTCCCCAATCGTAGTGCGGCTGGGATGCGGTGTCCTGAGCGCGTCGGTTGTTTTCACTGCGAAGCAGTTGGTGACAACTGCTCTTCGATCGCGGCGCGGCAACCTTCCTCAGCCATGTCCACGCCAAAGACACGGCTCTTCGCCCCGACAGGGCGCCGTAACCTAGCGTAGGGTCAGCGAGGCTCTGCGAGCGCAACCC
>Ga0164293_10002165_pt1 | contig 16631 bp, 17 predicted proteins | sample GEODES118metaG_FD_111487 | JGI IMG/M metagenome (GOLD analysis project Ga0164293, IMG submission 111487) | Eutrophic lake water microbial communities from Lake Mendota, Wisconsin, USA - GEODES118 metaG | ecosystem: Environmental > Aquatic > Freshwater > Lake | place: USA: Lake Mendota...
AATCGCGGCAGCGATACGCGCCGCCCGGCGGATCGTCGCTGCGGCGCTACTGTTCGCAACGCTGCCCGTGCTCGCGCTGCCGCTGCCGCGGCGGTCTGACGCGCAGCGTTTCTATTGCCGGGCCTTGCTGGGCTGTCTAGGTATTCGGTTCATCCTGACCGGTAGCCCCGTCCGCGATCCTCGCGGCCTGCTGGTGGTCAGCAACCACGTGTCCTGGGCCGACATCTTCGCCGTCGGCGCAGTGCTGCCAGGCTCCTTCGTGGCTCGCGCCGATGTCATCGACTGGCCGGGAATCGGACTCGCGGCGCGGATGGCCAATGTGATCCCGATCGAACGGCGCAGCCTTCGCCAGCTCCCCATGGTTGTCGACACCGTGGTCGATCGACTGCGCAACGGGCACACCGTGGTCGCTTTCCCGGAAGGCACCACCTACTGCGGAGTGGATCACGGCGAGTTCAGGCCCGCGCTGTTCCAGGCGGCTGTCGAGGCGGTCCGGCCGGTACAGCCCCTTCGTCTGAGCTATCACCACGAGGACGGCAGTCCGTCGAGCGTGGCCGCTTTCCTCGGAGACGACTCACTGTGGGCTTCGATAAAACGGATCGCTCGCGCACGTGTGACGACCGTTCACGTCCAGGTGCTACCGCTGCAACTGCCCGGTTCGGGCCGTGGCGGACTGTCTGCCGAATGTCAGATGGCCGAGCACTCAGTAGAACTGACGGCGTGAGATCCTGCCGACCTGAGGCCACCGCGATCGGCGACGATTCTTCCGCCGGCCGGAATCTGGCCGGTCGCCTGGAAAATGATGCGCCGGGAGATTTCCAATGCGTGGTCTGCGAATCGCTCGTAGTATCGGCTCAGCAGGGTTGTGTCCACCGCGGCGGTTGTACCGTGCGCCCATTCTCGGTCCATCAACACGGTGAACAAGTGCCGGTGCAGGTCGTCCATCGCATCGTCGGCGTCTCGGATGTAACGGGCCCTGCCGAGGTCACATGACGCGATGACTTGGTGCGCACTTCCTGCCAAATCAACCGCAATACGGCCCATTTCGGCGAAGTAGCCCTCGACGTCTTCGGGAAGAGCGCGCTGGGGATGGCGACGCCGGGCTATCTGGGCGATATGGACAGCGAGTGCTGCCATGCGTTCAAGGTCAGCGATGATCTGAATTGAGCTGACCGCAGCCCGCAGATCCCTTCCCATTGGAGCTTGCAGGGCGAGTAGTTCGAAGCCGGCTTCCTCGGCTTTGGAACCGGCGAACGCAATATTCTCGTGACTGCCGATGACCTGTTCTGCCAGCTGGAGGTCGGCCTGCAACAGTGCTTCGGTGGCGACTTCCATCGCACTTCCCGCCAGCTGGCACATCTGGGCCAGCTGATCGGTCAGTGCTTCGAGTTGAGCACCGTAAGCGGAGCGCATTTCGTGATCGTAGAAGCCGCAGGGAAATCAATCGCCGACACCGAATGAACGCAATGTGAACGTCCTCATCTGCTGTCGAGCACCCCGGCAGACCCAGAATGCACCCGCTGTTCAATCAGACTTCACCGCTGTGTCGCCTCGGGGACCTAGGTTTCCAGTTTGGGCGAATCACCGGCCGAGCCCGTCGGCTGAACTGTCGATGCGCCGTGCTCGTAGGAGGCAACTGAGATGAGACGCAGCCGGAACGCTGCCGCTGCCGCTGTCGCGGCTACGCTTCTGGCGACGGGCTGCTCGCAGACCGGCCCGGTGCAGCCCTACGCCGAGGAGGCGAAGGTGGCCTGTGTCGGTAAGCCAACGCTGACCGCCAGCGGATCGACCGCCCAGGCCGGTGCGATCGCCCACTTCGTCAAGGCGTATCAGGATGCGTGCCCGGACAAGAGGCTTGACTACACGGCCAACGGGTCCGGCGCGGGAGTTCAGGAATTCCTCAGCGGCAAGACTGATTTCGGCAACTCAGACTCGCCTCTGCAAGACGTCGAGTACCGCGCAGCCAAGCAGCGCTGCGGCGATGCAGAGGCCCTGAACATCCCGATAGTCTTCGGACCGATTGCCATCACCTACAACCTGCCCGACGTCGACGTCCTCGTCCTTGACGGGCCGACCCTGGCGGGCATCTTCTCCGGGGCGATCACCCGGTGGGACGATCCGGCGATCTCAGCCCTCAATTTGCCGACCGGTAGGGCGCACCCCAACCCGCGCACCGCGATGCCGGCCATGGAGATCCGGGTGATTCACCGCAGTGATCAGTCCGGTACGACCGATAACTTCCAGCAGTACCTGCAGGCCGCATCGGGCGGGGCATGGCGTGGCGGTGCCGGAAAGACCTTCAACGCCCGCGTCGGCCAGGGGGCTTCGGGCAACCAGGGCACAGCGGAGATGGTGAAGAACACTCCCGGCGCCATCTCGTACAACGAGTGGTCTTTCGCCGTCAACCAGGGCCTCTCGACCGCCGATATCAAGACTCCCGCCGGCATTACCCGCATCGGCGCCGACTGGGCCGGCACTTCCATCGCGCCGGTCACCGTCACCGGCCAAGGCAACAACCTGGTGCTCGACATGACCCCGGCCTATCAGCCGACCGAGAAGTTCGGATACCCGCTGTTGTTGGCCGGTTACGCGATCGTCTGTTCTCGCTACCCAGACGCGCAGACCGGCGAGGCCGTGCGATCCTTTCTGCAATCGGCGGTCACCGTCGGCCAAACCGACCTGAACAAGGCGGGATACATCCCGCTGCCCCCCGAATTCCAGACCAGGGTCGCCGGCGCAGTCAACAGCATCAACTGACCGGCGCAACGACTGTTCGAAGCGTTCACCGGGCGGTAACCCTACGGTCGCGAAAAGGCGTTAAGATTCCGGCGTGCAGATTCACCTGGATGGCTACACCGTCGTCGACGATGAGGATGACGACCCGATACTGATCGACCCCGGTGGCGCGGCAGTGGACACCTGGCGCGAGAACTATCCCTACGACCAGCGGATGGCTCGGCCGGACTACGAGGAACAAAAGCACATCCTGCAGGTCGAACTGCTGAAGTTGCAGAATTGGACCAAGGCCAACGGCCTGCGGCACGCCATCGTGTTCGAGGGCCGCGACGCCGCCGGCAAGGGTGGCACCATCAAGCGGTTCATGGAACATCTCAACCCCCGTGGAGCCCGCGTCGTGGCGCTGGAGAAGCCGACCGAAAGGGAAAGCACCCAGTGGTATTTCCAGCGCTACGTCAAACACCTGCCGTCGGCGGGCGAGATCGTGATGTTCGATCGGTCGTGGTACAACCGTGCCGGGGTCGAGCGGGTCATGGGCTACTGCACGCCCAAGCAGCACGCTGAATTCGTCCGGCAGGTTCCTCTTTTCGAGCAGATGCTCGTCAACGACGGGATCAGCCTGACCAAACTGTGGTTCTCAGTGTCGCCATCGGAACAACGCACCCGCTTCACCATCAGGCATGTCGATCCGGTCCGGCAGTGGAAACTCTCACCGACTGACCTGGCGTCGCTGGACAAATGGGACGACTACACCGCAGCCAAGGTTGACATGTTCACCTGGACCGACACCGAGGTGGCGCCGTGGACGGTCATCAAGAGCAACGACAAGAAGCGTGCCCGTGTCAACGCGATGCGCCACGTTCTCAGCAAGTTTGAGTACGCCGACAAGGACCACGAAACGGTCGGTCAGCCCGATCCACTGATCGTCGGGCGTGCCGTCTCCCACTCGGATTGAAACGCCGCAGTTAGCGCTGCGACGGGGATCGGCCGGTCCTCATTCGGCCGCCAACGGAAGCCGCACCTCAAAGCGTGCGCCGCGGTCCAAGTTATGCGCCGATAGCGATCCCCGGTGCGCGCGAACCAGCCCTGCCGCGATGGCCAGGCCCAGGCCCGAACCGCTTGGCAGTGATGAATCCGACCGTGGCACACGGTCATTGGAGCCGCGGTAGGCGACGTCGAAGACCCGCGGCAGGTCGGCGGCGTTGATCCCGACCCCGGTGTCGTCGACCCTGGCCCAGGCGCCCTCCTGGTCGGTGCCGACGGCCAACTTCACGGTGCCTCCGACCGGGGTGTGCGCGATCGCGTTGGCCACCAGGTTGGACAGCACCCGCACCAGCGCCCGATCGCTGCCGATCACCCGCACCGGCTTGACCGGTAGCTCAGCCTCCAGTGCCACTCCGGCGCGTTCGGCGGCGATCCCGTGGGTGGACATCACATCGTCGACCACCTCGTCGAGTGCCACCCGTTCATAGGGGGCGTTCACCGCCCCGGCGTTGATCTTGGCCATCTCGAAGAGGTCGTCGACCATGAGCTGCAGCCGAATGCTCTCGCCTTCGATCCGCTTGGCCTGAAGCCGCACCTCGTCGTTGCTGACCACCCCGTCTCCGATAGCTTCGGCAAGTGCCCGGATCCCGGCCAGCGGGGTACGCAGGTCGTGGCTGACGAAGGCGACGAGTTGGCGGCGGGACTGTTCGGCGGCAGCCTCGGCGTCCTGAATGTCCTGCTCCCACACCGTTCGTCGAGCCAGGTAGCGCGCCATCATCAGTGCGGAGGGCACCGTGACCACCGCCACGACCAGCAGCACGATCGCGACTGCCGGGAAGTTCGGTTCCGCCATGAAACGGCTGGCGCAGAACACCCCGGCGAACGTGGCCAGGGTGGGAATGAGCACCAGTGCCACCATGCTGACCGTCAGCGACCAGGAACGCGCCAGCCGGATGATCAGTCCGCCCAACAGCACGACCGGCAGCGAGCAGCCCAGCGCGAGTAGGGAAACCTGGAGATCACTCAGTGGCACGGTCACCGCCGCCGGCGTCGCCTCGCCAGAGGTAGCCGCGTCCCCAGACGGTCTGGACGCGATGGTGGTCGCCCAGTTTGGAGCGCAGCCGCTTGACGTGGACGGTAACCGTCGACAGGTCGCCGAAATCCCAGTTCCACACCCGCTTGAGTAGTTCCTCGCGGGAGAACACGGTGTCGGTGTGGGTCAGAAAGAACAACAGCAGGTCGAATTCCCGGTTGGTCAGCCCAATCGGCTCATCGGCGATGGTCACCGACCGCGATGCCGTGGAGACGGTCAGTTGGCCCACCGTGATCTCCAGAGGCACGGTCGACGGCGCCGCCGGGGCGCGTCGCAGCACCGAGCGCACCCGCAGGGCGAGTTCGCGCGGACTGAACGGCTTGGTCAGATAATCGTCGGCACCGGCTTCCAGACCGGCGATGCGGTCGTCCTCTTCACTCAGTGCGGTCAGCAGGATGACGGGCACGGTGTAGTCGCCGCCCTGACGCAAAGTCCGGCATAGTGACAGCCCGCTGGGGCCGGGCATCATCACGTCCAGCACGGCAACGTCGATCCGTTCGGAGCCCAGCACTCGCAACGCTTCGTTGCCGTCCCCGGCTACCCGAACTTCGAGCCCGTCTCGCTCGAGATAGCGTCGGACGACATCGCGTACCACGGCGTCGTCGTCGGCGATCAGAACGCGGGCAGCCACAGTCCCGAGCCTAACGGTGCCCGCCCGGAACCGGCTCTGGCGTCACCCTTTCGTCACTGCGAATACCGCTGGCGCAACGCTCGTCGGTCGAGCTTGCCGATACCGAGGCGGGGCAGCTCATCGACGATGTGTAGTTCGCGGGGCGCGGCTTTGGAGTCCAGCGAGCGCCCCACGAACTCCCGCATGTCGGCCAACGTGGGAGGGGGGGCCCCGGCGGCAGTCACAACCGCCGCGGCGACCCGTTCGCCGAGCCGGTCGTCCGGTACGGCGAACACCGCGCAATCGGCTACTGCAGGGTGTTGGCTGATGGTCGCTTCGACCGGGCCGGGCATGACGGTGAGCCCTCCGGTGTTGATCGCCTCGTCGACCCGCCCCAGCACCGACAGCCGACCGGATTCGTCGAAGCACCCCAGGTCGTCGGTGTGGAACCATCCCGGCTGCCCGAACGGGTCGGGCTGTGGCGGATTGCGATATCCCGACGCCAAGGTGGCGCCTCCGATCACGATGCGCCCCGCACCGGCAGGGGCGGGATCGTCGATCCGCACCTCCACCCCGTTCAGCGGCACCCCGTCATAGACACAACCCCCCGAAGTCTCGCTGGAGCCGTAGCTCCGCACCACGGTGATCCCGGCTTCTTCCGCACCGCGCAGCACCGGTGCGGGGGCCGGTCCGCCGCCGAGAAGAACGGCGTCCAGTTCGGCGAGCGCGGCGCAGGCAGCCGGGTGGGTCAGAGCCTTCGCCAGCTGATTGGCCACCAGGGAGGTATAGCGGCGGCCGGAACCGAGCTCGGATACCGCACTTGCAACATCGGCGGGATCGAAACCCCGGGAGACATCCAACTCGGCGGGAACCGTCCCGGCCAGGACGCTGCGCACCAGAACCTGAATTCCGGCGATGTGGTGGGCCGGCAGCGCGATCAGCCAACTTCCCGGGCCGCCGAGCCGGTCGTGGGTTGCTGACGCGCTGGCGATCAGCGCGGCGGGGGTCAACATGGCCCCCTTCGGGATGCCGGTCGTTCCCGAGGTAGCGATCACCAGCGCGATGTCATCGGCGATCTCGTCGCCGACCCGCAGCGACGTGGTGAGCAATTCGCTTGCCCGCAGATCACCGGCCGGAACCGGGGCCATCGGGGAGTCCCGGCCATCCAGGACGCCTTCCAGAGCGGCTAACAGGGACAGCGCCGACGGGCTGGGCGGAATGATCAACGCCCGCAGGGTGGCTATCCGGTCTCCTCGTTGCCGCGTTCGTCATCCAGTGGCCAACCGTAGGCGGCCAGCTTGGCCCTCACCCGCTCGACCTCGGAAGGTTGGGGCAGTTGGTCGGTGATCCGCAGAATTTCCGCACCGATGTCGATGAAGCCGAGCTGAGGCAATGCCTTGAGTTGGCCGGCCACTTCAATGATCTCGTCAGCGGTTAGTCGACGAGATAGCAGAGCCACGATCGGCAGGTAGTCGTTGCGTGGAACGCCGTTCGGGTAGCCGGCCCGAAGCCAGGAGACGATATTGCCCAGGAATCGGTTCACGGCTATCACCTCTCATGACGGGACGTGCCGAAGGCGTCCGGTTGAGATTTTAGGGTCTGTTGCGGCGGTGCACGCCCGGTACTTTCTCGCTTCAGTAAAGCATCGAAGTACGCGGAGTGAACTACTGATGAACTCCTGACCCAGACCGGTAAAGCCGCAGGTGGACCAAGGTCGCTTCGCTGGCAGTAACTTGCCAAAAATCAGCGGCGGGCCCCACGATAGGCGCCATGGGGACAGAGATGATCATCCTGGTGTTGCTCATCGCCACCGCGCTGGCGTTTGACTTCACCAATGGGTTTCACGACACGGGCAACGCGATGGCGACGTCGATTGCCACCGGCGCACTGAAACCCAAGACCGCAGTGATCCTGGCCGGCGTCCTGAATCTGGTGGGTGCGTTCCTCTCAGTTGAGGTCGCGATCACGGTCACGACCGCGGTACTAAAGGTGCAGGACAGTAAAACTGGGCAGCTGCTGCCGAACATCGATGCGTCGATGGGCTTGACCATCATCTTCGCGGGCCTCATCGGTGGCATCCTCTGGAACCTGCTCACCTGGCTGTTCGGCATCCCCTCGAGTTCGTCTCACGCATTGTTCGGTGGACTGATCGGGGCCGCACTGGCCGCACTCGGCCTGGGCGGAGTGAACTGGCCCGGCGTCACCCAGAAGGTACTCATCCCCGCCGTAGCCGCACCGGTGATCGCCGGCATCGTCGCCGCCTGCGGAACCTGGCTGGTGTACCGGATCACCCGCAAAGTTCTGCACCGGCGCCGTGAGACGGGTTTCCGTTGGGGGCAGATTGCCACGGCGTCGCTGGTCGCCCTGGCGCATGGCACCAACGATGCGCAGAAGACGATGGGCGTTATCGCACTGGCGCTCATCACCACCGGCCATCTGACCGGAGACGTCAAAAACGACGGTCTGCCGTTCTGGATCATCGCCAGCTGCGCCATCGCCATCGGGCTGGGCACCTACCTCGGTGGCTGGCGGGTGATCCGGACCCTGGGCAAGGGGCTGGTCGAGATCGAATCACCGCAGGGCCTGGCCGCGGAAGCCTCCTCGGCGGCGATCATCCTGAGTTCCAGCGCGGCGGGTATGGCGCTGTCCACCACCCACGTCGCGACCGGCTCGATCCTGGGCAGCGGCGTCGGCAAGCCCGGGGCGCAAGTGCGCTGGGCGGTTGCCGGCCGGATGGCCGTCGCCTGGCTGATTACCCTCCCGGCCGCCGCACTGGTCGGTGCGCTGTCCTACTGGCTGTCCTATTTCGTGAAGACGGCAACCGGATCGGCGTTGGCCGGTGACGGTGTGATCTTCCTGATCCTGGTGGGGCTGTCCTTCTACATGTGGTGGCGGGCTCAGCAGCAGAAGGTCGATTCCAGCAACGTCAACGCCGACTGGGACGAGTCAACGAATTCCGTTGTGCCCGCTGATGTTCGCGAGATGGCCGGGGCTGAGGCCGCCGCGAGTTCGTCAGGGATCACGCAACCGAAGACGCCGGTCTGAGAGGGGATGAGCTGATGCGTTACCTGGAGTCGATTCTCACTGTTCTGGTGGTGGGCTTGATCTTGGGTGCAGGCCTGCCCGCGCTGTTCGCGACCGGAATGCTTGCGTATTCCCATGGGGCCGGCGGCGAGGAAGCCGATCACCTCATGCACAAGCCCAACCCGGCGTTGAAGTACCTCGGAATCCTGCTGTTCGTGGTCGTCGCCTTCGTGATCCTCACCGGGGTCGCCTGGATCACCAAATCGACGATCATGCACCACTTCGGGGTCGACCTGTTCCCGATGATCTCGAAGAAGTGAGGTAGCGATGTCGGTGGAGCATCAGGACGGGTTCGTCGACAACGTTGTCGGGTGGCTGCATGAAGGCTATCCGCACGGGGTGCCGCCGAAGGATTATTTCCCGCTGCTGGCACTGCTGATGCGCTCGCTCACCGAGGAGGAAGTGGTCAAGGCGGCGCGGACGATCGTGCGGCAGGTCGACGCTGATACGCCGGTGAGCGAGCAGCAGATTCGCAACGCCATCCATGAGGTCACTGAGAAGGTACCCAACCCCGAAGAAGTTCATCAGGTCGCCGCTCGTTTGGCGTCGGTGGGTTGGCCGCTTGAAAACGGCCGCTAGCAACTGCTTAGGGGCGGGGCATCGCGCCGCGCAACGGGTGGTACTCGGGTACCTGCACGAAGATCAGTGTGATCCCGTCGGGATCGTGGATGTGCATCTCGAATAAGCCCCACGGTTCCTGACGGGCTTCACGCGCGATCGTTACGCCGCGGTCGCGCAGTTCCTGTTGGGCGGCGTCGATATCGCGGACCTGCAACCACAAGGCGCCCGGGAATGGCCCCTCGGCATCACCGGGCCTACCGTGGCCGGCTAGTTCGATCAGCGACTGCCCGGCGAAAAATACAGTGCCACCAGGATATTCGCGCGCGATCGCGAGTCCGATCGCGTCCCGATAAAAGACCAGGGAGCTTTCGTAATCCCTCGGGCGGAAAAGAACGCGGCTGGCAAGAATTTCCATGACTCGTCCTTCCCTCAACTCGGCTGCATCCGCTGGCGCTTGAGCACGGCGTTGAGCACCCCGGGGGCGACCACGTCGAGCGCTCGGGCGCTGACCCCGAACCGCGGGGCGATGCGCACCGGGCGGTGCCGGGCCGCGTCGATCATCCACTGCGCGGCCTCCTCTGACGTCAACGCCGGCATGCCGTCATAGGCCTTGGTGGGCGCAATCATCGGGGTCGCGACCAGGGGGTAGTACAGCGTGGTGGAGTGCACCCCGTTGCGCGCCCACTCCGTCTCGATCACCCTGCTCACCGTCGACAACGCGGCCTTGGAGGCGTTGTAGACGCCGAACAGCGGAGAGGCCTCGCTGAGTACGCCCCACGTCGCGACGTTGATGATGTGGCCGTCCCGGCGTTCGATCATCCCGGGTGCCAAGCCGCGAATCAGTCGCAGCGGGGAGTAGTAATTCAGGGTCATCGTTCGTTCGACGTCGTGCCAGCGGTCCAGTGAGTCGGCCAGCGGCCGCCGGATCGAGCGGCCGGCGTTGTTCACCAGGATGTCGACTCCGCCGAACCGGCTTTCGACGATCTCGACCAGTTCGTCGACCGCGTCGAGGTCGGACAGATCGCACGGGATCGCCGCCGCGGTGCCGCCGGCCTCGGCGATCCGTTCGGTGAGGGCGTCGAGCAGATCCGCGCGCCGGGCGACGACGATGACCTCGGCGCCCTCCTTGGCGAACCGTTCGGCCCCGGCTTCGCCGATCCCCGAGGACGCCCCGGTGATCAGCACCCGTTTTCCGCGCAGGGGAATTCGAGTGCGGTTGGGCACACTCAGCGGTGGGCGCATACCGGTCAGGGCGATCGCCTCGGTCAACCTGCGGCGCAGTGATGTCACAAGAACTGAGTCTATGGAGGCTCAGAAGTAGCGGGGGAACGGCGTCCAGTCGGGATCGCGTTTCTGCAGGAACGCGTCGCGTCCCTCGACTGCCTCGTCGGTCATGTAGGCCAGCCGGGTGGCTTCACCGGCGAACAACTGCTGGCCCACCAGACCGTCGTCGAGCAGGTTGAAGGCGAACTTCAGCATCCGTTGTGCCTGAGGTGATTTGCCGTTGATCTCACGAGCCCACTCGCATGCGACGTTCTCCAGATCGGCGTGGTCGACCACCTCGTTGACCGCACCCATGTGGTGCATCTGTTCGGCGGTGTAGGTGCGGCCGAGGAAGAAAATCTCCCGGGCGAACTTCTGGCCTACCTGGCGGGCCAGGTAGGCGCTGCCGTAGCCGCCGTCGAAGCTTCCGACGTCGGCGTCGGTTTGTTTGAAGCGTGCGTGCTCGCGACTGGCCAGGGTGAGGTCGCAGACCGCGTGCAGGCTGTGCCCACCGCCGGCCGCCCAGCCGTTGACGAGGCAGATCACCGGCTTGGGCATGAACCGGATCAGGCGCTGCACCTCAAGAATGTGCAACCGCCCGGCGCGGGCCGGATCGACGGTCTCCGCCGATTCCCCCGCGGCGTACTGGTAGCCGGTCCGGCCGCGGATGCGCTGGTCCCCGCCCGAGCAGAACGCCCAGCCGCCGTCCCTGGCCGACGGGCCGTTGCCGGTGAGCAGCACCACGCCGACGTCGGGGGACATCCGGGCATGGTCCAGCGTCCGGTACAACTCGTCGACGGTGTGCGGACGGAAGGCATTGCGGACCTCGGGGCGATTGAAGGCCACCCGGACCGTCGGTTGCAGCGCGCCGCCGTCCAGCCGGCGGTGATAGGTGATGTCGGTGAGGTCCTCGAAGCCCTCGACCGGCTGCCAGAGTTCGGGCTTGAACGGGTTGTCGCTCACGCCGACGACGGTAGTCCACCGCTCGGCGTTAGAGGGCGAGGCCGTGCTCCCGCAGTGCATCCAGCAGTCCGGTGGGGCGCTCGTCGGTGGGTAGTGGGTCCACCAACGCGAAGGAGCAGCCGAGTTCGGCGGCCGCGCCATCGTTCTCCTCGCTGTCGCCCACCATCAGCGTCTCCGCCGCGGTCACCCCGAGCCGGTCCAGTGCGATCTGGAAGATCCGCGGATCCGGCTTGATCACACCGGCTTCGAACGACAGCACGTAGCTGTCGGCGGCCGTTCCCGTGGCCTCGAACGCGTCACGGATATCCCAGGCGATGTTGGACACCACCGCCGTCGGAATGCCGTCGGCCCGCAGCCCGTCGAGGACTTGGACGGTGTCGGGGTAGGGCGTCCACGCCGCCGGGTCGATGACCCGCTCGTAGAGCACTTCGGCATGCCGGTCGGCAAGACCGGAGACGGCCAGGACGTGCAGGTACGCCTCCCGGTGCAGGTCTGGCTTCAGATCGCGGTTCAGCCACGCCGCGTAGGCCCGTTCGGTCATCTGCACCCCCGGGCCGGTCGGGTGGGTCAGCCGGTCCATCAACTCGGCCGCCACCTCCTCGTCGACACCGTCCATACCGGCGAACCAGCTGTCGTCGTCGTCAAGGCGGAACAGCGTCCCGGAGAAGTCGAATAAGACCGCCCGCAGCTCAGCCAATGGATCGCTCCGAACCTGACCAGAACTGCGCCCGCACCGCCTTCTTGTCCGGCTTGCCCAACGCGGTCACCGGTACCGAGTCGACCACCACCACCTGTTTGGGTGACTGCACCGAGCCCTTGCGTTCCTTGACCGCGGCCTGGATCTCGGCGGTGACCGTCGCGACTGCGTCCGCGTCGGACGGGTGTCCGGGCCGCAATACGATCACCGCCGTCACCGCCTCACCCCACTTGTCGTCCGGCGTGCCGATCACGCAGACCTGCGCGACGGCGGGGTGCTCGGCGACCACGTCTTCCACTTCGCGCGGGAACACGTTGAATCCGCCGGTGACGATCATGTCCTTGACCCGATCGACGATGTAGAAGAAGCCGTCGTCGTCCTCCCGGGCCATATCGCCGGTGCGCAGCCAGCCATCCTTGAACGTCCTGGCGGTCTCTTCCGGCAGATTCCAATACCCGCCGGCCAGCAGTGGACCGGAGACGCAAATCTCGCCGACTTCGCCTGCCGGGACCGGGTGGCCGTCGGCGTCCAGAAGTGCGGTGCGGGCGAACAGCGTCGGCCGCCCGCAGGAGGTGAGGCGCTTCTCGTCGTGGTCTCCCTTGGCCAGGTAGGTGATCACCATCGGCGCCTCGGACTGCCCGTAATACTGGGCGAAAATCGGCCCGAACCGCCGGATGGCTTCGGCCAATCGGACCGGGTTCATCGCCGAGGCGCCGTAGTACACCGTCTCCAGCGACGACAGGTCGCGGGTGTGGGAGTCGGGGTGGTCCATCAGCGCGTAGATCATCGACGGCACCAGCATGGTCGCGGTGATGCGGCGCTCCTCGATCGTCGCCAGCACCTCGGCCGGATCGAACTTGGGCAGCACGATCATCTCGCCGCCCTTGACGATCGTCGGCACGAAGAACGCCGCCCCGGCATGCGAGAGAGGCGTACACATCAGAAACCGCGGATGGTCGGGCCACTCCCACTCCGCGAGTTGCGCCGTGGTCATCGTGAGAATGGAACTCACCGTGCCCATCACACCCTTGGGCTTGCCGGTGGTCCCACCGGTGTAGGTCAGCCCACCGATGTGATCGGGTGGCAGGTCGGCCGCCACCAACGGTTTCGGGGAGTATTTCGCGGCCTCGGCGATCAGGTCGACGCCCACGTCGGCTAATTCCGGGGGCACCGGCCCCAGGGTGAGCACCTGGCGCAGCGAGGGCACCTTCGCCAGCAGTCCCACCGCCCGCTCGGTGAACATCGGGTTCGGGTCGATGATCAGCGACGTCGCCCCGCCATCGGACAACACGTAGGCGTGGTCGTCGAGTGAGCCCAGTGGGTGCAGCGCGGTGCGCCGGTAGCCCTGGGTCTGCCCGGCGCCGATGATCATCAGCACCTCGGGGCGGTTCAGCGAGAGCAGACCGACGGTCGCGCCGTCACCGGCTCCCAGTGTTTCGAAAGCCTGGATGTACTGGCTGATCCGCATCGCCAGTTCGCCGCCCGTCATGGTGGTGTCGCCGAGGAACAACAGCGGCTTGTCCCGGTGCCGCTTCAGCGCCCCGACGGTCAGGTGGCCGGCGTGCAGGGGTTGACGCAGCAGATCCTCGCTCATGGGTGCAACATTAGAACGTGTTCCAGTTTGGAGCCAGGGAGTCGGGTGCGCGCGCTGGTCAGTGCCCGATGCAACTGCTGGCCACCGCGATCGGCTGGCTCGGAGCGTCGTAGGCGGCCACCTGCGCGGCCCGGGTCAGCGGGTTGAGCTTCGTGGGGGTCATGCCGGAGACGGGCGCGGTCACGCAGGTGGCGGCCGAGCCGGTGCTCGGCTGGGCCTGGGCCGGCGCACCGAGGGCCAGGCCCCCGGCCATGATCCCGGCCGCGAAAGCCGATCCGGTCAGTGCGGTGACGATGCGGCGGGTGATGGTGGTGGTCATCTCGATTCCTTTGCTCTGGGTGGCCCTCCCGATGGGTTTTCCGGGCTGGTGACGCCCACTCTGCAGGGCGTTGTTCGCCACGACCGTCAACCGGCTGGCCGTTAGGGGAGGGGACAACGGGATCAACCGATTGGGGGAAATCGGCCAAGAATTGATGCTCGGGGTGGCACCCTATTCGGTATGGAGCAAACTGCCGAACCCCGCTTTCTCGACGAACGGCTGGCCCACTGGGCCCAAGTGAAGCCCGACGAGCAGGCCATCATTTATCTGGACCGCAGCTTTACCTGGGGCCAATTCAACGAACGCGTGCGCCGATTGGCCGGTGCGCTAGCCGAGCGCGGGATCGGCCGCGGCGACGTGGTGGCCTTCCTGGACAAGAACCATCCGGCCTGCCTCGAGACCACGATGGCCGCCGCATCCCTGGGTGCGGCGACGGCGATCGTCAATTTCCGGCTGGCCGGGTCGGAGATGGACTACGTCATCAACGACTGCGGGGCCAAGGTCATCATCGTCGGCGAAGAACTCAAAGGTTCGATCGACGCGATCCGTGACCATCTCACCCACGTCGAGCACGTCATCACCGTCACTCCGGAGGGTACCGACGGCGACGAATACGAGGCCATGTTGGCCGCCGCCACGCCCCGCGACCGCGGCGCCGACGTCACCCCGGAAGACGTCTGCGTGATCATGTACTCCTCGGGTACGACCGGAAACCCCAAGGGAATCAGGCTGAGTCAGGGCAGCCTGATGGCTCACACCCTGAACGCCGGCGGCGCCTTCGCCGAGTTCGTCTCCGATGACATCAACATGGTGTCCATGCCGTTGTTCCACGTCGGCGGTTCCTCCTATGCGCAGTTGGGCATCCACGCCGGCATCCCCAGCTTCGTGACCCGCGAGGTCGACGGCGCGTCGCTGGCCGGGGCCATGTTGGCCGGCGCCACCCGCACCTTCCTGGTGCCGGCTGTGCTGGCCAAGGTGATGGAGATGGGTCCGGACGTGATCGCGCTGTTCAACCGGTTGCGCACCTTCGTCTACGGCGCCTCCCCGATGCCGCCTGCGTTGCTGGCCCAGGCACTCAAGGACTTCCCGAACACCGATTTCGTCCAGGTGTACGGCCTGACCGAGGTGTGCGGCGCGGTCACTGTGCTCTCGCCGCAGGCCCACCGCGACGAATCCCGCCCCGAACGCCTCACCAGTGCCGGCCAGCCCGCACTCAAGGTCGAGGTTCGGGTGGTCAATCCCGACACCCTCGAAGACGCTCAGCAAGGGCAGCCCGGTGAATTGTGGTTCCGCACACCGCAGGTGATGGAGGGCTACCACAACAAGCCCGACGCCACCCGGGAGGCCATCACCGAGGACGGGTGGTTCCGCACCGGTGACATCGGTCGCGTCGATGACGGTGGCTTCGTCTTCGTCGAAGACCGGCTCAAGGACATGATCATCTCCGGCGGAGAGAACATCTACTCCGTCGAGGTTGAGCGGGCCCTGACCGATCACCCGGCCGTCGCTGACGCCGCGGTGTTCGGCATCCCCGACCCGAAATGGGGCGAGTCGGTCAAGGCCGTCGTGGAGCTTTCCGCAGGTCAGGAGGTCTCCCCGGAGGACCTGGTCGCCTGGTGCAAAGGAAGGCTGGCGGGCTATAAGTGCCCCCGCAGCGTCGAGATCATGGCTGAGCTACCTCGCAACCCAACCGGGAAGCTGCTCAAGAAGGATCTGCGTAAGCCGTACTGGGATAAGGCAGACCGCGCCATCTGATGCCGGCCGGCGCGCTGACGTGATGCCGCCGCCGCTGGACGATCTGCTGGAGCGCCTGCACGTTGTCGTGTTGCCGATGCGGGTGCGCTTCCGCGGTATCACCATGCGCGAGGTGGCGTTGATCGACGGCCCGGCCGGTTGGGGTGAGTTCGGGGCTTTCCTGGAGTACCCGCCGTCCGAAGCCGCGCACTGGCTGGCCTCGGCGGTCGAATCCAGTTATGCGCCAAGGCCTTCGGGGATACGTGACCGGATTGCCATCAACGCCACCGTGCCAGCGGTTGCACCCGGACAGGTGGCCGAGGTGCTGGCCAGGTTTCCCGGTTGCACCACCGCCAAGGTCAAGGTGGCCGAACCCGGGCAGACCCTGGCCGAGGACGTCGCCCGGGTCAACGCGGTCCGCGCGGTGATCCCCACCGTCAGGGTGGACGCCAACGGCGGCTGGAGCGTGCCGGAGGCGGTGGCGGCCGCACAGGCCTTGACCGCCGACGGAACGCTGGAGTACCTCGAGCAACCCTGCCGGACGGTCGCTGAACTTGCCGAGGTGCGCCGCCGGGTGGCGGTACCGGTGGCCGCCGATGAGTCCATCCGCAAGGCCGAAGACCCGTTGGCGGTGGTGCGGGCCGGTGCCGCCGACATCGCGGTGCTCAAGGTCGCCCCACTGGGCGGGATCGCCGCCCTGCTCGACATCGCCGCCCAGATCGACATCCCGGTGGTGGTCTCCAGCGCGCTGGACTCGGCGGTCGGCATCGCCGCCGGCCTGGCCGCCGCGGCGGCACTGCCCAAGCTGGCACATGCGTGCGGACTGGGCACCGGCGGGCTGTTCGTCACCGATGTCGTCGATCTGCAACCCGAAAACGGGAGCCTGCCCGTCCTCGACGTCAACCCGGATCCGGCCCGACTGGCCGCCCTGGCCGCCCCGTCGACCGTCGCGACTGGTGGATCGCCCGGGTGCGGGAATGCCACGCACTGCTA
>Ga0164293_10002166_pt1 | contig 16624 bp, 14 predicted proteins | sample GEODES118metaG_FD_111487 | JGI IMG/M metagenome (GOLD analysis project Ga0164293, IMG submission 111487) | Eutrophic lake water microbial communities from Lake Mendota, Wisconsin, USA - GEODES118 metaG | ecosystem: Environmental > Aquatic > Freshwater > Lake | place: USA: Lake Mendota...
GGCGGGCACGCTCCTTCCCTGACCCAGCTCGCCAACGGCGGGCACCGTAAAAAAAGGGCCCAGGAAGAAGAGGGCCCCGAAAGAAGAGGGCCCCGAAAGAAAAGGGCCCCGTGAATAGAGCTCGGAAAAAAAGGCCCAGCGCAAAAAAATAGGACTGCCCGGTGGCAGTCCTGTCTCGTTGTTTCCGTTTAAGAGAAGAAGAAACTTACTTCTTCTTCTTAGCGGTCTTCTTGACAGCCTTCTTAGCAGCCTTCTTCTTGGGAGCAGCTGCCTTCTTAGCGGCTTTCTTCTTGGCCACAGTACGTCCTCCGTAAAAATTAGCGGCAAACCGACGCCGGGTTCCACAGAGGTTCCCGCCCGCAGGCTTACCAACCCAAAACAACTTAAACAATTAATCTTCCCGAGAGAGGAAGACTTAGTTCCGATTGGTTGGTATCCGCTTGACTTCCGATGTGCTTGTTCGCGGCAAACGATCCCTCGAAACGGTTTCCGTTCCTGCGACCATCTGCTGCAAACGCACACACAGATGTCCCGCGAATGCCAGTGTTGTAAACGATAGCAAAAACAATTTCAACACTTTTTTGAAAAAAACTTCCCGCCTGCAACGTCTTCCAGACCTTTGTTCATCCCACTCCGCGCTACAGCGCAACATCCGCGATACCAAAACTCAATTGACTGGACTGCTCTTAGTACAAAAGACTTTATGCAATCACTTGCTAAACAGTCTTGCATTTCAAACGCGCTGCCCAAACGAAAGCTGGTTACTCACAATGGTGTGATTCGGAAATGGACAAAGAGTCCAACGAAGTCGCGACGTCATCCGGCTTGCGCCCGCGTAATGCAATTGATTTCCCAAAAAACCCGCGTATGGCTGCCGCCGGATACCGTCTGGCAGCGACATCCGGAACCTTCCCAAAGTTGCAGTCCGGGGATTCGTTTCGGCGCGCACGAACCAGCTTCGGGGGTCCACTGCAGACAGAATATTTCGGTCAGCATGTTTGCAAAAATTGCACTCAGAAAGCGCTGACACTGTTACTCGAGTACACGCCACCGCCGCCGCATGAAGTGCACGCAGCCTGTTTCTGATGAGCCTTCCCTACGATGAAAAAAATTTTTCATTTTTTTGAATCATCGGGCTGACTTCGCCTGCTTTCCTCCCGTTTCGAATCCCCGCTCAGTGATTGCACGAGGCAATCATGACCACGTTTGCACGATCACCAGGAACAACTGCACCAAGAAGACAAGCAGCGTGAGTTTCAATTCGGCAAATAACAGCCACGCGGATCCGTCGGTCGGGCCCCATCTCTCCGCGAATTCCCGCCGCGTTCAATAGTTAGCGTTGGCGCTGCACTTGAATTCCGACAATCAAAGCGGCTGGCTCTCGGCGAAAGCTCTTCATTCACCCCTGGGATGGGCGCATAAAAAACGGCTGCGGGAAATCTCCCACAGCCGTTTGTCGTTTTCTCAACTCGAGCTTCTGCCGAATCTCAAGCTATCGCGTCAGCCTAGCTTCCCTTGGAAGTGCCGCCGCTTCCGGCTACGGCGGGCTCATCCTCGACTGGAGCGACCACGCCTTCGAACTTGAGGTGCTTCATTTTGCCCTCTTCGTTGCGGACCACTTCAACCAGAATCTTGTTCTTCCCGGCGAACGAATCGCGGAGCAACTCTTCCGAGAGCGGATCCTCGACGTAATTTTCGAGGGCCCGACGCAAAGGCCGAGCACCGTAATCCAGATTCGTTCCCTTTTTGATCAGGAATTCCTTGGCGTCGTTGGTCAATGACAACTCGTAACCGCGTTCCACCAGGCGTTCCCGGATCTTGCTCAGTTCGAGGTCGATCACCAGTTTGAGATCCTTCTTCTCGAGATGGCGGAAGATAATTGGTTCTTCCGACAACCGGTTCAGAAACTCCGGACGGAACGCCCGCTGGATCTCGTCGAACACCCGGGATTTCATGCTCTCAAAGGAGGCATCTTCACCGGCCCCCGGCAAGCCGAACTGCGACTCGTTCTTGATTGAATGCGCGCCAACGTTGGTGGTCATAATCAAAATCACGTTGCGGAAATCGACGTTGCGGCCGAAGCTGTCGGTCAATCGTCCCTCTTCCATCACCTGCAACAACATGTTGTAGATGTCCGGATGGGCCTTTTCGATTTCGTCCAGCAACACGACAGCATAGGGCCGACGACGAATCTTCTCGGTCAACTGCCCACCCTCTTCATAGCCAACGTAGCCCGGAGGGGCGCCAATCAGCCGGCTGAGGTTGTGCTTCTCCATGTACTCGCTCATGTCGATCGTCACGAGTGCATCGGCATCGCCGAACATGAACTCGGCCAAGGCCTTGGCGAGCAAGGTCTTACCGACACCCGTCGGACCAGCAAACATGAAACTGCCAATGGGCCGCTTGGGATCCTTCAAGCCGCTGCGGCTTCGTCGCACCGCCTTGGCAATCGCCTTGATTGCCGCGTCCTGACTGATCACTTTCTTGTGCAACTCGTCTTCCATCTTGATCAGACGGAGACTGTCCTCTGTGGAGAGCCGAGTCAGCGGAATGCCGGTCATCTTGGAAATCACTTCGGCAATCACCTCGGCGTCCACCAAGCCGTCGGTTTGTTGGCTCTTTTCGCGCCACTCCCGCTTAATCTGTTCCTTCTTCTTCCGCAGCTTGTCGGCCTGGTCGCGGAGCGCCGCTGCCTTTTCAAAATCCTGATTGGCAACCGCGTCTTCCTTTTCCTTGTTCAGGCGCTCGATATCTTCGTCGATTTCCTTGAGATCCGGCGGACGCGTCATCGAACGCAGACGCACGCGGGCCCCCGCTTCGTCAATCACGTCGATCGCCTTATCCGGCAGGCAACGAGCCGTGATGTAGCGGCTCGACAAGTCCACGGCAGCAGCCACGGCATCATCGGTAATCTGAACGCGATGGTGCTCCTCATACCGGGCCCGCAGTCCCTTGAGGATCTCGATGGTCTCATCGATCGAGGTTGGCTCGACCAGAATCTCCTGGAACCGCCGGGCCAGAGCGCTGTCTTTCTCGATGTACTTGCGATACTCATCCAGCGTCGTGGCGCCGATGCACTGGACTTCACCCCGTGCCAAAGCCGGCTTGAGCACATTGGCAGCATCAATCGCCCCCTCGGCTCCACCCGCTCCAACCAGCGTGTGCAACTCGTCAATGAACAGAATGGTATTCTTGTTCCGCTTGACTTCGTTCATCACGGCCTTGATGCGCTCTTCGAACTGGCCTCGGTACTTGGTACCGGCAACCATCATCGCGAGGTCCAGCACCACAATTCGTTTGTCAGCCAAAATCTCGGGGACCTCGCCGTTGATCACGCGCTGCGCGAAACCTTCGACGATCGCCGTTTTGCCGACCCCCGCTTCACCCAACAGCACGGGATTGTTTTTGGTCCGGCGACAGAGCACCTGAATCGCCCGTTCAATTTCGACTTGCCGACCAATGACCGGGTCGAGCTTCCCTTGCCGGGCCAGTTCGGTCAAATCGCGACCAAAACTGTCCAAGGCCGGAGTCTTGGAGGTCCGGGTCTTACCCTGTCCACCTTCGCCGCCCTGACCAACTCCCGCGCGACCGCCCCGCTCACTGCTTCCCTCACCACCTTCCAAGCCATTGCCCAGCAGGTTCAGGACTTCCTCGCGAACGTCCTCAAGCTTCAAGCCGAGATTCATCAACACTTGGGCCGCAACGCCCTCATGTTCCCGCAACAAGCCCAACAGCAGGTGTTCGGTGCCAACAAAATTGTGGTTCAGGTTTCGAGCCTCTTCCATCGAGTACTCGATTACCTTTTTGGCCCGGGGCGTTTGCGGCAACTTCCCCATGGTGATCATCTCTGGTCCGCTTTGGACCAGCTTCTCGACCTCCAGACGGATTTTCCGCAGGTCAACGTCGAGATTCTTCAGCACGTTGGCTGCCACACCCGTACCTTCCTTCACCAAGCCCAACAACATGTGCTCAGTGCCGATGTACTCGTGGTTGAAACGCTGAGCCTCCTGATTGGCCAGCTGCATCACCTTCCGCGCGCGGTCTGTAAATCTCTCGTACATGTTCGATCCTTTCTTCAAGCCTTATCGGCCAATCCGGGCAAAGCCCCCGGTTCGTAATTCTTTTGCCAGCCTGTCGGTCGCCAAGCAACACTGCCTCGCGTCCAACTTGCTGTTACAGTCCCGGCTTGGCTCCCAGCCAGCCCGCTGGTGCATCCAGCCGCTTCGAATCTCAATCCCTTGGTTTCAGGCCACACGCCGTCGGGAACCGGTTCCCATCGCCGCTCTTTGGTCCGGTTTCGTTGGCTCGAAATCCGAAACAACAGCTGCGACCGCAACCGAATCCTTCCCCAAACCATCCTTCCCCAAACCTGTGCCAGTTTCGACTGACGTCTGGTCGGGAAGAGCAAATGCTTGATCCATCTGAGCACGCAACTCCTGTGCCGAAATCGCAACCGGTTCATGACCGGCCCGTTCTTGCTCGCTTCCGAGTCCTCCAACTGCCAGAGTCGCGTCAATTGATTGAAGTATTGGCGCATCGACAACGGGCAATTGCTGAACACCTTCAGCTTCGGCGGAGAGGTTTGCTTGCGGAGCCTGTTGAGTTTGCCGAGCAGCGTGCAAACGCTCGCGTTCTCTCGTCGACTCCTGACTCCAAGGCAACGCCTCGTCCATCCCTTCCAGCAGATCCAGTTCTTTTACCGCCTGCTGAAATCGACCGACGCGGCGCAACACACTCGTCAGCAACAATCGCGACTCCACATCCCTGGGTCGCAATCGCAATCGTCGTTCCAAAAGCCCTTGAGCCTCGGCCCAACGACACCTTAAGTATTCCCGTTGAGCCTGATTAAACAAGGTGTCGACCCGCAACTCAGGAGCAGCTGCGAATTTGTGACCGACTTGTAACCAGTTCGGCAACCAGCGCCACGAAATCCACGCATTGACCAACCAAACCGCAGCCAAGAGTGGCCAAGCGACCAATAAAAAGCGACTTCCAAGGTAGGCCGGCCAAATCAAACTCGAAACCAAGGCCAAATTGAGGAGGACCGAGAAGAAAACGGCAAACCCAAGAGCCTGAAAGTCCCCGCGCAGCCACAAGCGTGCCAATCCCGGCCACAAACATAAAAGTCTCCAGCCCCAAGGCATGGCGGGATCTCCGGACCCAGTTCCGAAAAAACTATAACCCAAACTCCAAACTTGCCTGTAACCGGGCGACAGCATCCAGGGCATTTTCACCCCAGCCTCCCGCTACAAGCCAGAATCGCGTCAAAGTACCAAAAACACCGCCCCCCAAGTCAATCGCAATCCAGCCCCCGACGACGTCATCAAAGCCCCCCCAGTTTCTGCGACCCGCTCCATTTAACGAAAAACTGGCCGTTCCTCTTCCCCGGGCTAGTCGGCATTCGCCTAGGCAGGGCAAGTTCCTAGAATGCTGCTGGGCCCCGTTCGCCACACAAAATTCGATTTTGACGTGACGCTCGGGTACCCCGAAACCCCAACTCTCCTGCCTTACTTCCTCCTGCCAGATTGACATGACAGCATGACAAATTCTGACGATGACTCTCGCTCGATTGCAACCCTGCGTATTCTCGACGCCGCCATTAACCGCGCCGGAGAGGGGCTGCGTGTGGTCGAGGATTTTGCCCGACTCAGCCTGAACGATTCGCATCTGAGCCAGCTGAGCAAACAACTGCGGCATGGATTGACCCAGGCCTGTTCGCTCCTCGACAAGGAGCAACTCCTCGCTGCCAGAGACACGCTTGCCGATGTCGGCACTACCGTTGGATTGGCCAGCGAGTATGCTCGCACCGCCACTTCCCAAGTCCTCTTGGCCAACTTCGCTCGCGTCCAACAGTCGCTTCGCACAATTGAAGAATATGGAAAAACGCTCAGCGAAGACCTCGCTCGCCAAATTGAGCAACTGCGATATCAGTCCTACACCCTGGAAAAAGCTCTGCTGGCAACCTGGAGCAACTCGCTCAACTTGCAGGACGTCCAGATTTACGTCTTGCTCGACGGCAAAGGCTCGCCGGAAGAATTTCGCAGTCTCGTGCGACAACTCCGGGATGGTGGTGCCAACCTGTTTCAACTCCGGGACAAGCAACTCGAGCCGCGGGAACTGCTCGGTCGCGCGACTATCCTCCGGGAAGAGCTGCAACCGCATGGAATCCGATGGCTGCTCAATGATCGGGCTGACCTCGCGTTGGCCGCAGCAGCCGACGGCGTTCACTTGGGTCAGGAAGATCTCGACCTGGCGACTGCCCGCCGCATTCTTGGACCGCGCAAACTGATCGGGCTTTCGACCCATTCGATCGAACAAGCCCGGGCCGCGGTGCTGGCCGGCGCAGATTACATCGGTGTCGGACCTGTTTTCCCCAGCCAAACCAAATCATTCACCCAGTTCGCAGGCCTTGAACTGGTCCGCGAAGTCGCTGCGGAAATCAGCTTGCCCGCTTTTGCCATCGGCGGCATCGACGAGACCAACGTTGCGTTAGTCCGGAAGGCCGGACTGCAACGCGTGGCTCTTTCTGGAGCTGTCTGCCGTTCGGTCGATCCGGCTCAATCGCTCCGTGCGATTCGGGCGGCACTCTTGGATTGAGCCTCGAAAGTGGGGTACCACCACCCAACGTGCGCTCGACGAAAATTCAGTTTTTAGTCGTCATACTCGACGACCTGCTCTCTTCTCTGCAGCCAGCTCACAGAATCGCCCACTCGCACCACGCCCGCGTTAAGAACGGCAGCCGTGATTCCGCCGTGACCGCGCATCGCATTGTATCCGCCCGGACCAAGCGCCTTTTCCATTTGACTGCACGGCGCACAGTTTCCTGTTCCCACCAGGACGGCCGTGCCAATTTGAAATTCCTGCGACCTTAAAGCCAACAGGTTAATGCCTTCGACAACGATGTTGCGGCGAAGCACCTCCGGATCGACAGTCTCCCGCCGCAGCAATTTGGCCACGACCTCCAGATGCTCCGCTTGGATCAGCGTGACTTGGCGAACCGAACCCGATTTGCCCCGGTAACGATCTCCCTCCAAACCATTTTCCAATCCGATCGCAACCTCCGCGAGTGGCGTCACTGCCATTCCACGACCAGGTCGCACTCCAATCCAGCGGACGACGCCCGGCCCGGGGAAATTCCTCATCAAATCAAATAGCGGCATAAAAGGTTCGCTCCTCTCAGGGACCAGCTGGTCCCAAGTGACACGTCCCGTGAAATCAAGACCTTACCGTAAACCGTATTCGCGGCCCGAGCTGTCAGGGAATCCCGGCAGAATACCCCATTCGGCATCGGGAGAGCAAACCTCCCCAGTGCCTTTCGCCCCGGAATTACAAGGAAACACAATTACGGTAGAATGCGTTTGCTTTTGGCGGGGCACCTGATCGCTTCGACAAACTCAGGTTTCACGCTTACGTCTACCGAAACTTTCCAGCCCTTCAAGCCCGTAACCGCCTCGACTTTCGGCAGCGGCTGCAACTTCGCGGGGACGATCCGGGGCTGAAGGCCAAGGTTCCCACGTCAGCCCGGCGAGGTTCGAGCGTGGTTGCCGATTTCTTCCCCGGTTACCTTGACGAGTCGCCAACCCGTTCACTGAGTTTTCCAGCAGCATCGTTTTCCAGCAGCATTTTTTGGAGCACCCGCACGGTCATGCACTCGGCCAAATTGATTTGGATGAACGGCAAACTGATTCCTTGGCACGAGGCCACCGTTCACGTTCTCACGCACGCCCTGCACTACGGCTCGTCAGTTTTCGAGGGGATTCGCTCGTACGATACTCCCCAAGGACCGGCGATTTTTCGTTTACAGCCACACATGCAGCGACTATTCGACTCGGCCAAGTGCTATCGCATGCCGGTCCCCTATACGCCCGCAGAACTGACTGACGCCTGCTGTCAGGTCGTTGCGGCAAACGGGCTCAAAGGCGCTTATATTCGCCCCCTGATTTTTCGCGGACAAGGCACGGTCTCGGTCATTCCCAAGGGCGAATCACATATTGATGTCTGCATCGTTGCCTTCGAACTCGGTGAGTACCTTGGCACCGGTGCGCTCGAGAATGGGATCGATTGCTGCGTCTCTTCTTGGCACCGCGTCACCAGCAGTTCCAACCCAGTACTCGCCAAAGCTGGCGGACATTACACCAACGCTTATCTGATCGGCGCAGAAGCACGAGCCAATGGCTTTGACGAAGGCATCTCGATCAATCCCAATGGCATGATCGCCGAAGCCGCAGCGGCCAATCTGTTTCTGGTTCGCGGTGGCGTCCTCTACACACCTCCCTTGGCGGCTTCGGTCCTCGGGGGCATTACCCGTGATTCGGTCATCTGCCTTGCTCAAGACCTGGGCCTGACCGTTGTCCAGGAACAACTCCCGCGCGAACTGCTGTATATCTGCGATGAACTGTTTTTGACCGGCACGGCAGCCGAGATTACTCCAGTCCGCTCCGTCGACCGCATCCCGGTTGGCTCCGGCCGTCCCGGCCCTGTGACCCGCCAATTGCAGAAAGCCTTTTTCGACGTGGCCCGCGGCTTGGCCCCGGACCAACATGGCTGGCTCGACTTCGTCACTCAACCACAAGCCGCCCTGCAAAGCTGACGGCCGAAGCTCCTGCTCGGAAAATCATTCCCTTGCTGCGATCTCCTCCCCTAGTGGAGGGCATCTGCTCAAATTCCCTTGCGCTTCGTCGCACCTCTGCTTCGCTCGCACAGGAAAGCGAGCGTTCCCGCACCTTTCCCTGACGCCCCGTGCTTCCCCGGAGCCCCTCGTTTACTCGGCGCCGTTGGCAAAAAACTTGCTTCCCCCGTAAAGCTGTGAGATATTGCGCGGAGCTTTCCTCACTTGCTCTCCCCCAGTCATTTCATGAAAGGGTCGGGTTATGGCAACGTTGGAGAATCTTCGCAACATTGTGCTTTGCGGCCACGGTGGTGCCGGCAAGACATCGCTCGCCGACAGCTTCCTTTCCGTGACCGGCACAGTCTCCGGTCAGCACAGTGTGGAAAACGGAAATAGCATTTGCGATTTTGACCCGGAAGAGAGAAAGCACAAATATTCGATCGAAACGGCGTTGGTCCATTTCGAATACGCGGGCTGCCACTTCAACCTGCTCGACACGCCCGGATACCCGGATTTTATCGGACAAGCCATCTGCGCCCTGAGAGCTGCGGAAACGGCACTGCTGGTGATCAATGCTCACTCTGGCATTCAGGTCAACACGCGCCGGATGTTTAAAGAGGCCGGGCAGGCCGGACTGGGCCGCATGATCGTCATCAACAAGCTCGATGATGAGAACGCTCGGCTCGACGAACTGGTGTCGCAAATCCAAGAAACATTCGGTCCACAGTGCGTGCTCTTTAATTACCCCAACGATACGGGCGCCAAGCTGGAGCGGGTCACCAGCGTACTCGCACCACCGCCGGGCTCTTCTGGTACGTTTTTCGAACTTCCAGCGCTTAACGAAAGACTTGTTGAAACGATTGTCCAAGTCGACGACCAAATGCTGGAGCGATACTTTGAAGGTCATCCTCCCACCCTTGCGGAACTCTCCGGGTTGATCCCCCGCGCAGTCGCCAGCGGGGCCCTGATTCCAATCATCTGTTGCAGTGCCAAGACTGGAGTCGGCGTCGCAGCAGTACTTGAAGCCGTCAAGCTGGCGGGACTTTCGCCCCGGCATTTACCCCGGCAGGCGAAGCTCAACGACGCGGAGGTCATGCTTACCGCCGAACCGTCCGGTCCTCTCTGCGCCCAGGTCTTTCGCACGCGAATCGACCCCTTTGTGCAAAAGCTCAGCTTTATTCGCGTCTATTCGGGCACGCTGAAACGTGACGAGACCGTAACGGCCTCTCATTCCCGCAAAGGAATCAAACTCGGCCCGATTCTTTCAGTGCAGGGCGAGCAAACAGCTCCTGTTGAATGCGGCTCAGCCGGTGAAATCATTGCCATCGCCAAGATGGAGGACCTTCACGTCAATACGATGCTGGGTGATTTCCAGCTGCCCCCCATCCAGTTTCCTACTCCCATGGTCAGCCTTGCCGTCACCCCCAAGAACCGGGGCGACGAAACCAAACTCTCCAGCGCCCTCCACAAAATCGTTGAAGAGGATCCCACGTTCCACCTCGACCGCGATCCGCAGACCAAGGAGCTCATCATGACCGGGATGAGCGAGCTGCATCTCACCATCATCCGGGAACGCTTGCTCCGCCGCGACAAATTGGAAGTCGAGACCAAGCAGCCACGGATCGCCTTTCGTGAGACGATTCAGCAACCGGCTGAAGGAAGCTATCGCCACAAAAAGCAGTCTGGCGGCCGCGGCCAATTTGGCGAAGTCCACATTCGCATGTTGCCTCTGCCGCGCGGAATCGATATCAAGTCTTTCGCAGGCAAGGATCGGTTTCCCTCGATCCGCGAGTACCATTACGATCCCAAATCGAATTTCCTCTGGGTGGACTCAATTGTCGGAGGCACCATTCCTGGAAATTTCCTGCCCGCAATTGGCAAAGGCTTTGCCGAACGCATCGAATCAGGGGTGGTCGCCGGCTATCCCGTGCAGGACCTCTGTATTGAAGTCCATTTCGGCAAGTACCATGATGTCGACAGCAGCGAAGCAGCTTTCAAAACCGCTGCCCGCCAAGCCTTCCGCCAAGTCTTCGCTCAAGCTCGCCCCAGTCTGCTCGAGCCGATTGTCAAACTTGACATTACCATTCCAGAGACCCATGTCGGCGATGTGTTCAGCGACATGTCCGGCCGAGGTGGTCGGGTTGTGGGGAGCGACTCGGCCGGGGGCGGGTTCAGCGTCGTTCATCGCGAGGTGCCGCTGCGCGAAGTAACCACTTACGCCCGCACGCTTTCCAGCATGACCGGCGGAATGGGGACTTATTCCATGGAATTCAGCCATTACGAACCAATGCCCGCCAACGTCCAACACGAACTGATTACCAAATCTACCGTTGCAGGCAATGACGATGAATAGCAGCGACGATGAATAGCAGCGGCGACGATTCGTTGGTAAAGTTGACAGGCCGGTATCAAACCGGATATCGAGTTGCGTCGACCTTTTTCACCCAATCATTCACTCATGCGAATTGCCTGTCTTATCATCGCAACTGTCGCGTTCATCTCGGCAGCCTTGCAATACAACGACCCCGACCCGCTGCTTTGGGGAGCCTACTATCTTGGGATTGGCTTGTTTGCGATCCTTTCCGCCGCTGGCTTTCGTCTCCGCCTCGGCTTCATTTCACTGGTCATTGCCAGTGTGTCCTTGTTGCTCAGCACCTGGCCCGGTGTCCAGCAATACCTTGCCAATCAGGATGGGCAAACGCTGGCCAACGCCATGTCCAAAGAATTCCCTTACATCGAACAGACACGAGAGTTCGGCGGTGCCATTCTCGGGCTCGTCTCTACCATCTTCTGTTTCTCGGCTACCGCCTACCTGCCTCAACTCGCTCGCCGGCAACAGCCCGGGAGGAATGCCCGCCCCTCCAAGCCTGAATAATTACCCCAGCCCCCAGGTCGGCCATCCTGCAACTCAGTCTTTCCGCCTTTTTTCCCGGCGGTTCGCGTCTTTGGCAGCTCCCCCAAACAGCTGCAACCAAACCTCGCGTTCGGCAGCAGACATGCCTCCTCTTTCCTTCAAATCTTCGCCCGTTTCACGCTCCGCTGTGGCACGCTCTTCTTCGGCAGTCTGCAGGCCCAGCGAATCGAACCAGGTTTCACAGTCGACAGCGCGCGCTCTGCGCCGCTCAGCCGCTTGACGCACCCGACGATCATTCGAGACGACGACCACTGATCGGGGAGCGGAATGCTGCTGCAACATCAGTTCAATCTTTGAGTCTGCATCAGCGAAACCACGGGCAAACTCCACTCGGATTCCTTGAACTTCCAAAACCGCGGGCAACTCCCGGTTCTCGCTATTGGCATCAAAGACAATCGTCGTCCGCCCGCGCTGGTCAGGCTCCAGCCGAGCCGCAATTCTCCCCGCCAATTCTTCTCGGGCGCGCTGCAGATTCCCCGGTCCGCCAAGGCTCCGGCGGGTCCCCAACGTGTGCAACAAATTGTAGCCGTCGATGATGATGTATTCGGGCAATTCCCAACTCCTGCCAAAAACTGAATCAACTCCAGCAATTTCTTGAAGCCAAACCGACGCTCGTCAAGTCGCCACAAACGGGCAGGCTCACGCTACCGCAATATCCGCCACGGCCCGTTACCCACCCGGCCAAACCGCCTTGACACAAAATGCGCTAAAGCTGAAAACCGACGCTCCTCGATTAATTCGACCCCGAATCGAGGCAATTCCCTGATATCTCTGGGCGGTTCGACTTCGAACTTTCGCCCAGATAATAATCGCCCATCTCCGCTCGGTGGCAATCCACTGCTTTGAACCGGATCCAATTCTGCCATGCAACCGGCTAACCACCCACCCCGACTCAGCCAAATTGCCCAAGACTTGGACAGCCAAGGCTTTCGCCTGCGCTTTCGCCGGGAAATCGCCGCTGATTGCCAGCTCCCCTCGGCCAGCGACATCGATCGGTTACTGTCTGTCTACCGGCATCTGATGTTCCCCTCGATTTTTGCTCCTGCATCCAAGCTGGCCACCCGAACCAATTGGATTACGGAGGCGACTCTCGAGGAACTGCAACAGCAACTCCTCTGCCTGATGAATTGGACCATCAGCGGATTCACCTCCCCAACTCCCGGCCAGCCCCAAGTTTCCGCGGTTGAGATGACCAATGCTGTCCTCCTTCAACTGCCAACCATTTCGGATTTGCTGGCTACGGATGTCCAAGCCGCCGTAGACGGGGACCCCGCCTGCCAAAACACCAACGAGGTGGTGATTTGCTATCCCGGCTTTCACGCCATCATGATCCACCGCCTCGCGCATGAAGTTTGGAAGGCCGGCGCCACTCTTTTGGCCCGCGTGATTTCTGAGTGGTCCCATAGCCTTTACGGAATCGACATCCACCCGCAAGCGACGCTTGGCAGCCACCTGTTTATTGACCATGGAACTGGCGTCGTAATTGGCCAAACCTGCCAGGTGGGAAACCACGTCAAAATCTATCAAGGCGTCACCCTGGGAGCACTCAGTTTCCCCAAAAACGAGCGGGGTGAATTTCTCCGTGAAGTCAAACGCCACCCCACCATCGAAGACCATGTGGTGATCTACGCCAACTCCACGGTACTCGGTGGCTCCACTGTCGTCGGACACCATAGTGTTGTCGGTTCCAGTGTCTGGTTAACCGAATCGATTGGACCCCATACCACGATCGTGATGGAAAAGCCTCGCCTGCGTCTGCGCAGTCAGCAGCCAACACCCTTTGATACTGCAATCGATTACCAGATTTAGCTCCAGCGCCGAGGGTGGACTGTCGCCACAGTCTCGCGGCCCCCTCATCACTCTGCACAGACTATTCACGCCGCTCGCACCTGCCAACTCTCCACCGCTGCAGCGGATTGTCCAATTCTTGCATTCAGATCGAGTCAGGTTCTGAACAGGGACTACCCCGATTTCTGCCCCCGGATTTCCTGCTGGCCTGTCAATCCGCGTTGCCGGGCCGCGGGAAAAATGAAATAATCGAAGCTCGCTGTGTCATTTTGGCGAGATTGGGCCAAACGGATAAATTCCCCAAACTTATCAGGACTCTCCCCCTGGTCTTTTCGGGAGAAGCGGTCGGTGGAGATTTTCTTCCGCTGCCTGTCGATGAAAGGATCGGCATCCCGACTCCCCACTTTGGACGGCGAACGGAAAGCGCATGACCGTGATTCGGTCGAAAGTTCCCCGCGTCTCCCAGTATTGATCGTCTCCACATTGATCGTCTCCACGGTTTCTTTCCTGTTGCCTTCAACTTCGGAAATTTGGATTGAAACCTTGACGCCGCAGGCATTTTTCAGGAATCGAAATGAAGCACGCTGTCTGGTTGCATGTCCACGTCCCCAAAGCCGGCGGGTCAACTCTCCGCCAGTTGATGAACCGGAATTTCGGCAAAGGGTACTACAATTCCAATTCGCTGCTTGAGACCAAGCAGTACACTCGCGAAGATGTCAGCGAAATCATCCGCTGCCACCCTTGGGTCCGCTGTTTCTCCGATCACAAACTGTCACTCGACCTGCCTTATCACCATGAGAACGCCGATGTCTACGCCATCTGCTTTGTCCGTGATCCTGTCGAGCGTTTTGTTTCCCGTTATTTTTTCCATCGACATCACGAAGAAGTCGCCTGCATTGCCCAGCGGATGTCGTTTCGAGACTTTGCGAATGCCGAGCTGGTGCAGCAATACGTCCATCCCCAAACCAATAGCCAGATCTATTTTCTTAACGGTGGCCGGTCTGCTGATGACCTGTCCGTAATTCAACAGGCAATCGACACCGGCCGAGCCTTCCTGTTCCCGATCGAACGCTTTGACGAAGCCTGCATCTGCCTGGAAAAGGTCTTTCCCGAGTTTTTCAACGACCTTTCCTATGTCCGCACCAACGTCTCCAAAAAGGACGAACAAATCAGTCCGGAAGACCGGGATTTTGTTTTTCGCTACTTAAAAACCGATATGCCGGTCTTTGATTTGGCCAACCAGCAATTGGACCTGCTCCTCGCCCGGTCCTTTCGTTCGGCCGAAGACAGCCAAGCTTCGCTCGCCGAATTTCAGGACCGCTGTTCGCGGCGATTCCACAACTTCCATCCCCCCCGGCCACGCGATGCCGCTCCGTCTGAACCGCTCGCCCAAGCAGAAGCCCAGAGCCCGGTTGCCCCCGCAGAAACCACTCTGGCCGGAGAAGCAGAAACCGCCGTTTGATCCTGCTTTCCAACCCCGGTTGCACGACCAGTTGGAGCTTAATGATCTTGTGCTGGCTTGTGCCAGAGAGTTTGCCGCGGCAAACAACTGTGGGCCTGCAAATGAAGACCTGCAAAGAAACAAAGTCGCGGCCATCGTGAAACGACCGCACCGCTGATTGTCATTCAACTATCGAACCGGCAACATCAAGCCACCTCAACAAAAAACCCCGCAGCCAATACTACTGACTGCGGGGTTTTGCTTTTTCAGAAGTTGCCAATCGAACGCGCCTGAAGTCAAACGCATTCATTGCAATCGATGCGAGTCAAATCAATTCGATTTGAATCAGACCCGTCGGCATTGAACCTGTCTTAATTAAACCAACGCATCAATAAGTTGCTTGGCGGCGTTCGCATCACCCATTTGGCTGACCAGTTGCTTGGCCAACTTCAATTCCTCAAAACCGAAGCGACCACCGGCTGACTTGGCTACAACAACCTTTTTTCCAGTTCCGGCAGGACGGCCGCGCTTCTTCGCTGCCGGGGCTGCGGCATTGGCAGCACCTTCGCTGGCAGGCAGATTGCCGGCTTTCCGCAATTTGCTCAGCACCATGCTGATATAAGCCGCATCAGCAGTAATTCCCTTGGACTTCAATGCTTCAGAAATCGCTTTGGGCTTGTCGCCAGGAAACTGGGTGTAGTGTTCCCGAATCGCCAACGACTTATTCTTTTTTCGCTTGGCCATCAATCAATACCTTTCAAGAAGAGATTGACCCTTAAGGGTCGAAATACAGGAATCTGATGGGGCCTATTCCCTGCCACCACTGAAACGCGAGTCTCAAGAAACGCTGCTGGCCAGCCTTGCCATCGAGCGGGCAACTTTTCCCACCCGGCAGATTCCGAATCATGTTGCGAAGAGATCGATCATCATTTACCCCAAGGCAACTGTCAACCTCTCAAGGATATATCACAGAATAATCCCCTGCATTAATTCCTTGATTTCAGAGCGGTCGAGCGACTTAAAATCGCGTTTGGCAGGTAAATAATAGATAAGACCAACCAGGAAAATGCCGAAACAATCAGGCACCAAGATAATCCTGGGGGGAAATATACAAACTGCAGTTCATATTTTCCCGGCTCCAACCAGACGCCTCGCAGCCACTGCCCTACTTGCAGGCAAGGCAGATCCAATTGGCGATCACTACCTATTTCCCTGCCCCTGACTCGCCATCCCGGAGCATATCCTTCCGCCAAAAACACAACACCAGGCTGAGTCAACTCAACTTGGGCCAGAACAGTTTGTGTAGTGCGACTCTTAATCCGGCCAGCCAATTGCAGACTCGGCTCGGCACTCCCAACCGGAATGCCTCCAGCCTCACTGTCGATTAATCCCAAGCGAAAACGTTCAATCGAGTCAGCCGGGCGGGCCAGCGCCGTGCTCCGAGGTTGATGCAGCACCCACACCCGTTCCGCTTCAAATAAAAGCTGTTTTGTCAGCACATCTTTGCGCGAACTGGGCTGACTTCCGTCCGCCAGCCAAATCAGGAATTTCTGCCAGGCCTGCTGCTCAATCGTCGCCGGAGCGTTGAGCATTCGTTCATTCCACAACCAATGGACGCGAGGATGAGCCTCCGCCACTTCCCAACGCACAACTTCCGCCAAGCGATGAACCGAGCTCGTTTCCCTCCAAGTCTGTGGCGGGTCCAGTTCATTCCAGTAGACAGGCAACTCTGGCCTCGCAGAGGGCAGGGGAGGCACACTCACCCCGGCCAACAACCAGGCATTGGCCAAGCACAACTCTGCACCACACAGCCCCAAGACCGCTAGCCTTCGCCAAAATGCTCGCCCCGGCAAATGCCGGCTTCCCAGCAGCC
>Ga0164293_10002167_pt1 | contig 16621 bp, 14 predicted proteins | sample GEODES118metaG_FD_111487 | JGI IMG/M metagenome (GOLD analysis project Ga0164293, IMG submission 111487) | Eutrophic lake water microbial communities from Lake Mendota, Wisconsin, USA - GEODES118 metaG | ecosystem: Environmental > Aquatic > Freshwater > Lake | place: USA: Lake Mendota...
ACCACCGGCGCGCCGGGCTTCACGGCATCCTCGACGTCGAGTACGTGCGGCAGCACCTCCCAGTCGACCTTGACAGCCAACACGGCGGCTCGTGCCTGGGCTTCGCTCTCGGCGATGATGGCTGCCACTGGTTCTCCCTTGTAGGCAACCTTGGTTGTCGACAGCACCGGCTCGTCATCGAGCCCGAAGTCGAGAAGGCTGAGCAGCGTGTTGAGATTGAGCGGCACATCCTTGCCGAGCAACACGCGCACCACGCCTGGCATCTTTTCAGCAGCGGACACATCAATGCGGCGGATGCGGGCGTGATGATGCGGGCTGCGCACACAGCGGATATGCAAGAGGCCTTCGAACAGGTGATCGTCGAAATAGGGCGAGCGGCCCGTGACGTGACCCAGAATATCCTGACGGCGGGTCGGCTTGCCGATCTCGTTGAGATTGTCGTCACGCTCGTTGGCAAAGAACTCCTTGCGGAACTCGATCATGCGAGCCTCCTCATATTGGCAGTTGCGAGGATGGCGTCGATGATTGGCTCATAACCGGTACAGCGACAGAGGTTCCCGGAGATCGCCTCGATCACATCAGCGCGTGTGGGCGCGGGGTTGCGGTCGAGCAACACCTTGGCGGACATCAGCATCCCGGGGGTGCAATAGCCGCACTGAGCTGCAAAATGCTCCATGAAAGCTTCCTGCAAAGGGTGTACTTTGCCATTGGCGAGGCCAGAAGCCGTCTCGACCTTGCGGCCCTCGATGGTAACAGCCATCGTCAGGCAGGACAGGTGCGTCTCGCCATCGATGATCACCGTGCAGGCCCCGCAAGTGCCCTGGCCGCAACCATATTTGGGGCTGAGGTCTCCGATGCCACGACGCAGAAACTCGAGGAGGTTCAATCCTTCCTCTGCGAACGTGGCTCTCTCAGATCCATTGAGAATGAAGGTTACAGGCTTTTTGGCCATCAGCCTCGCTCCATCTTCTCAAGTAAACGTTTGAGGTGCGTGCCTGCCACCTCGCGCCGATACCAAGCAGAGGCCAGCGCATCGGTTGGTGGATCGAGCCCATCGCAGGCAAGTTGTGCTGCGCGGGCGATGGTCGCGGCATCAAGGCCCTGGCCTTCGAGCACACGTTCAGCGGCCGTGGCCCTGAGCGGGGTTGGCCCCATGGCACCAAAGGTGATGCGCGCGCCACGGATGCGCCCGCCCTCGCGCGGCAGATGCGCCGCAATCGACATAACGGAAACGCCCTTCGGCTTAATGCGGCTGACTTTGGCAAAGGCAAAGGCGCGCGGATCACGCGGACGAGGCACTTCGATAGCCGCTATGATCGGGCTGGTGCTGCTGCGGCCACGCTCGCGCAAAACGTCTTCGAGTGGCTTTGCCGCGCCTTGTCCGGCCAATACGACACGCGCGCCGAGAGCAAGCAAAGCCACCGCAAAATCGCCGTAAGGGTGATGGGCAAAGATGTTGCCCCCGATGGTTGCCATGTTGCGCACTTGCGGTCCGCCAACCGAGCGTGCAACCGAACTCAAGTAGGCAAGATCACGATTTGCCAAAGCTTGCGCCATGGTAACGCCCGCCCCAATGCTGACCCCGTCGCCAGTCGAGCGGATTTCGGTCAGGACAGGATCGGCGCTGCGCACGATCCGGCTGGCCGATGTCCCCGCATTGACATCGCGCATCACCAGCGTGCCGCCGGCCATGAAGACCGCGTCCGGTCCCATGGCACGGGCAGCTTCTGCCAGCGTTGCATAGCTTTCGACCCTCATATCAGCCTCCAAGGCCCATGTGCGCGCGGATGGCATCAAATCCGCCTTGGTAGATGTTCTCGGCCACCATGGTCTTGAGTTCGAGCTCTCGCCCCGGCGGCGTATCGAAACGACTTTCCCAATGCCAGAAGGTGCGATCACCATCGGTGACGGGCGCGAGCCTGACATGAGCGACGTAGTTCAAGAGCGGCACGGGCGTCTCGTGCAGACAATACGAAAATGCCATGTCAGCATCGGACATCGTGAGCAGCAACTCGCGCAACTCCGAGCCGTCGGCCAGATGGAACCTTCGGACACAACCAACCTTGTCGGATGGATAACCACGTTCGATGATGCTGTCGGCCACGGCCGGATGCCATTGGTCATGACCATTGAAATCGCGCAACACGGCCCAGACCGCCTCGACCGGGGCATTCAGGACTGTGCTTTTGACGATCTTGACCATGTTCAAGCCACCATCTGGCGCTTGAGCGAGTCGAACCCCGCCTGGAAGACATTGGTGCCGATGCCGCTGACGAGGTCAGCCGCAAGTTCTGGGGCGCAATCGAACTCTGCTGTCCATTCGGCGAAGGTCTTGTCGCCATCCGTTATCGGCGTCAGCCGCAATGTCGCAATGTAATCCGTCAGAGGCATGGGCGATTCAAGGATAGAGTAGGTACAGAACATGTCGTAGTCCGACAGGCCAAGCAGTCGCTCGCGCAAGTGGTCGCCATTTTGCAGATGGAAGTCGCGTACGCAGCCGACCTTGTCAGCGGGCTCACCATTTTCAATGCGACTCTCACGGACTGCAGGTACCCACCGCGGCAACGCGTTGAAATCTCGCACCTTGGCCCAGACCTTCGCGACCGGTGCATCGATGACGGAAGAAACGTAGACACGTGCCATTTACTTCTTGCCCTCTGCATCTGGTTTCGCGCCATCGGCCTTGGGAGCGGCAGACTTTTTCGCGTCGGCCGCCACACGCTGCATATCCGACGCCTCGCGGATCAGGCCACCTTGCTTGGCAAGGTTGGATCCATCGATGCCAATGTCCGCAAGCAAGCTGTCGATCAGCGGAGCTTGAACGCGATAGCGTAGGGCAGAGTTGATCACCTCATCTGTCGGGCTGCCGCGACTGTCGTTGTTGGCACCACCATTTGCGCCATCCAGTTGGACGATCCGAATATCGCTGATCTTTTCCAGTGGCTTGACCGAGGCCGCGACAATGCCCTCGACATGTTCGAGCAGTTTGCGCCTGAACAGCGACATGCGGGCAGGATCGGTGAGCACATTCTCTGCCTCATTGAGCAGTCGCTGGGCCTCGGCTTCGACGGCGCTGCGTACCTTTTCTGCGCCTGACGCAATCGTCTGCTCCTGGGCTGACTTCTCTGCCATCAATACGTCGATGGCCTTGCGGCGCTTGGCTGTTTCGGTCTCGCGAACAGTTTTGACATGTTCTTCGGCGGTCATTGCATCGGCTTTTGCCTTGTCGGAAGCGGCGCGGGCACCGGATTCTTCAAGCGACTTCTTGTAGAGCGTGATGGCCTTGTCCATCTGAGCGGTCTCAACCGTCTTCTCGCGCTCGACCTCGAGCTTCCGGCGCTCGGTTTCGTGACTGATCCGGATTTCGTCGAGCCCGCGCTCGGAGGCGATCCGAGTGCGCTCGACATCCTCGCGGCTCTCGATCTCGGCTTCGCGCAGCGCTTGCACCCTGGCGATTTCGAGTTGCTCCAGCGACTGGCGACGCTCGACCTTGGCAGCTTCGACCATGCGGTCGCGCTCAACCTCGGCGGTTTCGACGGAAGCCTGTGCGGCAAGTTGCACCTTTCGGACCTCGGCCTCAGCATTGGCACGTGCCGACTTCTTGGAGGCCAACTCTACCACTCGGGTTTCTTCTGCGGATTCCACCTCGCGCTTGCGGTTGATATCCGACACTTCGCGGGTCTGCTGGCTGGCGATGCGCCCTTGCTCAAGCGCAAGTTCGGTGGCGATGCGCGCTTTCTCGGTGGCTTCGCGGCGGGCGATCTCTGCTTCTTCCAGAACCTTGTCACGCGCGATGGTCTGGCTGCGGATTGTCTGCTCAGCAGAAATCTGCGCGGCCTCGATCGATTGCTGGCGCTCGATTTCGAGGGCACGGATGCGCAAATCCTCGGAAATGCGCTGCTCCGAAACGTTGGAAGCCTGGCTAATGCGGAGTTTTTCAGTAATTTCGCGGGCTGTGATTTCCGCTTCATCCAGCCCTTGCTGGCGGGCAATCTCGCGGCGGCGGATGTCCTCCTCGCCTTTGATGCGGGTCTGCGTAAGGATCAGGGTCTGCGCCATACGGGCTCGCTCTGTCTGTTCACGCGCGGCGATTTCGGCTTGGTCGGTCGTGCGCTGGCGCTCGATCTCGAGAGCCTGCGTTTCCTTGTCCCGTTCGATGCGGGCTTCCGTGATGGCCTTCTCCTGAGCGATGCGAGCACGTTCGGTGCCTTCGCGCGCAGAGATCTCAGCTGCTTCCAGTGCACGGGTACGCTCGATTTCGCGGGCCGATGTCTCCTGCTCGTTGACAATGCGGGCTTCCTTCAGCGCTCGCTCCTGCAAGATCCGGGCGGTCTGGATTTGCTCTTGCGCAGCAATCTCTTCGCCCTCGATGGCTTTCGACTTGGCAATCTCGCGGCTGCGGACATCGCCCTCAGATGCTATCCGGGCCTCAGCAATGGCACGGTCGTTGGCAATACGGGCTTTCTCGATGGTTTCGCGCGCAGTGATCTGGGCCGACTCAGCCTGAGTTTCGCGTTCGGCCCGCTCGCGGGCGAGTTCTGCGCGCTGTTGCGCGCGGCGGAACTCGATATCACGTTCCTGCTCCAGCCTTGCCTCCTCGCTGGCGCGTTCGATCTCGAGTGACTGCTTTTCCGCTTCGAGGTTGCGCGTCCTGATCTGGATCATCGCGTCTTGCTCGATGTCGTTGCGAAGCTTGCGGCGGGCCTCGATGTCCTTGATCAGGACCGTCAGGCCCTCCGCGTCGAAGCGGTTGGACGGGTTGAAGAATTCCAGGCTGGTCTGGTCGATATCAAGGATGGCAACGGATTCGAGTTCAAGGCCGTTGCGCGACAGGTCATCCTGGACGGCGGCGCGCACTCTTTCGACATAGCTTGAACGGTTCTCATGCATGCCGCTCATGTCCATCTCGGCAGCAACGGCGCGCATAGCGCTCTCGAATTTACCGGCGAGAAGCGCATGCAGGCTTTCCGGTTCGAGTGTCTTCCGCCCTAACGTGGAAGCGGCCATGGCAACGGCGTGCCGCTCTGGCTGAACGCGCACGTAGAACTCGGCTTCGACATCCACGCGCATCCGATCCTTGGTGATCAGCGCCTCACTCTTGCTGCGCGAGACTTTCAGCGGTTGGGTGTTCATATTGACCGGCGTGATGTCGTGAACGATCGGCCAGACGAACGCGCCGCCATCGATCACGACCTTTTCACCCAGGAAGCCGGTCCTGACGAAGGCGATTTCCTTGGTGGAGCGCTTGTAGAGCCACTGCATCACGACATAGATGATGGCAACGGCCACGACGGCCACGATAAGCCACAGGATCAGCTGGCCGATTATTTGCCCTGTCATGTGTCATTCCTCCCGTGCTGCACCACGCGCAGCTTACTTGCCTTTGATGCGCTTGAAGGCGCGGGTCTGTTCAGTCAGCGCCACCTCAGTCGGCAGGCGCTCCATTGAAGATGCGCCATAAAAGCCATGGCAGTTGGCCGTGTTCTTCAGAACAAAGTCGGCATCCTCCGGCACCGCCACCGGCCCGCCATGGACCAGAATGATGCACTTGGGGTTGACGCGCAGCGCCGCATCGGCCCACTCGTCGACCAATGCCGGGCATTGTGCCAGCGTCAGTGCGGTCGAAGCCCCGATGCTGCCGCCTGTGGTCAGGCCAAGGTGGCAAACGATGATGTCGGCCCCGGCCTTTGCCATCGCTGCGGCATTGTCTGCGCTGAACACATAAGGCGTCGTCAGCATGTCCTTGGCGTGGGCCTTGGCGATCATATCAATCTCCAGCCCGTAGGACATGCCGGTCTCTTCGAGATTGGCGCGGAAGGTGCCGTCGATCAGGCCGACGGTCGGAAAATTCTGCACGCCCGAGAAGCCGATGCGCTTCAGATCATCGAGGAACACATCCATGATCCGGAACGGATCGGTGCCGTTGACGCCTGCCAGAACCGGTGTGTGCTTGACCACGGGCAGTACTTCTGCGGCCATTTCGAAGACGATCTGGTTGGCGTCGCCATAGGCCAGGAGACCGGCAAGGGACCCGCGCCCGGCCATGCGGTAGCGCCCTGAATTGTAGATCACGATCAGGTCGATGCCGCCCGCCTCCTCGCACTTGGCGGAGAGACCGGTGCCGGCGCCGCCGCCGATGATGGGGATGCCTTTGGCCATCATGTCACGGAAACGATCGAGAATTGTCTGACGGGCGATCATAGGCTGGCTTCTTTGCGGCGGACAGGACGGTTGCTGACGTGCAGGGCATTGAACGACGCGACAAGAGCAGCGGCGAATTCGGGTGCGTTGATGTGGTGCGGCAGCTTGATGATCTGGCGCGAAGCGGTCTGCCGCACAGTTTGCTCAATGGCGTTGAACAACGCGGCGCGGGCCGTGAGATCGTGGAATGGCTTTGCCGGCGCATCGAGCGCCGAGACCCCGCCTTCGGGCAGGAAGAAGCGCACCGGGCCTTCCATGAGGTTGAGGCGCTCGCCGATCCATTGCCCCATACGGGCGCATTCTTCCGGTGTGGTACGCATCAGCGTCACCTGCGGGTTGTGTTGATAGAAGGTGCGACCCCTGAAGCGCTCCGGCACGGTTTCGGGCGCGCCGAAATTGACCATGTCGAGCGCGCCCACCGATCCGACATAGGGCAGACGAGTGCGGATGATCGCGCCGAAACGGTCCTCCGTGCACGGGAAGACCCCACCCATCATCAGGTCGCAGAGCTCGGTGGTGCTGACGTCGATGACGCCGACGAGCTTGCCGCCATCGACCAGCTTTTCCATGGCCTGCCCGCCGATGCCGGTGGCGTGGAAAACGAGGCAGTCATAGCTCGTCTGCAAGGTCTTCACGACCTGCTGCACACAAGGCGTTGTCACGCCGAACATGGTGAGGCCTATGGCGGGTTTGCCGGCCCGTGTTGTCCGCTTTGCCTTGCGCGCCAGGACCATGCCAACCATGGCCTGCGCCGCATTGCCGAGCACCTCCTCGGTGATGGCGTTGAGACCCTGCACATCAGCGACCGAAGGCATCAGCATGATGTCGGACGCGCCAACATACTTGCTGACCTCGCCTGAGGCGACCGTCGAGACGATCAGTTTCGGTGTGCCTACGGGCAAGGCCCGCATAGCTGGAGCAACAATGGCAGTGCCTCCTGATCCGCCGGCCGAGAGCACGCCCGCGATGCCGCTTTGCCGGGCCATCCAGCGCTGGAAAGCCTCCGTCATACCGGCAACAGACTGGCCCCGATCACCGGTGAACACGCCCGAGGCACCGCGAGGATGGAAGGCGGCGATCTGGTGAGCCGGGATTTCCGCTCCGGAATGACCGCCCGAAGTCGACAGATCAACCATCCGCACCGGCAGGCCGGCGGTGCGGACGAGATCGCGCATGTAGCGCAGTTCCTCGCCCTTGGTGTCCATCGTCCCGACGACAAGAACCACGTTTTCGCCGGGGGCTGCGAGAGGCCGGATCTCCGGACTTGTCGAAAGCGCTGTCAGCGGTCGGGTGGTCACGACCTTGGCGAGTTGCTCCAGCCGTGCGACCGGAACGGGCTGCGACCAGCGCGTTGGCGCGACCGGGTTAGAGTTGTAGATTTTGATGGACGTGGAGCTGCTCGCCTGCGGTTGGGTCGCACCAGGGGGAGCCGCCGGGGCCGGAACGGCATCTTCATGGCCGTGGCGTCCGACGCCGAGGAGCCGCTGCTGCAACTCGCGGTCGGCGGCCAGATCACGGGCCGGCGCGATGCGGTTGACGCGCCCGTTGACCATGATCGCGACGTTGTCGGCAATCATGCAGGCGACACCAATATTCTGCTCGATGACCAGAACATCCATGTCGCCTTCTTCGCCAAGCCGGACCAGCATTTCCTCGACTTGAGCAACAATGACAGGGGCAAGCCCTTCCGTGGGCTCGTCCATGATCAGTATCTTGGGGTTGGCCAGGAGGGCGCGCGAGATCGCCAGCATCTGCTGCTCGCCGCCGGAGAGTTGCGCACCGCCATTGGATTTGCGCTCGGCAAGGCGGGGGAAGGTTGAATAGATGCGATCGATGGTCCAGCCCCCCTTGCGGCGCCCCTCGACCATGCGCAGGTGCTCGTCGACCGTCAGCGAACGCCACAGACGGCGGCCCTGGGGGACGTAGCCAACGCCGAGCTGTGCGATGTCCGCTGGTGAGAGGCCAACGAGTGCCTGCCCGCCAAAGCTGATGGAGCCTGACGAGATTGGCACCAACCCCATGATGGCCTTGCAGAGCGTGGTCTTGCCCATGCCATTGCGCCCAACAACGGATAATACGCCCTGGTCGAGTTTGAGGTCGACGCCCTGCAAAGCGTGGGATGCACCATAATAGACATTGAGGCCTCGCACTTCGAGCGCAGGCGCGCGTCTAGCACCGCGGGAACCGTCATTCATGGCCGCCTGCCCCCAGATAGAGTTCCTGGACTTCGGCATCATTCTCGATCTCGGCAGGTGTGCCTTCCTTGAAGACCCTGCCATTGTGCATCATCGTCACGCTCTCCGCGACGCGCAGCGCCACATCCATGTCATGCTCGATGATGATGAAGCCGATATGCCCCGGCAGGCCCGTGAGGATGGAGACAAGTTCCGAGCGCTCGGTCGGCGATAACCCCGCTGCCGGTTCGTCAAACAGGATGAACCGTGGCGCACCTGCCAACGCCAGCGCAATTTCAAGCTGGCGCTGCTGCCCATAGGACAGGTTGGCCACGAGTGCGTCTTTCGATGGTGTCAGGTGCACAGCCTCGATCAGCTCGAGGGCGCGTGCCACCAGTACATCATTGGCGCGCGGGCGCAAAAGCGAGAAGCGCCCGCGTGAGACGCCGCGGCAAGCCAGATAGACGTTGTCCGCTACTGACAACCCTCCGAACAGGAGCGAAATCTGATATGTGCGACGCAGACCGCGCCTGATGCGCTCATGGGCCGGGAAGTTGGTAACATCTTCGCCAAACAGACGGATCGTGCCGGATGTCGGCAGGAAGTCTCCGGTAACACAGTTGAACAGCGTGGTCTTGCCGGCACCATTCGAGCCAAGCACTGCTCGCCGTTCGCCGGGACGGACGGTCAGCGTCACATCCGAGATCGCCGCGAGCGCGCCGAACAGCTTGGTGACGCCGCGCAACTCCAGCGCGTTGCCAGAACTGACCGAACTCAGCCGCTCGGCTGTGTTGCGAATATCAGGTGGTTTCGTCTCGGGGAGCATCATGACCGCCCCCCGCGCAAGGGATCAGTCTGCGCGGCACGCCGCGCCTTGTACTTCTCCCAAAGGCCAAGTACGCCATCGGGCGAGAAGAAAACGATGATCAGAAAACCCAGACCGATCACCAGCTTGAAACGTTCACCCGAAAGACCGAAGGCCAGCAAAACATCTGGTGAGTAGACCCGCAGCAGAACGTAGATCAACGCGCCAATGAAGGGGCCAATGGGCCGCTTGATGCCGCCGACAACAGCGATGACGAGAATATCTATGACCTGCGGAATGCCTGCTGTGCCCGGCGATACCTGCGAGTTCTGCCAGACGAGCAGGATGCCGCCCACGGCTGCAATCACGCTCGAGAAGGTATAGGCAAGAATGCGGTGGGCGGTGACCGAAAAGCCGAGCGCGCCCATGCGGCGCGGATTATCACGCACGCCTTGCAGCGCCAATCCGAAGGGCGAGCGCGAGACATAGACCACTGTGAAATAGGACAACGCTGCGCAGGTCAGCGTAAGGTAGTAGAAGGGCGTCGCCTGGCGCCAGTCGATGCCGAATAATTCGGGCGGGATGACGCGATTGAAACCGGTATAGCCGTTGAACAGGCCGTAGTTCTGGCGGGTGAAGTAAAAGAAGGCCGACGCGATCGCCAGCGTGATCATGATCGTGTAGATGCCCTCTGTCCGGACCGCGAGCGCCCCGACCAGTGTGCCGAAGATGGCAGCCATCAGAATCGCGACAGGGATATACAGCCACCATGGCCAGCCAAGGCTGATGGTTGGCACGCCGCTGGTGCCAAGGATCGCGACCATATAGCCCGCCATGGCGCCGACGGTCATCTGGATCAGGCTTACCATTCCGCCATAGCCCGCCAGGAACATCAGCGATAGGGCGATCATGCCGAGAATGAATGTCCAGCCAAATATCTGGAACAGTACAAAATTGCTGGCGAACAGTGGCATCGCAATGAGCAGCAGCGCAATGGCCCACCAGATCGCGGGGACCTTCTCAAACAGCGTTGGCTGGGTCGGCTCGGCTCGGCGGACGACGTATGTCATCTAGCGACCCGCCCCAAGGAGGCCCTGCGGGCGAAAAGCAAGCACCGCGGCCATGATCAGAAAGGTGAAGACCACCGAATAGGTAGGCGCGTAGACTAGCCCGAGTTGCTCGGCGAGGCCGATGATCAGTGCGCCAATTGCAGCGCCAGGGATCGAGCCCATGCCACCCACGATCACCACCACCAACGACGCCAGCAGGAAACGCGTGTCCTCACCCGGTGTCAGCGACTGGAATGTGCCGCCAACGATGCCAGCCATCCCAGCCATGCCCGCGCCAAACGCGAACACGGCGAGAAAGACATACTGGATACGAACGCCAGACGCGGCCAGCATCTCGCGGTCATCCACCCCTGCCCTGATCAGCATGCCAAGCCTCGAGCGATTGAGCACCAGCCACATCGCAATCCCAATGATGATTGCCGCGACAAGGATGACAATCCGAACCTGAGGATAGGTGAGATAGACCGGGTCGCCGTTCGAGCGCAGCGCAGTAACGAGTGGGAGCGTCATCGGCCCGCTCAACCAGTCCGGAGAAAGAACCTGATAGCTCTGCCCGCCCCAGATCCAGAGCATGATGTCAGCCAGAACGACGGAAATGCCGATGGTGACAAGGGTCTGGCGCAGTTCCTCACCTTCCATCCGCCGGAATACCTGATGCTGCAGGACGAGACCCAGAGCGCCAACCAGCACGAACACGACCGGGAAGGCCAGAAGCCAGTATCCCGTCACGTTGGCAACTTCATAACCGATGTAGCCGCCCAAAAGATACAATGAGCCATGGGCAAGGTTGACGTTGCGCATAAGTCCGAAAATCAGGGTGAACCCGCTGGCGACCAAAAAGTAGAGCGCGCCCAGCGTGATACCGGACAGAACCGCATTCAGGAAGATGCGTTTGCGGCCCAGGACCTGTTCAAGCCCGGGCGACCACGGCGTGGCGATCAGCCAGACGAAGCCCGCAATCAGAAAGAGCAGGATGATCGACCAGACAGGATGGCGCTTGTAGAAGCTCTGCATTTGTCCCGTCGGAACCCCTGATAAAGGCGATGAACGGCTTTCCGTCACCACAACGCCACGACGCTAGTTCGCATGCTGATAAAACGGCGTACCCGACAGTCTTATCCTTGTGCCGCTTGTAGCAACATTGAGCGGTCCGAGTAGGCCGCTCACGAGAAGGACGCCATATGCACGCTGCGGCGATAGGTGCTTGGAGGGACAACACCGTTGGCGATGAAAAAACGTGAAAAACTGGCCTGACTTGAAAAACCCAGGTCAAGCCCGATGCCCGCGACTGCGTCCTGCGATGCCGTCAATCGGTCGATGGCCTGCTCCATGCGCAGCGAGTTGAGATAGATATTGGGTGTGACGCCAACTTGCTGGCGAAACAGTTTGTAAAAGTGAGGCCGTGAAAGGCCAACTCTGCGTGCGACATCATCAAGATCCAGTGGCTCACACAGCCGCTCCACCAGGACGCGCATCGCATTTCGTACACGGTAGTCGCGCACCGGCGTAGCGTGACCAACGAAACTGCTGCCGCTTTCGGTCCATTGCCACGACTGGTCGAAACAACTCTCGGTAAGCGCGCACAGGCGGTCCTCGAGCATCGTATCTTCCCGGTCGATGTCCAGCATGGCGTTGGCGTTGCCATAAACCAGCCGCGCGATATGGTCAGTGACCTCCACGCCGACACGGCCGAACCTGAGCGACGATCTGGAGCAGCGGCTGACGTCCAGAAACCAGGCAGGGCGAATATACAGCACCAGCGCAAGTGTTGGCCTTTGCCGGTCGATATCGCGATAATAGTGTGTTTGCCAGGGGCTGATCGCGACCGCTTGGCTAGGCGATATCGGATACGGTTTACCGTCGATGACGACCTCTCCAGCAGGCCCCTGAATGTGAAAAATCAGATGCCCCTCACGATGCGCATGCGGCACCATTGTGCGGTCCATCGCGTAAAGACACACACGCCCGAAATCACCGTGAAACACGGCCAGCGCTGAACTCATGTTCCTCCCTTCCGCACTCTAGCGGTGCAGTCTCTAGACGAGTTTAGGTCAACGCTCGTGGCTGGCAAGGCAGAATATCCATGCCCTGACCGTACGGTAGCCAAGCCTCACTCCACATGTTCAAGCATCCAGGCATAATCGGCTGCCTTGATGTGGCGCGGGTTGGTGCGCGTAGAGGGGTGCTCGGCGGCTCGCTTTGCAACGCGTTGGCAGGCTGCACTGTCCAGTTTCAGTGCTGCAAGATTAGAAGGCAGATGGATACTGGCCCCAAGTGAGGTGAATGACTGCATCACATCTAAATCGCGGCCAGCACCTAATATGCTTCGTAGTGTACCCATACGGTCGCAAATTGCCGGTGCATTGAAGTTGAGAACAACAGGAAGCAGCGCGGCGTGCAAACAGCCATGCTGGAGTGCGTGGCCAACTTCAGCCTCCAACGCACAAGACAGAGCCTCAACTGCGCCGAGTCCCTTTTGCGAGGCGAGGCCAGCATCGAGTGCAGCGGCCATCATCTCGCGTCGGGCGCGAAGGTTGCTTCCATCGTGCACGGCCTGATCGAGATTGCCCATCGCGCGCCGAATACCATCGAGCGCGATACCATCTGCGGGCGGGTTCCATGTCATGCCAAGATAGGCTTCAAGACAGTGTGTTAAGGCGTCCATGCCTGCAGCAGCGGTTGCATGGGCGTCTTGTTCAACTGTGAGGGTCGGATCACACAGCACCGCATCAGGGAGCATAGTGCAATCAGCTGCGCTCATTCGCCTACTGCCGCGGGCCTCATGCGCCAGGATCGGCTGCAGGCCAACGCAGGCGGATGTGGTTGGGATAGCGATGAGAGGAGCGCATTTGCGAAAGGCGGACGACTGCAACGCACGCGCGGGACCTTCGTACGTGCGATAGGTCCGCTGATAGACCGCGCGCCTTATCAAGCGCAGAACAGGTTCTCCACCAAGGCCTATGAAACCGTCACAGTCATGATCGCTCGAAGCTATCCTGATCTGTTCAAGTTCGAGGTCGGAAACTGTGACATCGATGGTTGGCGGCACTTTTATGTAGCAGATCGATGATTCGCATCCGGGCGGGAGTGCATCAACCACGCGCGACAGCGGTTCATCTGTTGCGCCAGCTTCATCTGTTACAATCAATGGCCGCGCAATACCAAGTATCTTCATTTGCTCGGCCAGAGCATCTTCCAGCACGCGGTCGGCAAAATAGACGCGGGTGAGGAAATTGATCAGTGCCATCGACTACCCTGTAGACCGCTGCTGTCTGCCCAAACAGGCAAGCCCTTCAAGTCTCAAATGATCAAAATTGAAAATACCCGGGTCCGGAAAGTCCGAACCCGGGGTTCTGTCGACGCTAGCGGAGACTCAGCCGCCGCCGAGCGCCTTGCAATCAGGCACTGTACGGGAGGGTAGGCCCATAGCTCGGAACGCAGCAGGTGTCATGCCAAGCGTCTGTGTCACCCCCTCAGCCTTTCCGACATTCTTGATCGTAAGGGTGCCGCCTGGTCCCTCCACCACCTCGTTGATAAAGACAGTGCCGGTTGCCTGACGATTCTCATTCAAAGAGATTTCGCCCAGCGGGGTCTTGAGTTTGAGCGAGGCCAACGCCGCATGGAACTTTTCCTGATTGCCACTCAGGTCACCGTTGACGGCGTTGAGGCCGGCAATCATGGCGAGCGTTGCCTTGTAATAGCCTACCCCAAACAGGGAAGGTGATGGGAAGCGCCGATCGGCAGGAAAGGCATCCTGATAGGCCTTAACGTAACTGGTCCATTCAGGAGCGGGGTTGTCGTTGGCAATCGGCCCGGAGATCGGCGTGCCGACCAGCGCGTCCTTGGCCCGCCCACGTGACGTGAGTACGGTTTGATCCGCCATGATGGTGCCGCCGATCAAATTGATCTTGGTTCCGGCCTGCTGATACTGGTTGAGGAAGTTGATGGCGTCCGTGCCACCGAGCCCAAGATAAATGGCATCAACGTTGTCAGGCAGCTTGGCGATCACGCCGGCAAAGTCGGCGGCACCGAGAGGCACCCACAGCCGTTCAGCAATCACGCCACCCGCACGGCAGAAGTCGGCTGCAAAGCCGAGGAAGTTTGTGTATCCGAAGGAATAATCGGCAGTCACAGTGGCAACACGCTTCCAACCTTTGGTTTTCACCACATAGGTACCGAGGCCTGATCCCCATTGTGCACCATCAAGGTTGAACCGGAAAAAGTTCTTGGCCGGGTCCACCCAAGTTGTTTCAAGCGCACCGGAAACGCCGTTGATCACAGTCTTGCCCGGGATCGTCTTGGCAAAATCGCGCATCGCGATCCCTTCGGAGCCCGAAAGTGGCCCGAGGATGATGTCGACCTTGTCCTGCTCGATCAACCTGCGCGCCTGTCGAATAGCGGTATCGACTGTCGTATCTGTCGCAGCGACCACTGTTTCGATCTTCTTGCCGCCGGCCATGTTGTTGACCTGCTTGAGAGCGAGTTCAACGTTGCGCACGCCATCGGCACCACCAGCCGCGAACGCACCTTCTAACGCGACCAGAATGCCAACCTTGATTGTTTCCTGAGCCATTGCAACACTAGGCAGCAAAAGGGCCAGCGCAGACACCGTTCCGATCAGTAGACGCTTCATTTCTCATCCTCCCAAGGACTGATTTTTTGGATATTTTAATCCTGTTCTACGCTGACCTTCTGGCTCCGCGCGGCAAACGGCCGCCCTAGAGATCCAAAAAAGGGCAGATGGCGCGATTGCAGTCTCGGCCGTCGCGTCGTCAGAGCAATATCCGAGGGTCTGATTTTCGTGTTGCCTAGCCTCATGGCGCTTGTGTCCATCGCTGGTCTCGATCTCGACGACGAGGGAACCCGGCACATTCTTTCCGAAAGATGTCCGCGTCTGTCTGTATTCCGGATGGCACAACATTGGCGTTGTGATCTGTGCGTCGATCTAATCGACCACCCTTTTGGTCGCGATAGTCAGCACCCCCATGACGAACGGTATGTGCCCTGACCTGCCTTATGGTGAGAACGCCAAGGCAGAACGCCAAGGCTTCTTGCCATCAGTAAACAGCCCGCCCGCCCGAGATGTCGAACACCGCGCCGGTGGAGAATGCACAATCCTCGGAAGCGAGCCAAACGATCATCGACGCTGCCTCATTGACCTCCAGAAAGCGGTTCATCGGAATTTTCGAGAGCATGAAATCGATGTGTTCCTGCTTCATCTGGTTAAAGATTTCGGTCTTTGCCGCCGCAGGTGTGATGCAGTTGACCAGGACGTTCGACGTCGCCAATTCCTTGGCAAGCGATTTGGTGAGCCCGATGAGCCCCGCCTTGGATGCTGAGTAATGCGAGGCATTGGGGTTTCCATCCTTACCCGCAATTGAGGCAATGTTGACGATGCGGCCATAGCCGGTCTTCAGCATCTCCGGCACGACTGCACGGCAGGTCAAATACGGACCGACGAGGTTAACGTCGACAACACGCCGCCAAACATCTGGCGCCAGTTCCCAGAGCTTGGCATTGCCACCGGTTATGCCAGCATTGTTGACGAGGATGTCGATCTTTCCGTGACGTGCCAAGGCAGCTTTGGTCGCTGCCGCGATGGATTCTTCGTCGGTGAGTTCCACGATGTCGCCTGAAACGGTACCGAGCTTGCCCAAGCTGGCCATCGCCCGATCGAGTGCCGCCTGGTCAATATCCCAGATGACAACCGTCGCGCCCGAAGCAAGCATCCGCTCGGCTGCGGCAAAACCGATGCCCCGCGCACCTCCGGTTATGATGGCCACGCGGCCTTTCAGGTCGATGATGTTCACGCAAGATCCTCCTGACGGGTCGCGGAACATGACCGCAAACCTGATGACATGTCGGAAGGATAGCCAGAATGGCGATGATCGAACAGTGGCATATCGGCGTATTCGATATCGAATGGCCTCCCGTCTAAGCGCGATGCGGTATTGATGTTCTGCGGTTGGCACCCCGCGAGCCTCCTGGGCGAGAAGCCCGTTTGCCGGAATGGTGACAAGACGCATCGTCCATCGTCATCCTGAACAGTTGATTGGGGCTGTTAGCGCAGCCCTCGCAGGACAGGAGCAGGAGCCATGATGCAGCAGACCTTTATCGGAGTCGACGTGGCCAAAGACTGGCTCGATATCCATTACCGAGATCGGAAGCCATACCGGATCGATAATGCCGCGAAAGAAACAAAAGCCTTCGCTCGCATAGGTGGGAAGGAAGGTGCTTGGATCAACTTCGAGGCCAGCGGTGGATATGCCGGATCCTCCGTGAGAAGCACTGAGAGAAGCAGAATTGCGCTTCAGCCGCTTAAATCCCCGGCAGGCGCGGCACTTCCACCTGTTCGCCCTGGCTGCCTTTCA
>Ga0164293_10002168_pt1 | contig 16620 bp, 10 predicted proteins | sample GEODES118metaG_FD_111487 | JGI IMG/M metagenome (GOLD analysis project Ga0164293, IMG submission 111487) | Eutrophic lake water microbial communities from Lake Mendota, Wisconsin, USA - GEODES118 metaG | ecosystem: Environmental > Aquatic > Freshwater > Lake | place: USA: Lake Mendota...
AGAAGAAGCCGGACGACGAGCAACAAACAAACTGAGCATTACCTGCCTTGGCAGTTCTGCCCCGGCCTTGGCAACGCCGCCCCTGCTTTGGCAGTGCTGCGAAGCCTCGTAGTTTGAAAACAGCGGCCTCACAACTGGCTTGATCAACAGCGGTACCAACGACGCGTTCTGCCTCACCGGGTGCCTGCGCTCGTTCGAGGGCGGCAAATACCAGAGGGTTGAGACCACCAGCGTTGAGACCACCAGCGTTGAGACCACCAGCTTTGCGTCCCGCCCGCGTCCCGCCCAACGGTCAAGGCCATTGGAAACCTTGCGCGGAGCCATCTTCTGGCTGAAGTAGCGGATTTGTCTTGGACTGCCACACGCGTGACGCTCCACTTGGGGGCCGTGCTGAGTCCAGTTCGACTACGGGAGCGTTACCCCCCAAGACCGTATCCTTCGAAGCAAGCCTTGCATTACGGCTGCCTCTCGGTTCGAGGCTAAAAATGCTCGATCCCCAGACTTGGTTCAGGCTGTTTCTTCTGAACCCAGCCTGCCTTTGAACCCAGCCTGCCTTTGAACTCTGCCGGGCCCAAGGGCTGGCCGGTTACGAAAGCAATTCTGAAATTACCTTGCCGCCATGGGCAATTTTCATGGGCCGGCCACTGCGGCTGGTGAAGGTCGTTTCCAGGCTGATCCCCAACCCGCGACAAACCGTGGCGAGCAAATCTTCTGACGAATAGGACGTGCCTTCGATTTGGGTGCCGTCCTCATTGGTTTGGCCGACGGCAATTCCCGGCTTCAATCCGGCTCCGCCTGCCACGACACTCCAGCTGCGGGCCCAGTGATCGCGCCCCGCATTGCCGTTGATTCGGGGCGTCCGCCCAAATTCACCCATCCAGATGATCGCCGTATCCTGAAGCATTCCGCGTTGAGCCAAGTCCTCGACCAGAGCGCTCATCGCCCGGTCCAAGGTCGGCAACAGATTGTTTTCCAGCGTGGTAAAAATGTTTTGATGGTTGTCCCAACCGCCGAGCGAAACCTCAACGAATGGCACTCCTACTTCCACCAAGCGCCGAGCCATCAAACAGCCCCGGCCAAAATTGTTCTCGCCGTACCGTTCGCGAACTTCCTGCGCTTCAAGATTGACCTTGAAAGCCTCCATTTGCTTGCTGGTCATCAGATTGAGCGTCTTGCCAATCACCTTGGCATGCTCTTCTACGGCCAGTCCACGGTTGCTGGAAATGAATCGGCTTTCCAAGCGGCGTAGCGCTTCCACCCGCTGCTGCATCCGGGCCTGTTCAATTCCCATGTCCAGGTTTCGGACCTGTCCGTTGCTGTCGACTGTAAAAGGGGCCCAAGCCATTCCCAAGTAGCCGGGCCCTTCAGCGCCACCGCCCACGGAAATAAATGGAGGAATCTCAAGTTCCGGGCGCTGGTCCATCAACTGATGAGCAATCAGGGAGCCGTAGCTGGGGTGCTCGATGTTCGGGTCTGGTACATGTCCAGTGTGCATGTAATAAGTGCCCCGGGTGTGATCTGCTTCCCGAGTACTCATGTTGCGAACGATCGACAATTTGTCCATTTGCTGGGCAATCATCGGGAGATGCTCGCAAATCTGCATTTCACCTGCAGTGGAAATCGGTTTGAACGAGCCCCCGGTTGAAGCGCCCGGCTTCAAATCCCAAAGGTCAATCGTCGAAGGGCCACCACCCATCCAGAGCAAAATGGCTGCCTTGCGGTTCTTCTTCAACTCGTTGGCGTGCAGGTTGAGCGTATGCCCCAAGGCCAAGGCCCCCCCGGTCAACGCCGAGGCGCCGGCCAGATGTTGCATAAAATGCCGACGGCTCATTCCGCTGGGAGTGTTGAAGTTCATCTCGAAGCCTTTCCTTGAACCGCCCAGCTTTGGTCGGGCGGTCTGCCTGTCAGAAATTGAAAATAAACTCGCCGCTATTGAGGATAATCCACCACTGGTCACGAAGCATCTGCCGGACATCGCCCCAACGGGCTGTGAGCAGTTCTTGCGCCGTTTTCAGCTCGTCCTTGGATGGCTGGCGAGCCAATCCTGCCAAGTAAAGCCGCTCGACCTTTTGAGGATCCTTCAACTTCGTATTAGTGGCCAGTTCGTCAATTATCGTGCCGGCTTCTCCCGAAGTTGCCGCTCGAATCATCTCACCATTAAACATCATCAAAATTTGGGGAATGGTCCCGTTGAAAACGGTGCCCTCGCCCCCCTCATCGTTGCCGAAGGCAGTGGAAAACTGCTGTAACCAACGGCTTTTCAATTCTTCCTGTTGCTCGTAGCTACCGCTGGGACGGCCAGCCTGGGAGGCGATCAACAGCGATTCATAAAGCTGTTCAGCCGTCATTTGCCGCAAATAAAAGTGGCTGAACCGGGGCGGCCCCCCTAACATCGGGTCGTCTTTTTCGTTGTTGCTGGATCGTTGGCTCGACAAGCCGTAGGGACGACTGAGCACGATCCAGCTGGCCAGCTTTTTCAGGTCATAGCCACTTTTAACGAACTCGTCGGCCAAATAGTCCAACAATTCTGGATGGCTGGGGATATTGTGGGGACCGAGATCGTCCACCGGCTTGGTAAAGCCATAACCCAGAAAATGCGACCACATCCGATTCACAGCCGTCTTGGCGAAGTAGGGCGAACCCACCATCAGCTTGGCCAGCTCGGCCCGCCGATTGACGACGTTTACGTAGCCACTTCGGGGAATTTCCGTGCCGTCAACGAAGACCGGATAAGCCACCTTCAGCAGCCCGTTGCGCAATTCGTAGAACAGGTCGGCTTCGTCAGGATTTCCGCTCTCGCCGGTGAAGTCCTGGTCCGCCAACTGCGGAGATTCCAGTTCAGTCGCTCCGCGAAAGGCTCGAACCTGCCGAAAAAAGGCATTCATTTCCCAATACTTCTGTTGCTTCCAATCGTTAAACGGGTGGTTATGACACTGGGTACATTGCACCTGCAACCCAAGGAACAACTTGGTCGTGGCGGCAGTCGCCTGAGCTGCCTGCTCTTCGTTTACCTTTTCAATCAAAAAGTTGGCTGCACCGTTGAAGTCCTCGGAACCGGGAGCGACTCGTCCATTGGCAGTGACCAACTCCGTCACCAGTTGGTGATAAGCCTTGTTGCGGGCAAACGAATCACGGAGATACTTCTGCATCCCCGGGCGGCTGATTAAAGAATCGTTTTGTGTTCCACCCGTCCGGCCAATCAACAGGTTGGTCCAAAGAGTGGTCCAATTGCGGGCATATTCGCCCGTGTAACGCTCGCCGTACAACAGCTCCTGCACTAACCGTTCACGTTTGGACGGTGTTTTATCGTTCGTGTAGGCCTGCAGCTCTTCGACCGAGGGAATCCTCCCAACCAAGTCGAGGTAAACCCGCCGGCACCATTCACCGTCGGTTGCCGCCGCGCTGGGGGTCAGCGAATAGTCCGCCCACGTCTGGGCAATCAGTTCATTGATTCGTTGGGTTTGACCGCCCGAAACGGGCTCTTGGGCGACTAAAGCTCCTCCAGCCGAGGAAACTACCGCAAAAACGCAGAGAATCGCCGCGAAATCGAGGAGAAATCGGCGACAGGAAGTCTGTTGAAAACCCCGGACGCAAGTCATGAGCGTCTGCTCCTGCAGAGAGTTGCAGAGAAAATCAGGGACGTACCGCAATTGAAGTATAGCGGTTTCTCAACGCGAAGTGATCTTTATTCCACAGCACTCAGACTGCAGCAAAATAAAACACATGCTCAATTTTGATACACGCAAAATAAAACAGGGCCGCAAAAACTGCGGCCCTGTTTTGAAATAAAGATTATCAAGATTGCGGCCAAGGCTGGTCACTTTCGCGCCCAGCCCTGGCTCTGCCTCGTCTCAGTTCCGGCCCGATTTGCCTCACTTCGAGGGTGAGGCTCGTCAGGAAGAACCACTTCCGCTTCCCCAAAGAAGCAAACATCGTGCCAAAATTCTTTGCGACTGATTTCTCCCCTATCATCGTTTGGGTTGGCCGGTCGGTCGGGGCGGCCAAGTAAGGAGCTTCTGCGAGGCCCTATGCAGGTCCATTCTGGGTGACTTTAACGATTGCAAGGGTTGTATTGAGAGGCCGGATTAAAAGCGGAATACCGCGAATTCCTTGTTTGCTGATTTGCTCAATTCTCCTGATTATCCATCCGATGAAGCATCTGGAGTTTCAGATTCCGGGCTTTCCCGGCATGGAAACTTGGCACCGTCGAGTTTGCGGTGCCGCAACCAACGCACTTTCCCGCGCGTTGGTTCCACTGCGAATCACGCAATCACAGACTGATCCGACCCAGACTTCAAAAACGCTTGAGCTGCTTACTCAGCCAAGCCAAATCGGCCAGCCTTCAGGGCAGGCTCGACTCGGCTCTTCGCGTGGCCAACTGGGGAAGAATCAGGATGACGGATCAGACCCAGTATCGAAAAGGAATTTGACCATGCGATCCACGTTTTTCCTTCTGGCCATGGCGCTGCTGGCTCTCAGCAGTACTGGCTGTACGACGATGTCCGGCCGAGGCGGAATCGGCTGTGATTCGGGAGCCTGCGATGCAGGACCCGGCGGATTTACTCGAACCGGCTTGCTGAACCGGGGCGGTTCGGGCAATGGCTGCGACGGCCAGGGCTGCGATGGCAGCTGCGGAGCCGGCGGCAATAGCGGCTGCGACGCCGGCCCAGGTTTGGGCAACGGTGGTTTAGGAAACGGCGGGCTATTTGGCAGCTTGCGAAATGGCGGTCGCGTGGCTGGTGGCTGCGACTCCGGTGCCTGCGATGCCAACGGCAACTGTGGAAATGGAAATTGCGCTGGCGGCAACGCTGGTTGTGATGCCGGTCCTGGTTTAGGTAACGGAAACTGGGGTCGCGGTGGCTTGTTCGGCCGTCAGGGCAACAACGCTTGCGATGCCGGTGCTTGTGACGCCAGCGGCAATCAAGCATGTGACGCCAGCGGCAACGGTGGAAACGGAAACAACAACTGCGGCTGCGGAAACTGCAGCGGACAGGGTGGGGGCTTGCGGGTCAACTTCCATGCTGGTCGCGGACCTGGTGCTGGCCACGGCTGCAACTGCGGAAACGCGGGCTGTGACTCCGGCAACGGCAACTGCAACGGCAGTGGCTGTGACGCCAGCGGCTGTGGCTGTGCGGCCAACGGCGGCAACGGCGGAGCCGGCCTCGGTGGACTGTTCGGCGGAGGAATGGTTCAAGGTGGCATGAACGCTGGCGGAATGAACGCCGGTGGAAACGGAAACATCTGCGGCTGTGGAAACTCAGCCTGCAACGGCAACTGCGGAAACGGCGGCATGGGTGCCCGCGGCGGTCTGTTCAACGGTGGACTGTTCGGCGGAGGCAACGGCCGCAACGGCGGCTTTGCTGGCAACGGCGGCTTCGCTGGCAACGGCATGGGCGCTGGCAACGGCATGGGTGGCGGATACGGCATGGGCGGCGGATACGGCATGGGCGGCAATGGCATGGGCGGCGGATTCGCCGGCAATGGCATGGGCGGCGGATTCGCCGGTAATGGCATGGGCGGCGGCATGGGCAATGGTATGGGTGGCCACGGCGGCATGATGGCCAATGGGCTGAACCTGCCAGCGCTCGGCGGTAACGGAATGCATGCCCATGCCATCGGAAATGGCTTCGATGGCAGCTACAACGGCATGATTGGCCATGGCGGTCACCTCGGTGGTGCTGTGGCTGGCGTTGCCGGTGCAGTAACCGGTTGCGGTCGCTTCGGCTGCGGCTCCAATGGCGTGCTCTGCCTCGCCTGCAAACTGAAGAATCTCACCAACCGACAAGCTCGGCTCCAAGCCAACCATCCCTATGGTGGCCAGATTCCTCACACGACCCATAACCCAGACGGGGGCATGGGCGGCAATGGAGCAGCGGCTCCAACCTACGCTTACCCGTACTACACCACTCGTGGACCGCGGGATTTCCTCCAAGATTCCTGTGCTCCAAACCCGGTGGTCCCTTACGCTCCGAAGTCCACCTGCGTTCCTTCGATTGGCTGGTAAGCTGACCATCGGTTAGCTCGTTCGATACTGGAAAAACCCCGTCGGTTACGGCGGGGTTTTTTTGTTTGGGCCTGTTCTGGCCGGTATGTCTGGCGCAGAATGTTCGTCTTCTCTCCATCCTCAATTCAGTTGGAAATCGCTCCCTTGCTCAACGGCTCACTCAACCAACGCAGTCTCAACCTGCTTCACTGGTATCGCGACCAATTCGATGCGCTCGACGTGCGGGTGAGCACCAGCCCTTGTGGAGCGTCCCTTTACGATTTTGGCACCAGCCATCCCGGTACGCTTCTGGGTGGACGACTCTTGGCCGAAGTTTGCCTTGCAGGACTGGCTGAAGTCCAACTCACGCAATGCAACCTTGCCGACAACTTTCTACCAGCCATTCAGATCACGACAGACCATCCCCTGCAGGCCTGCATCGCTGGCCAATACGCCGGCTGGCCCGTAAGCGGAACGAAATACTTTGCCATGGGCAGCGGTCCCGCTCGCCTGCTCCGCGGCCGCGAGCCGATGCTCGAGCAACTTCAACTGCAGGAAGAGAGTGAAGTGGCGGTCCTCGTGCTGGAGGCGGCCAAACTCCCTGCAGATGAGTTGCTTGCCAGTCTCGCCAGCGAGTGCCGCGTCACTCCCCATAATCTGCATGTCGCGGTTGCCCGCACAGCAAGTCTCGCTGGCTTGATTCAGATCGTAGCCCGCAGCGTGGAAACCACGCTCCACAAGCTCTTCGAACTCGGATTCGATTTGCGTTCCGTCCGTTCCGCAGTCGGCTGGGCCCCGCTTCCTCCCGTCCCAGCCAATGATTTGCTCGGCATCGGCTGGAGCAATGATGCCATCCTGTTCGGAGGGCGGTCGCATCTGTTTGTCGAAACGGAGGACGCCCTGCTCGAACCCCTCAAAGGTCGGCTGACCAGCGATTCATCTCCCGATTTCGGCGCTCCCTTTATCGAAATCTTCGAGCGCTATGAGCGCGACTTCTATCGCATCGATAAACTTCTCTTCAGTCCGGCCCAAACCACAATTTGCAATTTGCGGACAGGCCGGGTGTTTACGGCAGGGCAACTGCACGTGGAACGACTGCTCCGTTCTTTTGGGCTCAAGTCGGAAACACCCGCAGGCTAATCCCTGCTTGCTCGTTTTGAGTGATGCATCATGCTGCTTGCCGTTGCCGCTCACGACCGAACCTGGCATTGGGAGGACTTGGTCCGGGCTGCGGCCGGACGTCATCAATTGACACGCGTCGACCTGCGGCGACTGCGAGTGGAGCTCTTCTCGGGAAGCCAACTGACGCGGGTGCTGGCCGGCAATGTCTGTCTCAACGACTATCGCAGCATGTTGCTGCTCGGAATTCCGGGAGGGAGTCTGGAACAAGTCGTCTTCCGCATGGACTGCCTTGCGGCGCTCGAGCAATCAGGAGTCCGGCTTCTCAATCCTCCTCGGGCGATTGAAACCTGCGTAGACAAATACCTGACGCTCGAAAGATTGCGCGGTTGCGGACTACCGGTTCCCCGGACCGTGGTTTGCCAGACCGAGGACGAGATCGAGGCCGCCGCCGCACAACTGGGCGGAGAAATTGTCCTCAAACCTATCTTCGGCAGCGAGGGCCGGGGACTCGAACGGCCACGAACTGCGGCTCAACTAATGTCGCTTGCCGCCAGCTGGGTCGCAGCGGGCCGGGTGATATATCTGCAGGAATTTATTGCTCACGCGGGATGGGATTTGCGATTGCTGGTGCTCGGTGACCGCGTTTGGGCAATGCGACGGTCCAATCCAGCGGATTGGAGGACGAATGCTTCGCGAGGCGCCACGGTCGCTGCCTGGTCGGCGACTGCCGAAGAACAGAGCCTCGCTCTCCGCGCGGCAGCTGCAGTCGCCGCTCCCCTCGCCGGCGTCGATTTGGTTTACGACGGCAACGGGCATCCCTACCTGCTCGAGGTCAACTCAGCACCGGGCTGGAAATACATCTCGGCAGCCACCGGTTCGGATATTGCCGCCGAGTTGTTGAGCTTTTGTGCCGAACGGCAAGGCTGAGCCGCCTCGGATTAAGGTCGAGAGGAGTGGTGCACGAAGCCGGCGTTCGCCGAAGCGAAGCGATTGCCGAGCGAACTCCTTGCTGACTTAAACTTGCAAGACGCCTGTGCGGAACGGTTCGTCGGGCACGTGTCGTGTGACGACTTCCAAAGAGCGAATCAATGTTGCCCGCGTCTGCGCTGGCGTAATGATGCCATCAACCCAAAGCCGAGCAGCGGCGTAGCGGATATCCGTCGAAGTTTCGTAGGCCTCGGTCACCCGCTCCCGCAACAGCTCCAGCTCGGCCGCATCAGGTTCCTTGCCCTGTCGTTTCATCGCCGCAATCGCAACGTCCAGAAGTGTCGAAGCCGCCTGTTTGCTTCCCATCACCGCATAACGGGCATTGGGCCAGGCAAAAATGAATCGGGGATCAAAAGCCTTGCCGCACATGGCGTAGTTTCCGGCTCCATAGCTGCCGCCGGTAATCACCGTGATTTTGGGTACGCGGCTGTTGGAAATCGCATTCACGACTTTCGCTCCAGCCCGAATGATGCCAGCCTCTTCGCTTTGGCGTCCCACCATGAAGCCAAACACATCCTGCAGGAAAATCAGCGGCGTCCAGGTTTGATTGCAATCCATGATGAAGCGAGCTTCCTTGTCGGCACTGTCGTGGTAGATCACGCCGCCGAACTGAATCCCTTCCTTCGGAGTCATCGCCGAAGTCCGCTGGTTGGCAATCACCCCGACTTGAAATCCGCCAATTCGTGCGTGACCACAAACCAGCGTCTGCCCATACTCCGCTTTGTATTCCTGAAATGAGCCATCATCGGCGAGGTAGCGAATCAAGTCGCGGATATCAAAGCGGGATTGCAGGTCGAGCGGAAACTTGGCGTAGGGGTCCGCCTGGTTCACGCTCTCATCACTCCAGGCATCGCGACGAAACACACCCGCACGTGGGTCTTCCGGGTAGGTCGCGATCAGTTTCTTGATGCGCTCAATGGCCGCGGGGTCGTCCGGCTCGCGGTAATCGATCGTCCCGCTGATGCTTGCGTGCATCTTGGCGCCACCCAAATCCTCCGACGACACTTCCTGACCGATCGCGCTTTTGACCAAGGCAGGCCCAGCCAAATAGAGTCCTGACCCCTCAGTCATAATCAGCTTGTCACAAAGTACAGGCAGGTAGCCACCGCCGGCAACGCAATTGCCCATGATCGAGGCCAGCTGAGGCACGCCCATCGCCGAAATCACCGAGTTGTTGCGGAAGATGCGGCCAAAGTCATCTTCGTCGGGAAAAATCTCGTCCTGCAGTGGCAGAAAGACACCGGCAGAGTCAACCAGATACAACAATGGCAGCCGGCAATGCATCGCAATGCGCTGCGCCCGCAAGACCTTCTTACAGGTCATCGGGAAAAAGGCCCCGGCCTTGATCGTGGCATCATTGGCGATCACCATCACGTCCCGGCCGCTGATCCGACCAACCCCGCAGACGACACTGGCCGACGGTGCTCCACCCCAGTCCTCATACATCTGGTGGGCTGCCCACAAGCCAACCTCCATCCAGCTCTCGGGCGTGTCCAGCAACCGGGAGATTCGCTCCCGCGCCGTCAACCTCCCCTTCTCGTGCTGCCGGGCCGTCGCCTTTTTTCCTCCGCCTGCCTGAATCGTTTGCTGTTGGTCCTGAAACTCTTCGAGAAGTTGCTGCCAGCTCATCCGATATCCGATGCTGTCCAGAGGAAATAAATTCGAGAAAAACGTCCCGCGGTTGCCTCGAGCCCAGGGGGCGATGGGCGGTCGACCGTGTGCGTTCCAACCGCAAGTCAGGATAATCCGCCACCAGGAAAATCGCGATGGGGAGAAGCCTCCGTTCCCAGCCAGGTGAAGGTGTCCTTTTTGCTTTCCAGCCGTTAGAATCTGGCATCGCCGGATTGCAATGGATTTGTCCCCCAGGTCACGATGGATTCGCTCAGTTTCCAGCCGATCATGCCGCCCCTGCTGGGGCTGATCGCCGTTGCGGCCCTTGCTGCCATGTTGCTGGTGGGCCCTTCGTTTATCCAACTTTCGGGCCGGCAACGGACGATCCTCTCCCTCCTTCGTGGCGGCGCGATTGGACTTCTTGCGCTGACGCTCTTTCGACCGGGCTGCATTTCCACTACGGAACGAGCCGAGTCAGCCTTGGTGCTTTGCCTCCTCGACACCAGTCGCTCAATGGAACTCCCCCATCAGTCCGACCAATCGGAACGCTGGAAGGCCATGAAACGGATGCTGGTCGACAACCAGCCTCGCTTTGAGGCCTTGCGGGAAAAGCAAATCGAAGTTCGCTTCTTTGGCTTCGACAACGCTCTGCGCCCGCTGGAGCTCGACAACGCCATTCCCAAATTGCCCGCTTTGCCCGAGGGAAGCGAAACGGACCTTGGTTCCGCCATCTTTGAGTCAGTCCGCGGCCTTCGCGACCAGCGACTGGTTGGAATGCTCTTGGCCACAGACGGCGTTCAGAACTCATTGGAAACCCGCGTCGAACTCAATGACGCGATCTCCACTTTGGTCGACCAGGAAATTCCGCTCTACAGCATTCCGTTCGGACTCCCCGCGGATGTGGGACAAGTTGCGGATGTGGCAATCACCAATCTTGCCGACCAACATGCCATTTTCGTCAAGAACCGACTGGCAGTGAAAGCAACCTTGGCCGCGCGAGGTGTCACCAACCAGCAAATCACCGTGCAACTGCTGCTCTCCAGCCGCGAGGAGCCGGAACCCAAAGTAGTCGCTACGGAATTTGTCACGCCGACGCAAGCCTACGAAGAGCGGCCGATTGAATTGAGCTTCATTCCGGAAAATCCGGGCCGCTTTCGCTTAACCGTTCGCGCGGTCCCCCTCCCTTCGGAAGTGGCTTTGCGGAACAACGAGCTCCCCTCGTTTCTCACCGTCTACGATGGCGGCTTGCGAGTCGCCTACCTCGAGGGCAACTTGGGGTGGGAACAGAGCTACCTCCGTCGCACCATTCCAACTGCCGCCCAGGGGATCGACCTCGAGTTTATTCCAATTTATTCGAGCGGTCGCAATGCCTGGCCTCGCACAGACCTGAAGGAGTTGTTTTCCGATCCCAAAGTCGACGTTTTCATAATCGGAGACCTCGATTCGCGAGCCCTGTTCAAAGCGAACGAACAGGAAGAAAACCTCAAGCTGCTGGAGCAACAGATTTCCGGTGGCAAGGGCCTTCTGATGCTGGGCGGGTATCACAGCTTCGGCCCCGGTTTGTACCAGCAGACGCCGCTGGCGGATGTGCTCCCGATCACTATGGCTGCCGGAGAACGCCAGGATTTCGATCGGGAAATTCGCAAGGACTTGCACATTGAGCGTCCACTCCGGCTCCGCCCCACCAAGGAGCATTTCCTGACACGGCTCGACGAATCAACCGACTCGAGGCTGAAGTGGAACGCGCTCCCACCGCTCGTCGGGGCCAATGCTTTTCAAGGTGTCAAGGAAAGCGCGGATGTTCTGCTGGAAGGGGACAATGGCCAACCTTTGCTCGTGGCGGGAAATTACGGCGGGGGCCGAGTATTGGCCTTTGCCGGAGATTCCAGTTGGCGGTGGTGGACGTATGGTTATGAAGAGGAATACAAACGCTTCTGGCGACAAGTCTTGCTGTGGCTCGCTTTCCGGGATGGCCGCTCCAACGACAATGTCTGGATTGATTTGCCGCAACGGCGATACCAGCCCCAAGGGCAACTCGTATTCACCACCGGAGCCCGCGATACGGCCGGCCAGCCCATCACCGATGCCGAATTGACGGCGACACTCCTGGCGCCCGATGGCTCAACCGTACCGGTTACCTTGACCCGAACTCCCGAGCACAGCCGAGCCCAATTGCCCCGCGAGGCGATCGCCCGGGCAGGCATCTACTCTCTCCGCGTCGAGGGCAAAAAGGGAGGCGAAACTCTGGGGCAGAGCGAAGTTGAATTCGTCGTCTTCGATCAGGACCGCGAAAAAGCAACCCCCGCCGCCGACCCGCAACTCCTCGCGCGAATGGCCGACCAAACCAAGGAGTTCGGCGGCAAGGCCTTGGTCCCGGAGGAATTAGGCGCTCTGCTCGATCAACTGCTCGCCAATCCCCCGGATATGAAAACGGTCGTCCCGAAACGTTGGCAACTCGGTTCGACCAGCCTCGACGGTTCCATTTTCCTGTTGCTATTCGCCGGGCTGATGACCACCGAATGGGCGCTGAGAAAAAAATGGGGCTTGGTCTGAGCCTCAACTCCAGGCGTTCGACAAGCTGCGGTCAGAATGCTGGGGCCAAAACTGGAAATTTGCCCGCAGTTGGTTAGCCGGAAGCAAGGGCCAACCCCGAAACGACTCTCAACGCTTTACAAAACTTCGGCGATGGCCGCGCAAACTCGCGGCAGGTTGGAGGCGTTCAATCCGGCGACGTTGATCCGTCCGCTCTCCACGATGTAGATTCCGAATTCCTCCCGCAACCGAACCGCCTGTTTGGCAGTCAATCCGGAAAAACTGAACATTCCAATCTGCCCGGTCATGAAGGAAAAATCCTGCTTGCGGGTCGCTTGCTGCAATCCAGCAGCCAACTTCAGGCGCAGTTCAGCGATTCTTTCACGCATCTCGGCCAGCTCCAGCTCCCACCGCTGGCGCAACTCCGGAGTTCCCAGAATCGTCTCGACAATCGAGCTGCCATGCTTGGCCGGCGTCGAGTAAATGGTGCGGATAATCGACTTGATTTGGCTTTGCACGCGGCCAGCTGTGTCAGTTGATTTGGTGACCACGGAGAGTGAACCGCAACGCTCCGCGTATAAGCCGAAATTCTTCGAGAAGGAGCCGCACACCAGCGCCTCACCACCGGCCGCGACAAACTTCCGGATCGGGGCGGCGTCCTCTTCCAACCCGCGATGAAATCCCTGGTAAGCGAAATCAAAAATCGGAATCAGCTGCTTGTCCAAAACCAAATCCAGCAATTGGTCCCACTGTGGAGGAGTGAGATCAAATCCGGTCGGGTTATGACAAACTGTATGCAACAGTAATGCCTGACCAGGTTCGGCGTGCGCCAAACGTCGAAGAATCTCTTCGAAGTTCACGCCAATACCATGCGGATTGAGGTAGGGGAATTGCTGCAACTCCATTTGGGCTGCGGCATAAATCTGGGGATGGTTGGCCCAAGTCGGTGTTCCCATCCAAATAGTCTTGCACCCCATTGCGCGGCGCAGCAAGTCGCCAGCTATCCGCAAGGCGCCGGTTCCACCGGGCGTGTGGGCCGTGACAATGTGGCCAGCATTCAGCGGCCCGCAGTCGGCTCCGAAAACCAATTCAGCGACCAGTCGGTTGTATCGCGGTGAGCCGTCAATGGGCAAATAGTTTTTCGTCTGCTCCTGCTCCAGTTGCAGCCGCTCGGCTGTTTTCACAGTCTCCAAAACCGGGGTAAGTCCCGCTTCATTCTGATAGGCCCCGACGGTCAAGTTGATTTTGTCCGTCCGCTTGTCTTGCCGATAAAGGTCCATCAAGCCGAAGACCGGGTCAGGTGGAGCGGCGGCGACATGGTCAAACAGGCTGGCTGCCGAGTTGGATCGAACTGAAGTCGAGGACTTGAGAGTGGAGGACACGAAGCGTTACCGTGGGCTGAAACTGAAAGCGTGCGGATTCCAACGATTGTGTTAATTTAGAATTCGCGGCGATCCTGAGAAAGGCCCCACACCTTACTCCCTCCCGCTTGCATCCCTCCGCTCGCCGTTTACGATCCAGTCTGCCTTTTTGGGGAGCCCGCTCGAGTTCGCCTCGTCCCCGCTATTTGGCGGCGCCGGCCCCTCCCCCATATTTCCTCACCCCCAGCCGGAGGCCCGAAAGCGAGGCGAGTCGCCAGACTGCGTCGCCCTGACCTCCGCGGAAGCAACTCAAACAGAACAAATGGCGCTGCGCAAAATTGGTTTATGGCTGGTCGGTGCACACGGCGGCGTGGCCACCACGGTTGCCGTCGGACTCTCTGCGCTCCGACAGGGACTGATCAAGCCTACCGGTTTGGTCAGTGAAACTCCCGGCTTTGTCGACTTGCCTTTCACTCAATGGGGAGAATGGGTCCTCGGTGGCCACGAAATCCGGCAAACTTCGGCCGTCGCCAGTGCTCAAGACTTGGCTCGGACCAGTCGGGCTTTTTCCGAACAGCTCGTGGAAAAGTGTCGCCCCGACTTGGAACGACTCGACCGGAGCGTCCGCCCCGGAGTCGTTCGCAATGTCGGAAACACCATTCGGCAATTGATGAGTCCGGGCTATGCTCGCGAGGCCGGCTCGGCCCGCGATCTGATTTCGTTACTTCAGGCCGATTGGGACGAATTCGTCGCGCAGCAGGAACTGGATCAAGTGGTGGTTGTGAACCTTGCGTCTACGGAACCACCCGTGTCCAGAGAACTGCTGCCAACCGATTCCGCAGGTTTGCTCGCGAGTTTGGACCACGCGGAATGTCCTTTGCCAGCCAGCTCACTTTATGCGATCGCGGCAATTGAGCGGGGGCACCCGTTTGTCAACTTTACACCTTCACTTGGGAGTGATTTGCCCGCGATTGATGAACTGGCCAGGCAGCGGGGCAGCGCCCACGTGGGCCGCGATGGAAAAACGGGCGAGACTTTCCTGAAGAGCGTGTTGGCCCCCGCCTTCGCAGCCCGCAATTTGGAGGTGATGAGTTGGGTCGGCCACAACATCTTTGGCAACCTTGATGGAGTCGTACTGAATGACCCGGTCAACAAGGCCACCAAAGTTGCCAGCAAAGACAAACTACTCGGCGAGATCCTTGGTTACACCCCCCAGACGCTGGTCTCAATCGAGTACATCCAAAGTCTTGGCGATTGGAAAACAGCTTGGGACCACATTCACTTTCGCGGCTTTCTCGAGACCCCGATGGTAATGCAATTCACCTGGCAAGGCTGCGACTCGATTCTGGCTGCGCCGCTGGTGCTCGACTTGGCACGCTTCGCCGAATTGGCGGCCCGCCGTGGGGCAAGCGGAACGCTGGACTTTCTTGCCAGCTTCTTCAAGTCGCCCCAGGGAAGCCCCACCCATCACTTCTTCGAACAATTTACCCATCTGCAGCGTTGGGCAGCCGAACAGCGTCAGGCCAGGACGTAGCGAGGGGCTAACCACAAGTCCGAGCCCCCGTGCCCGTTTCACTCGCCTTAGTTTCGCCCGGTTTCTCTGCGCGCTTTTCCCCACCGCAAGGAAATCGCCGCTGGGAGTGACTTTTTTTGGGGGCCATTGCCGCTTGGGGCGACTATTTATGGCCCAGCGGAGAAATCGGACGTTGTCCCGGTATCTGACGGGCAAGTTGGGCCGCTTCACAGCCAGAAATCTCCTGCTGAACCCTGCGGCCGATCCGGGAATCGATGGCAACCCCAACTCTTTGCAAGCTTGGTCGCATCAATCGTTCTCGTTTGAGTCTGTAAACTTCTGTTGTTTGCCTTGTCTCACTCAGCCACAATGCTGAACTCAGCGACGATGCTGACTTCCCAATTTCTCTGGAGTAATTCCCCATGAAACGATCTGGCCTGCTGGCACTCTGCTCGGCCCTGATTTTGTCCGCTCCCGTTCTGGCTCAGGAACAACCACCTCCCCCGGAAGGAGCTACCACGCAGAAAATGGGAATTGCCATCTCGGCCGCTCAAGGCGAAGGCGGCGAAATGCAAATCATGAGTTTTTCCTCCGACGACGGGGTGGGCAATGTTTTCTCCGCGCCGATGATGATTGGCGGCGAAGGCATGTTGCTCCCCGGCATGATGGACCAGTTTGGCCTGCTCAGCCAGGATAGCATTCAGGAAGAACTCGATTTCGTCGGTGAACAGCGCGACCAGTACAAAAAGCTGCAGCAGGATTACAACTCCCGCATCCGGGAGAAGATGGAGTCAATGAACAAGGGTGGATTCGACCCCGAAAAGGCCAAGAACTTCGGCGAGGAAATCCGCGTCCTGAAAGAACAACAAGCCCGCGATATCGAAGACCTGCTGCTGCCCCATCAAATCAATCGGCTCAAGCAAATCCAATTGCAACAGCGGATGAAGGCCATGGGGCTGAATGCCCTCAACGACAAGAAACTCGCCGAAGAACTCGGCATGACCGAAGAACAGTTGGAAAAGCTCAAGGAGCGAGCCAAGGAATTGAGCAGCGAGCTGCAAAAGAAGATTCAGGAACTGCGGGAAGAAACTCAGCAAACGCTGCTCAAAGAGTTGTCCAAAGACCAGCGGGAAAAGCTGCAAGAAATGACTGGCTCCAAATTCGACATGCCAGCGCCCAAGCCGCTGGAAATGCGCCGTCCGCGAGGAAGCGAATCCTCCCGGGAAAATGACCGCTAGAGCCAATTCTTCGGTGTTCCAGCTATCCGGTGTGCCAGTGAATTTCCCGCTGGCACATGGCAGCGGCCCGCCCGGAAAAAGTCCACGAAAAAGGCCGGACCACTCACTGAGTGCTCCGGCCTTTTTTTGCTTCTCGCTCTTTTCCGCAATCTTCGGGCAAGGCTGGAAAGGCAGCCGCACCTTGGGATGACATCCGTTCTCGCAAGTCCCTTCAGACAGGTTTCCTCTGTCCCGCTGAACCGGGGACTGACGCGAAACTTACCTGAGAATCAA
>Ga0164293_10002169_pt1 | contig 16617 bp, 16 predicted proteins | sample GEODES118metaG_FD_111487 | JGI IMG/M metagenome (GOLD analysis project Ga0164293, IMG submission 111487) | Eutrophic lake water microbial communities from Lake Mendota, Wisconsin, USA - GEODES118 metaG | ecosystem: Environmental > Aquatic > Freshwater > Lake | place: USA: Lake Mendota...
CGTGGATCGCTTCCTGCAACACTCGATCGGCATTACCCGAAACAACGGGAAACCCACCGATATCAAGCTCAGCATTAAACCGCCATTCGACCGACTCGTAGAATTAGAACCGCTGCACCTGTCACAACAAATAATCAAACGTTCCAAATCGGGGATCGAGGTCCGCTTCACCGCCTATATCAACGACGAACTCTGCCTTCGGATACTGGGGCTCGGCCCCTATTGCCAGGTTAAATCACCCAAAGCGCTGGTGGAGACGATCCGCAAGCAACTGAAACAAACCCTGCAACACTACTCGGCATCCAAGCGGTCATAGTGATTATTCCAATAAGTACTGCTCGTCCCTAACGGTTGCCACTTGATCCATCCGCTTCTGACTTGCAGTTGCGGTTCAATGTAATACCCGAATCGTTCACCCGCTGCAATGAAGTGATCACGGTGACAGACATAGATCAACTGCTCGTTGATGAGAAAATGAAAATAATTACCCCGCTTAAATATGGTCATTCGGATAATGCCCTCTGACCCAAGTCGTAATCCGCGAGCATTATACCGGTGATATACCCGGTGATGGTCCTTTTGAAAACTCATGACCGTAGCACTCTCCCCATCGGCCGATAAGGAGAATCGATTCAGTTTATCAAGCCGATTTCCAAACCCCCATACCAAACCAAAATGGTTCATGTCCCCGTCGGCTTTCCATTTGAAAACCGTCTCCAGCTTCCAATCAGTATGGTCCATACCCGGACAAGCCCGGTCAAAATAATGCCAGTCGCCATCGCAGCGATTCCCCATGACATAGAACCCGTCTTCGAGGCGGGCTGACTCATCCGCATTTTCCACGATCTCCCAATCATTCCGGTTGTCGGAGAAATCGTCAAAAAATGCAGTCAACTCGACGACCGTTTGCAGTGCTTTCATATTGTATATAATTTGATTTATCAGGCGGTTTTTTTTAGCATGTGATGTCCATACAGCAAGGAAACCAGGACCAGATCGGAGGTGAGATTTCCGGTTGATCCATGCACCTTGATCAAATCAGCCGTGGGACCGGCATAGAAAGGACCATGCTCGCTGACAACCTGCACAGAACACCGATCGAATATCTTATCGATCAGCCGGGCCTTGATCAGCTTATAGTGCGGGAGCAGGGAAGTCCACCCTTTTTCTTCGTGAAATTGGATCAACTTTTGTATCCGATTGTGCATCTCCCAGTCGGGATCTTGTTCGAGCAGCGGAAATAAGGTAGTACCGACCACGCGTTGCTCGATCATATTGACAGACGCATAACTCAACTCAAAACGGTAACCCTCTCCCGCCGCCTCTTTCAGCCGATTGCCCAGATCTAAAAAGACTTCCATATTGGATTCATTCTGTTTGAAGAGCTGAATCGTTTCGAGCCAGGATTGATTCAACTCCTCGCAATACCGATGATGTAGCTGGTGTAATAAGTCATTCATAGTTCAAACATAAACGCCGACTCCTCCCGATTTGTACGGACTAAAAAAATTTCGAGTCCGGATAAAACGGGAGGAGTGCCCGGATACTTTAGCATCATAAATCGATGCACATGACCTGGAAACCGCTCTCAAACGACGACGATTTTTTCTCCTTCCAACGGCGAATCAATGGCGAAAAAATCACCTGGAAAGAACTCGCCAATTCGCAAAACTCGGAAGAGGGCCAAACCATCATCCACTGCCGTTACGTATCCAAAAAGAAATACCTGAACGGTGGCTGGGTGAATATTTTCCGCACTACCTATTTATACGGACCGGACGGCCAAGAGCGCATATCCCTGGCCCAGGCCCTCAACATTCCCTATGCCCCGGCCAGGCATTTCTTTAAAAAAGTCGGCGAACTCAAATGCTTCACGCTGGTCTTCCCCCTGCTTCCCAAGCATTGGGAATGGTTCTCCCTGCGCGAACAGTCCGATACGGGAAACGGCTTCGTATACCGCAAGATTATACGTAACGAATCAGGCGTGTATCAGATCGACATTGACTAGTAAAAAATTAAACCATGATATCCACGAGACAATTACGCTCCCAGGTTGAGCGTTTGGTAAACGGACTCGGTCTCCCGGCCGAATCCAATTTGGAGATTCGCTTCTTTGATCGGGAAGTACCCCGCATTCTGGCTGATGTGGCCATCTACCTCGGCGATGAATGCATGGCATTGGGACGATTCTGTCCGGTTAAAGAACTTGACATCACCGGCGAAGACTTCACCCAACGCTTCTGTATGGCCATGAGTTATCCGGAGGATACCTGGTACCTGTTCGATTTCGATGGCGAAAAGATGGTGGTTAATGATCTCAGTTTGACGGATCCGATCAATGACCATCCGCCCACGCTTGAATCGGGCTTTCGTCGATTGACGACGCTACCCTCCGAATGGCAGGCCGAACAAAAGAAGCTGGACGAGATGCTCCGCTTTGTGGAATGCATGCGCTTCCTCGTTGACGAGGATGCGATCAATAACCCTGTAAAGTAATAATTATGAATACCCTCAAACCCTTTCTCCAGGAAGTGAATTCCATCGGCTTCTGGGGACGTATTTTCGGATGGAACCGCATCAAGCAATTGTTGACCCAGGCCCTTGTGGAGCTGGAGTTTCTGACCGATGCCTCGCATCGGCAGGAGAGCTCCATTACGGATCTGAAGTCACAGTTGGAAAAACGCGATACCGAGCTTCGGATTCGGGACAATCGCATTCAGGAGATCGAACGGCAGTCGAACAAACAGGAAGCGGAGTTGGTGCAACTCCGTCAGCGGGTCTCCGAACTTCAACAGTCCAAAACTCTCCTGGAGAGTGCACAGGAGAAGCGCGTGCAGGACAGAGACGAGGCGTTGAGAAACCTTGCACAGATCAAAGAGAAAGTGCAGACCGATCACGATGCCTTTCTGCAGCGAGAACACCAGAAAGAACTCGATCGCCTCGAGCGGATGCGGGAAACCTGGCAGCGTCATCAAGGTGCAACCAAAGAGCGGATCAAATCGCTTTGTCAGAAGCATACCATCGAGTATGTATCTGAGGTGCCTTTCAAGGGTGATCCGGACAATACGGTACGCATTTGCAATGAGTACATCGTATTTGATGCGAAGAGTCCGGCGGGCGATGACCTCAGCAATTTCCCGAACTACCTGAAAGGTCAGGCCGAGAAAGCAAACAAGTACAGCAAGCAAGATGGCGTAAAGAAGGATATCTTCTTTGTGGTGCCATCAAACACGATCGAGTCGTTGAGCCAGTTTGTATATCACCATGCCGAACACGATGTTTATATAATTGCCGCAGATGCCTTGGAGCCGGTGTTATTGAATTTGCAGAAGCTGGAGAACTATGAGTTTGCGAAGGAATTATCGCCCGAAGAGCATGCGAATATCTGTCGCGTGATCGGTCGCTTTGCCCACTTGTCGAAAAGACGCATTCAGGTAGACAACTACTTTGCCAATCAGACCTTGGAGTTGGCTTATCAGTGTGAGAACACGCTGCCGGAAGATGTAATGGAGCAGGTGCGGGGCTATGAGTGCGCGGACAAATTGAATCCGCCGATGGAGCGTCGCAGCAAAAGCATTCCGGTTGCCGGATTGGAGAAAGATACCAAGCGTGTGCAACGCGAAGCTGAAGGACGGGGTGTGCTGATAAATTCAGAGCAGATATCGGAAAATATGAACGAAATTCCGCTGTACAAAGAATAAGGAAGGGGCGGAAAACCGCTCTTACTTTAATTCATAATTTAACTGTATGCATCTACTAGCTATTTTATTACCGTTTATTTTCGTGCAATACACGGAGGACGAATTGAATTTGTTTGCCGAAGCTAACAAATACAGGCAAAGGCATCACTTGCGAAAATTAGTTTTAGATGATGCCTTAAGCAGTAAGGCAAAAAGTCATTGCATCAATTTGAATAAGTACCATTCAATTCATAGTGGTATTAGTATGCACGATTGGTACGATGAAATACAAAGAAAATGGGTTGTAATCCTCGAAAATGAAATTGCCCATGGCCATGATTTATATGATTGTAACTCCAAGTGCGCGATAAGAGCATGGATTAAATCAAGACCTCATCGAAAATCGCTAAAATCCCGATCTTTTACAACGATGGGAGTTGCCATATACAAGAATTATGCGATAATTATATTCGATTAGAAATCGAATGAAATTGGTACAATAATGCACTCTGTTTATAAGCCTGAAACCATATGTATGGTGATGATATTGAATAAATAATGAACGCTCTGAAAACTGCTCTTACATCATTATTATTAAGCTATGCTACATAAAATACAATTGACCCAGGAATCGCCTTCCTTTCAACTGGTGGCAACGACTTATTTCAAGGTGTTGTTTCCGAAGCGGATTGAAAGCAATCAACGGTTGCATGGCGAGGGCCTGGCCGGGCTGAAGATGGTATTGATGAACGAAGAACATCGTTTCAATCAGTTCTCTTGGTATAGTCAAGACGATAACGCTTTCAATATCTATGATTGGTTGCAACCCGCCCGATCCGTAGAACCGCTGCAGGAGGCGCGTTTCAATCGGGTGGTGGTTTCCGTAGAGGGGGTGGAATGGAAAGAGGGTATGGAGATCCTGTGTGAGGTGGAATATGAAGTGGGGGCGCGAGACACATAATATTTTTCTGTATTTTTAAAAGGTATGATCGCATCCGGATTGAAACGAAAACTCAAAGCAGTTCAGGAGCAGATCCCGGAGGGGCATGCCATTCGGCTGCATCGGGCGATCAGTTGGCTGAAGGCAGCTGAGGAGCAAGAGAAAAGTCCAGATTTGAGGTTGATCAGTCTTTGGATCGCGATGAACAGTTTGTATTCCATGAATGAGTCCCGGTTTGAGCAGCTGCCGGAGCGGGAGCGATTCGCGGAGTTTGTGGATCGGCTGGTGGCACTGGATGCGGATGAGCGATTGTATAATCTGTTATGGAACAAGTTCAGTGGTCCGGTGCGGTTGCTGATCGAGAATAAATATGTGTATAGTCCGTTCTGGGATTTTCAGCGGGGCGAGGCCAGGGATTGGGAAAGGGGGTTCCAGAAATCGATTGCGGATGCCAACCAGGCCCTTTCGAAGAAGAATGTGAACTATCTGCTTCGTATCGTGCTGGATCGTTTGTATGTGCTTCGCAATCAGTTGATCCACGGGGGCGCTACCTACAAAAGCTCGGTGAATCGGGCACAGGTAAAAGATGGGGGAAATCTGTTGATCAGCCTCCTGCCGGTTGTGGTAGAGATAATGATCAATAAGTCGGAAGAAGAATGGGGTAAAATATATTACCCACCTGCTGTATAAAAATAATGTAATAACAATTACATATAAAGTCCTTTAACCATGTACCGAATCAAAAAGATATATCGCCTTACAATTATTGACAATAAAAAGAAAACTGTCAAGATTTTTCCGTCTTATGACAAAGCATTTTCATTTTGCGGAAACTATTTTGTTCAAAAAAAAATACAGTTTATTTGGAGTCGTGATTTAAAATCTATACTTAGGGTATATAACTCATCTAATTCGAAAAGCTTTAAAGGATCTACTTTCTTGAAAAATGGATTCAAAAAGAAAATTCTAAAGAACACTTCTATTTTTATTGACGAGATTTTTAAAGAGACAGAAAAGTTTTACAAAACAGGACAAAACATAAACACAAAGCACGAGTTTATTGTAAAACTACCCAATCGGATATGGAAATTTAGTAGCAGATCTTATGAAATCGGCTATTACCGGATCGCCAATTATTTGCAGAAAAGGACAAACCTTAGTCTTTCATACGGGCTCAATTACATGTTAGACGGATTTGGAAAAACGCCGTACTTTATTGCGGGAAGATTGAGGCACCGGATATATAGTACGACTATAATTATTGATCCTATTGAATGAATGTCCAATTATAAATTTGGGCCGAATTACACTCGATATTTAAAAGACAATTATAGCCTAGATATGGCGCCTGCATATAAAAATGCTTTTGCTAACTACCAAAATGAAGTCAGTTGAAATGTTAAAAGTGGCACGACACCTTTCTCTTAATCATACTTCTATGTCAAATATGGAGTTCCATCTCTAAGAAATGCTGAGCTCTCAAAAATATACCTTGAAGCTAGTGTTGATAAGAGTCTTGTTCTCTCGCTAAAAAAATATTTGGTTGGTGTATCGTCAACGCGAAAAGCGTCTAATGGACCAGGTGTAGGACCAATAGACTTTTTTATTAATGGGAGTTGGCCGTGTATTGGATCATTAATGACGGGCGGAGATTGATTAAAGTCGACATTTTTAAAAAGATTCGTCTGAAATACAGGGTATGTAGGGTATTCATTTAAAACTTTTGAAAGCTTTTGAACAATAGATTTATTGCTGAAATCACTATTTATCTGTCCATCAATAAGAAATAGATTGCCGAGCTTGCTTATAATAAGTGATCTATCACCCTCATTATAATATGGAGGATTTATTGGACTAGGGGGCTTCTCTGGCTCAAAATGTTCCAATTGAGGATTTTCAAAGCTTAAAATTGAATTTCTAGAATAGATTAAATAAAGGAGGACTCTAGCAAGTACTTTTTTTGAGCTAGTATTAGCATAAAATTCGTTGGTAAGCCTTGAGTAAAATTCAGCTTGATTTTGCTGATTTAATATTCTATCTGTTGCTATCGCCTGTATCTCTCTGATTAGTTGTCTTAAATTTTGAGGTGTGGCGCATTGTGGACCATTCATTTCTGCACACTCTATTATTTTAGAAAGTATTTTCTGTGTATCCTCAGGCAATATGCCCTCCGACATTTTGTTGACAATGCCAATTAGTCCAACTTTTAGCAAGATGTCACCTAAAAATCTAGCAAAATGCTTCAAATCTGGTGCAGATGAAGAAGTACTTATAGTAGTCCAGTTATTGTCATCATTTAATGAATTTGAAACTCCAAAAGGAGGGTGTGAATAGTTTGAAGCACATAAAAAGAGAATGTTTGATCCAATTACAGCTTGTTGCCCCCAATCATATCCAAGCATTCGCATAAATGTGGCATATTGAAAGCAAGACCCAGAAAAGGAAGCGCTAAATGCCGACTCGGAATTATCATTTATACGTGCCAGAATTTCAGATGCCTTTTCCATCCTCAAGAATAAATTCCTAGTGCTTTCCTGCTGGAATACTTGAAGGCGACCGGAATTAGGACGATTCCTTAAATAAGCAATTTGCTTATTTTTTGTTGTAGAACCCTCTGACCTTATGAAATACTTTACAAAAGTTGAGTCTGCTTTCCCTCTTCCGCCTAATGAGGATACGCGCAACTTAATATTATCCCATCGTGATGCAAACTCTTTATCAGGGATGGGATTAGGTGGTAAGTTGCGTTCAAGAAGCATATTCTTAACTAAATCAAGTGCAGTTAGATCCTGACCCCTTTCGTTTAAAATTTCAAATAAAATAAAAGAATCATTTTCGCTCTCAGAAATTATGCAAGTCATGGCAAGATGAGAAATGTATGACTCTAGATAAAGCATCATTAAATTAATTTTCTCATCAATATCACTTGTCGTATCTGTAATTTCGTTTAAGTGCTCAATAATAACTGAAATGCCGAGGGCATATGGATTTTTAAGGAAGGCAGCTTTAGCATTGTGGGAGATATTGTCTCCGTCACCTACAATTAAATTAAATTTCTGAATGGCAGCATTTAACAAATCAGAATACTTAGTGTCAGAAAAAACTATTCGTGGACTAACTTTTTGCCACAACTGAGAATCGAGATATCTTTTCTGCTTTTGAGAGCCTATTCTAATTTCAAAACTTTTTGTCAATTCATTTACTAACTCGTCCGAAGTATCATCAAAAATATCTCCAACATTATCAGATAAGCCATTTTTAATAAAACAACGATTTTCCCAAGTAGTCAAGTTGAGAAATCTTGAGCTCACAATAAATGGATATTGTTTTGGCGGAACTACAGGAATATTTTCAAGTGAAAATCTCGAGAGCAGATATCCAACATAATTCATCAAGTACAGTGTAGTTATGCGCTGTTGGCCGTCTACTAATGCCATTTCCTCACTAGAGCCTGTCAGTGATAGTTGAGATTCACATAGTATTGTTCCCGTATAATAATATACTGAATTATCAGCTGGCTCCTTTGGTATAGGGACAGATGGGGATGACAATTGTTTAATGTGTTCATGTAAGTCTGTAAGTAGTTCAGCAACACTTCCCTCCTTTGGCCAAACGTAATCTCTTTGCAAAAGGGGAACCTTAAAATACTTTGTTGGTCTGTTTTGACCATTGAAAGTATAGAAGGGAAATGCAAAAAAATTTCTTTTTGAGGTTGCAACTTCAGACTCCAAAATTATACGCATAAAACTTATTTTAAATAAAACAACTCGCACACCCCTCAGACTCACTATCATCTAGCACATCTAAAAGATACGCACTTTTTGATTTTTTATTATATCTTTTCAAGTACTCTTCCTTAATTGCTTGTACCCTTTCTGGGCGACGCATTTCCTCCAAACTTTCATGCTGTGTCCAAGTAAACCCCTCCTTGTCATTTTCATATTGCATGGCCTTCTCGTAGAGATCAGGATGTTGTTCCATTAGCCACACCCATTCGATTTTCTGCTGAAAAAAACAGAAAAAACAACCTGATCGAGAGCGAGCATATTCTCCTTTCTTGCCATTTACTTCAAACTCAATCTTTTCATAATATTTCGGAACACCAACTCCACTTGCTCGCAATAACTTGAAAATATCCTCACGCACAAGGTTATCTTCATTATCTACAAGTGGGAAAGACTGCTCAAAAGCTAGTGGATATGAAGTGGTTTTTAAAAACTCGAAAACAGCTGCATTAAACTCCTTTATACCGCGGCCTAAAAGGAGGTTTAATTTTTGTTCAACTGTATTTCTAGGGGTTATTTTTTGATTGATTATTTGAACAGTTCGATCATCAATTGTGGAGCCATGAAGGAACTTATATATTTCCTGAACGGCTTCTATATTATCGTTTTTTAGGAATTTAGATATAACATCACTGCTCCAGATATTCTTTCGAAAAGGAAATATGGATTGAATATTTCCCCTTTTTGAGATATACCCCTCTCTATCCTCATCACCTCTTATTCCAACATAGGAGATAGCTAGATCTGTTCCCACGAATTCTTCAAAAGGGTCTAGTTTAAGTTTTTTTGTGCACCATCGTGAACTAGAAGACGGCAAGTAACCACCGTAGACATTGAAAAAATGATCAAAAGGATCTTGACTGCTTTTTTCAGCCGCTTTCAGCCTAGTGATTTTTTTCCCTAGATGTACTTCAAGTTTATCAATAAGTTCATATGTCTCGTCCATCTCCTTTCCGGTATCACACGTATAATATTCCATATCCAGCGAAGGATACTTATCTCTCAGATAAATAGCAAGAGCAGCACTGTCCTTACCACCCGAAATTCCTAGTACATGTCTGACTTTAGTTCCCATCACTTGCAAGTAATTCTTGTAGAATCTTGGTTAATATTACTAAATTTTCTGTTTTATCTTTTCCGAGTTCGTTTTTTATAGCAGAAATGCGTTTTTTTATATCTGTCTGCCTAGATTTTGGAAATCTAACCACTTGCTTAACAAGACCCTGTGTTATTGAGGTTAGCTCAAGCTTAACGACATCTTCTGTATCACTGAGATCATTCAGGCCCCCTATCTCACAAAGGTTGTCGAGCTCTTGAATGATATTCTTTAACTTTTGATACAAGAAATCAATCTCGTCGTCCTGAATATTCGTCAGTGACTTTCCAATAAGAGACTGAGAAATAGCACTTAGCCAAGCTTTTCGATCCTCAAGCTCAGAAAATAATCTTCCTGTAAATGTTTTCTGTGCAGGTAAAAGTAGGTGCACTTTAAGCCCTTGAAATCTTAATTGAATCGACTTTTTGTAAACAGGGAATGTTGATTCGATTCCGAGTATCTCCGATATGAAATAATGCTCAAAGTGATCGATGAGTTTATCGTGACACCCCTGCAATTCCTTTATTGCCGCCTTTAATTGATTAATAAATTCGGCAATTTGTTTAGGGTTATCAGAAAAATCCTGGGTATTAAAACCCAATGTGAGCGGGAAGTCTTCAAAAAAAGTCTTTTCTGGATCTTTTGCATTTGAAATTACAGCCCGGATTGATTGTGCTGGAGAACTTAACCAGCGCTGTGTTTTCTTTGAAAACTCAGGTAAGTCTCGATAAAAAACCAGAAAGGGCTTAATAGTATCGATGAAACTCTGGTTCGTGATCTTTTTGTCAGCACCCTGATTTAAAAATTGCCGGTATTTATTAAAGAGTTCAAATTTGACTCCAACTACATCAAAGGCTTTGATCGTAAATAACGAGGGCCTTTTTGTTATGAGCTCGAGTATATCCGTATTGATTTCAGGTACGTATACTTGGCTTTCATAAAGAGCAAACTCGTGACTCTTAGCCAAAAGGAAAGTAGGAAGCCAAAAGTCAATAAAACCATCTTTTAGTTTAAATGGCCTGGCCGAGTAAACCTCAATTAACTCTGTTAGCTTTCTTTCCTTTAATCGCGTAGAGTTTATAAAATCCTGACCAGCCTTCCATAGCTCGGTGTATGAGTCTTCAGTTGGAGTAGATAATTTACCGACACCGTTTCTTACGGAATGAATGCCCGTTTTTGCCAACAGTGATAAATAAATACTTTTTTCAGGCGGAAACTCATTTTCTGCAAATCCCAGATTTTTTTCGTCAATATTATTTATAAGGCGATCAAAGAACTTCCTGCGCGCAAACGAAATTTGACTTGATACCTTGGTCCTGTTGACCATTTCATTCTTAAAATGAGGCGCGGCAGGATATACCTGGTCACAGATGCTAGACAACCGTTGAGTAAATCGTGCACGATTGGGAATATCTACAGATAACCCCATGAAATACCACTCAATATTTCCATTGCCAGAATAAATATTATCTAACACATGGTGGTTGAGTAGTTTGATATAGTGATTCTGAATAGAGGTAAGCTCTTTTACCGCCACCTTGTCTTCCGCATTAATCTCTTTTACTTTTGCGATTTTTTGAATCTCAAATAGCAAGCTTTTTATCTCCGCTGTATTCTTAAAGTAGCCAAATAATATCGCCTCTTTACAGTTTTTTGAGTACTCCTGAACTTCACTACGAGAATTTTCACCATCGGAAAATATCAAATTGATAAAGCCATCAATTTCACCCTCAGGTACCGCTTGAATTGGAGCCTCTGTGAGTTTAAACTGAAAATATCGTGGGGTGCCCGTTTCGTATACATTTGACTTAGCTGAAATAAAGGGAAACTCAAAAAGCTGGGATAAGTGCTGAACAACGTTCGTAACCTTTTCTACAATGCGTCCTGCATCATCGATGGCCAACTCGATATCCAAGTCTGTGCCTTCTGCCAATATATACTTTACTCCATGTTTGACATAACGGATGATCTTTCTTTTTTCAAGCGTTGATATAATCTCATCGGCATTTTGAATTCCTATGGCGTACCGGGCATAAGTAACATAAAAGGACGGCTCTAGCTTTGCCGTGGCACTCGAAAAGATGCTCAATAGTCCTATCAGCTTTACGAGGTCTTCCGCACTAGATTGATCGCCTGCCGTTGTAAACAAACCATCCAGCTTCTCAATGGCACGCCTAATACTAGCCCACTGTGCATAATGCGTATTGTATTTTGATAAAATGTAACTGTGATAGTTGTTCAGCAAATAATCATAGATCGTGGGGATAGAATAATAGGGCTTACCCAGCTGCTCAAATGAACCGATTGCTAGATCATCATTTGAATCAATAAATGAGAATAAGCTTCGCTCATTTTGACCATATTTCTGAAGAGAAAGTGTCAATACGGCCCCGGATAAAATATCAAAAGGGTAAAGTTTCTGGGCTAGCCCCTTGTCAAAATAATTTCGAAAAGGAAAGACTTTTGCCTGTTCAATAACTTGATAAAGCTTATCAAAGTCCTTGTTTCGCGGAAGCTTTACAAATTTTTTCTCAAGACGATTGGCGGCAAGCAATAGCAATTGCTCTACAGGCTCATTAAAGGGAAGCTCTTTTAATCTTCCTTTTACCTTATCCCATTCAAGGCGCTGGGTTCTGGGCAGGTGTAGCGCATAAGCGGAGAAATCTTGATGCAACGTGGAAATAAAGAGTGTGTCGTTCTCTGCATTGTTCGCCCATTCAGCTAGCTGTTGAATAAAATAGAGCTCCGACTCGGGATTATTCTTCGCTGCATATTCAAGAAACTTACCAAATTCATCAATTACAATAGCTAGTCCTTTTTTCTTTTTTGCTAGTTGCTTTCGTTTGCTTTCAAGTTCAGCGATAAGCAACTCAGAACTTAGGATCTTTTTACTTCCAAATAGCTTGGAGAAATGCTCTTCCAAAGAACCATATTCGCCAACCACATCCAAAAACTCAAATTCAGGCAAAGCGCTGAACTGCTTCTTAAATTCAGTAAAATGATTATTCTTCTTGGAAAGAGACTGTGATAAAGCCAACAGAAAAGAAGATTTCCCGGTACCATATGCACCTATCAAGACAAAGGATCGAACACCACTTCTGTAATTATTTAAGATGGTGCTTGTAGCCTGGCTAGCATTGCGGGTTTGCGTGTAATCAAAAGCAGATGCTTTGTCACGCAAAATATTAATCGAAGGAGAAAATTTATTTTTGGTTATAGTAGCCATTTAAAACGTCGTATTTGTTGATTGTTCTCCGGAATTGCAATTCACGAACCCCGGCAGATTCCGTAAAAGTGATACTCTTGTATCGGCTGGTCATCCCTTCAATTTTAGATAGTAAGCCTTCTTCATTCAAAGCAAATACCATTCCGGGAGAATTATATCCACTCAGCAAGTCTTTAAAAGAAATTGACTTTCCATAGGCCGGATTGTCAAGGATTGAAAAAAGAACAACCTCTGCGGGCAAATCAACCTGTATCTTGTTTTCAATTCGATACCAATCAACCAATTTACCTTCTGCGTTTTCGGCTTTGTGGGTACTAATTAAATCTAGATCAATAAGTAACGAGGAAAAGTCCTCTTCTATGTCAATCTTAGACTCCTTGTAATAGGGTTTTAAGTAAGAGCGGAAGAATACCCCGATGTCGGTATTCACTGTGTTCGCATTAAATCCTTTAAGCCTTTCGGCATCTAACAATCGTTTGACGAAAGTCAGTAGCTGCTCTTTTGTAAATTCAGGACGGCCTTTACGAAACTGATTAAATACAAGATTGTAAATTGATGCTTTATTGGTCTCGATGAGCTTGTAGTGCAATAACCAAATTGTACCTAAGTTTTCGAGATATGGGTCAACTCCGGCTCTTTTCGAAAAAAGAAACTGGGCAAGTTCATTGGGCTTTCCCTTATCATCAATAAGTCCGAACGACTTCAGCCAAAAGGAAATCGAATTCACCATGTTCTTACCAACACCCAAATCAACCACAGCAGACTCTGAAGAAAAGCTTTTGTTTTCTAATAGATAATCATAGCCCTTCTTCAACCACAAGTGCTTGCAAACGAAAGAATCATGACCGGAAAACTGAAGTTTGACTGAAGACATCACTTATCCTTTCTGCGTTTTTGATTACCGAAACAAAGGGACACAATACTACTAAATTAATTAGTATTTTGATTGCATGCTATTGTTTCCTGCTGCAGAAGTAGTGAAGATAAACTAATTAGAGGTTGATGAGAACACCCATTTCGGTATATAATATGCAATTAATATTTTAATTGTATATTATTATATGTCAAATACTTGTATAAATAATTTTTTTCAACCCAAATGAAAAAGTACTACTATCTAATTGACCATCAAAAGATTATACGCATTTCATCTTTTGATACGTAAACATCCTTTGCCTTCCCAGAGATACGTACAGATACATTATTTATCAGAAAACGGTACTCATCAAATGTTTTACTGGCTTTAATGTTTTGCTGACTGTTAGAGTGAGAATCTGCACCTACTGGCTTACTCGGCTTTCTACCACGCTTAGCTTCTGGAAGTTTTAATCCCTCGCGTATGAGCTTAGACTTTTGATTATAAATAGTTGCTTGTGAGACATTTAAATAGTTAGCCACCTCTGAAGTAGATTTTCCCGAGGCCAGCATTTCCGCAATTTTAGCTATGTCAGATTTAGAGAGTCTCTTGCGCATATAAAGGAGTGATTTGCGCTGAAATTAGAGAATTTGGCTATAATTATTAATAAAACTCAATAATCACTTCTAATTCCTCCCAGCCTATCAAAAAACCAATATCGGCCATATAATACCTCGCATGAATTCCTAACAGTGAAAATAGACAGGGTCAATGTCAAGAATGTCTGGGAAAATGGGAATTGGGAAATTCCCTCGGTCTCCATCAATCAAAAAAGGTTCTAAGGCATTGGCACAACATCTACCGCCGGCACTCTGGCTGAGATCAAGCCCCAGGAAATTCTTGGAAATACTGCTTACGCCTTTAGAGACTAAGCACTCATCATCTCCAATATGTCTGTAAATACCTGCCAATCTCCGACGCGCAATTCGGCTATCCTGACTCCTGATGATTTCAAATGAGGGTATCCCACTTGAAAATTGTATCTGATTGTGCATCAAGAGATCAATCATTCTCACATTTTTAAAAGTCGAATCATCAAGTATACGTGTGTTATCGTTTACTGACCGATTCATACTCTTGGATTTAGTAACAACTCTAGATAAGTAAGCATCGTTTGTAAGACGATTCATATTTACCCAACTCCCAATCTGCCGATAAGGAAGCGGTCTGTTGCGACTAATCATAGCAATCGCCATTTGTTCCCGAAGCACAGTTTTTGCCTGGTCTTGCCCGGTAGCTACAGCATTGAGTGCAAGATCCGGCATGTGATAATTAAAGATGCCCATTTTCAGGGAAGCCCACTCTGCAAATACCTCTTCGAAATTTTCATCTGGATAGCGTTTTTTATTTCGCCAATAAGAGATAAAAGATGGATGATAAATCGAATTGTCTGACCCCGTAACAGAAGATAAAATGTTGGTGAGCTGAAAAGACAACACTTCAGAACGGTAATGACCCCACTCGTGCGCTACCACCCAAACCAAGGCCAAATGCTTACAATAGTTCAAATAATCTGTTCGAAGAGCCGGATCAATATTATCAGTCCGAAATCGCTCGATATAGGAATTCAATTCATTACAGCAAATGTGAATCCCAAAACGATTTCCTATTGGCAACTGATTATTATAGTCACGTAGCTGGCTCTCCGCGGGAATTGGATTCCATCCTCTTTCATTTCGATAACTAATGGCAATTACATGCCAGGGCATATAGTATCCAAGATATCCTCCAGTACAGGGAGGCTCATCGACACTCAATCGAATTTTAGAAATGTCAATATCATGACGAGGCGAGTCGGGACTCGGAAGATCCGGCCAGGGATTATCCCAGCCACGTGGCCACTCACCATTTTCTGGTCTTTCCCAAGGAAAGCCAATGTCGAGCCGCGTGTCACTTTCCTGCTGAACGTGATGCTTATCCTCGATATCAACCTCATCTAAATTTGGAACTGGTCTATTTCCCACGTCAATTTATTTATAATTAAATATAGCAGGTTTGACTGGCCAAAACGATACAAAACCGCATCGATCAAATATACTCACCCCACCACCGGAAAATAAATCTTCCCCCAATCCCGCTCTCCGTTCCCCATCATCAACTCGATCATTACCGGCAACAAGGCCGATAGCAGATTACCGCCATCCCGTACCTGGGCGCGGTTCACCTGGCTTTTGTAGGTAGCGCCCCCGTGGATCAGCTGATTCCGAAGTACATAGAGCCGGTCGAGAACGATCCGTAGCAGATAGGCCACGTTTTTAGTAGATAGGGCGATGTTGGCGTCGGCGATCGAGCGCTGAAACCCGGTCTCCCAATGGCGGGTCTCGCCACGCTGATGGTCCCAGAACGGACCATACACATATTTATTCTCGATCAGCAGCCGCACCGGACCGGTGAACTTGTTCCATAATATATTATACAACCTCGATTCCCCGTCGCAGTCCAGCAGCCGGTCCACAAAATCCCCGAACCTTTCCCGCTCTTGCTTCTGCTCAAACCGAGCCTCATCCATCGCATACAAACTGTTCACCGACACCCACAAACAGATCAGCCGCAGATCCGGACTCTTCTCCTGCTCCTCCGCTGCCTTCAGCCAACTGATCGCCCGGTGCAAGCGAATGGCATGCGTCTCGGGCAGCTGCCCTTGCAGCGATTTCAACTTGCGTTTCAAGGTGGTGGCGTTCATATAAAGAGGTGGTGTATGATAAATTTCCGTGTTTACGGCGAACAGCCAAAAAAGAAATAAAACTATCACTTCATAAAAATTCCTATTCTAGTAGAATAATATAACACTAATACCAAACAGGGGGAGCTGAAATAAAAAAGGGTCACACTTTAATAGTATGACCCTTTCTGTCGAACCAGACGTCTTTAAAATCTTACGTTCACTGTACTATACTTACTTCCGTAGCTTCAGGCCCTTTCATCCCCTTAGCAATTAAGAAGCGAACTTTATCATTTAGTTGGATAGGTGCCA
>Ga0164293_10002170_pt1 | contig 16614 bp, 10 predicted proteins | sample GEODES118metaG_FD_111487 | JGI IMG/M metagenome (GOLD analysis project Ga0164293, IMG submission 111487) | Eutrophic lake water microbial communities from Lake Mendota, Wisconsin, USA - GEODES118 metaG | ecosystem: Environmental > Aquatic > Freshwater > Lake | place: USA: Lake Mendota...
GCCGGCAGCAGAAAGATCAACCTGCTCACGTCGAGCCTGGCCTTTGCCGACGTGCTGCTGGTCTTCAGCCGCAACGGCCAGTTCCGGTTGAGTGGTGGCAATGCAGTTGCTGCATCGTTGACGCCCAAGACCGCAACCATCACCCAGATCACAGCGTTTGAGATGAGCCAAACGGTGGACCCGGTGATCGTGGGCCGCACCATGTACTTCCCGGTGCCCAGGGGCGAGTACGGCGGGTTGAGAGAGTTCTTCTTGCCGGATGCGTCGGGCCCGGTGCCCACGTCGGAGGAGGTCACAGCAGCGGTGCCGCGGTTTCTGCCGTCGAACCTGTCGAACCTGGTTGCGACAGCAGCCGAGGAGGCGGTCTATGCCGTGTCCAAGGACGAGCCCCGGCGCGTGTACCTGTACAAGTTCCTGTTCCAAGGGGACAACAAGCTGCAAAGCGCCTGGAGTTACTGGGAGTTCAACGCTGGCAAGAGCGTGATCGGCGTGGACCTGGTCGACTCCGACCTGTACGTCGTGGTGCAGTATTCCGACGGTGTCTATCTTGAGAAAATTGTGACGCATCCCGAGACCGTGGATGCCGGCACGACGGTCGAGATGTTGGTGGATCGCAAGGTGACGGAGGCCAGTTGCTCCGTGGCACTGACGACGCCGAGCGGACTCGACACCCAGAGCACCATCACCCTGCCGTACCCCATCAACACCAGCACCAGCAACATGGCGGTGGTCGGCCGGTTCTTTGCCGGCAACTCTTTGGCCCACGGCCAGGTCGTTCAGATCCTGTCGTCGACCGCTGCTGGTGGCGCTGGTGGCAACGGCACCCTCACGGTTCGCGGGGACCTGACTGGCGCCGAGTTCTTTGTGGGCGAGCTGTACAACATGACGTACGAGTTCAGCACCCAGTACCTGAAGGAACAACCGCCCGGTGGTGGCATGGCTGTGATCTCAGGCCCCAAGCTGCAGCTCCGCACCTGGACCATGCTGTTCGACAAGTCGTCGTCGTTCAGCATCAAGATCACGCCACGGGGCCGGGACACCATGACGTACCCGTACACCGGTTTCGAGGTTGGCGACCAGGAAGTCAGCCTGGGCGAGCTGGCCCTCCGTACCTCCAGGTTCCGGGTGCCGGTCATGGCCCAGAACATCGAGGCCAAGATCGAGATCGTCAGCGGCTCCCCGCTGCCGTGCCGGCTCCAGTCCGCAGAATGGGAAGGTTGGTACCACACCCGAGCTGCACGCCTGTGACGTCTGCGTACACCCGGCCCACCAGGGTCGCTGATATTCCGTATGTGGCGCGGTACATGCGGGATGAAGACGTGGCCGAGGTGCGGGCCTTCTCGGGCCACACGCCTCAGGAGTCCCTGTTGCACAGCTTCTTTGCTGGGTCTCCGTGCATGACCATGATCGGCAGGGATGGCAGGCCCATGGGCATGTGGGGCGTCGTCCCACAACAGGGGGACCTGGGCACCATCTGGATGCTGTGCACCGACGACCTGGTCCGGGATCGGCTTAACTCCATCCGGTTTTTGAGGGAGGCCAGGACCCACCTGGATCAAGTGCAACGCAAGTACCGGGTCCTTTTCAATCTGGCAGATGCTCGTAACGTGGTACATATCAAATGGCTGCGGTGGATGGGGTTCACCTTCATTGCATCGCACCCCAATTTCGGAACAGAAGGTCGGCTGTTCCATGAGTTCGTGAGGATCTAGGGCCATGTGTGATCCAATCTCCATCACCCTGGGCGTCGTCACCGCTGGTCTTGGCATCGGTCAAGCGGTGGTTGGCGCCCAGGCGGCCCAGCAGCAGGTGTCGTTTGCCAATGCCCAGGCCCAGCAAGGGTTCCAGTACCAGCAGATGCAGGCCAGTGCCGCTCGGAACTTCGAGCAGATGCGGGCCAATCAGCAGGAAGAGTTGATGCGGATCAACCGCATGATGGCGGACAACGCTTACGCCAACGACATCGGGGCCCTGAACGCTCGGTTGATGCAGGAGCAAGCAGCTGCCAGTCAGGAGCAACAGAAGGGTGCGATTGCAGGAACCAAGGCCCGAGGCGAGATCATTGCCTCCGGTCGCTTGGGCAACACTGTCGACAATCTGGTGGCTGACTTCTACAGGCAGCAGGCCCAGTTCGACTACGCCACCAGCCAGAACCTGGCGTTCACTGGCACCCAGATCCAACTTCAGAAACGAGGGGTTGCAGCTGAACGCGGATCCCGGATCGCCAGCCAGCAGCCGTACATCCAGCAACCGGTGCTGGATCCATTGGAACCCATTTACCAGAGCAAACCAAGCATGGCGCCGTTCCTGCTGCAGGGGGTCAGCGGCGCCATAAGTGGCGTTGGCTCCGGCCTCAGCACGGCCAGCTCCATCAACAAAGCTGGCTACACCTGGAAAGGTGGCAAGTACACCAGGGGATAACTCATGGCCCGTCTATCTACCGGTCAGTCCTTCGGCGAGGTCAGCCGCGCCTCAGCGGCCCAACTCCTGGGCGGCATCCCCACGGACGCGTCGGCCGGTGCTTTGGCCCAGGGCTCGATCAATGCCCCGGCCCTGCAGCCACGGGCCACACCTGTCGACACGTTTCAACGGGTGGGGGCACCGACGCTGGGTGGGGCCCCGAAGTTCTTTGCGCCACCGGACCTGCCGAACCCGGGCCAAGACTTGGCGAATCTGTCCCGGGCGCTAGGGGGGTTCAGCTCGACCCTGCAGAGCTTTGGCGAAACGTACCTGGCCAGCAAGCAGGAGCGCGACAAGCGGGAAGAAGCAGCAGCCGCGGCCTTTGTTGGCCAGACCAGCAGGTTCGGCCCGGCTCGCAGCATTGCTGACCTGGCCGCCAGTCTCGAGAAAGCCGCGGCCGGTGGCAACCCAGATGCAGCCCGCATGCTGCAGGTCGTCCGGGAACGGCAGAACTCCTCGGTTGGCAAGTACTGGCTGGAGCGGTCCATCGAGAACTACTCGGTGCAGAGCGCGGCCCTGTCGTTGCCTGACCGGATCGGCAACACCACGACCATCAAGGTCGACGGTCGGGACGTCGAGCTCAACTCCTTGCCGTCCGACGACCCCGGGTACCGGGCGTACCGGGATGAGCTGCTGTTCGGTGGCCAGGTCATGTCGACCCAGGGCTACGCCAAGAACCAGGGGATCATTCTTCAAGCTCAGCTGCAGGCCGACGAAGCCCAGCGCAAGCGGTACAACACGGCCCAAGGCATCAGGGTTGCTGGCCAGATTTCTGTTGATCAGAGGGCCAGCGCCCAGGGCTACATAGCTGCCCGGCTGACAGGTGACCCAGACCAGGCGGTTCAGGCGGCAGCCAGCAGGCTGCAGACCGACATCGACAAGATTCGTTTGCTGCCCCTGACCCAAGAGCAGCAAGCGGACCAGGTCAATAAATACATGGAGAGATGGGCCGCAGAGGTCGTGGTCTCAGCAAGGCAGCAAGGCCGCGCCATCAGTGACATGGCAGCCGTTCTCGACCCCTTGCGCTGGGTGATGACCGGCCCCGTCGACCAACGAGTCAAGGCCGATGGCACGGCAAACGAAGCCCTGCGTCTGTACAACACCCTCGGGGGCGAGGCGTACTTTGACCAAGTGGTGTCCAAGGCCAACGCCGCCCAGATCCAAGACAACTCCCAGCGGGCCCAGATGGCCGGGATCCAGGAGCAGCAGGCCTACGACGCACGGCTCAGTGCCGCGTTGCCCGAGGGCCGTCGTTCTGACCCGGCTGCGATCAAGAACTTTTTTCAGGCCGAGCGTGAGCGGGCAGCAATGGAACCCGATGGGGTGCTGCGGGCCGCCCGGTACTCGCAGCTGGATGCGTCTGAACGCCAGTTGACCGAGACCTACGTCAAGCCGGTCCAGGAGCAACGGGCCCTTTGGTACGCCCAGCAGCTCGGCAAGACCCAGAACGACGAGGCTGCTCGCAACAGATTGGCGGCCCAGCTACAGGTCGACCTCAACTCCGGTGCGATCTCAAGCACGACTGCCACCAGCATCCAGACGTCACTGTCGGCCCAAGGCTCCAAGGAGGTGCGGAGCTACGACAGGGACATCAATGCCCGGATCGACAAGTTGTCCAAGGAGTGGGAGGCGTACAGCGGGAGCCCCAATTCGTACGGCGGTTCGACTGTTGCCGACTTCGAGTCCATGGCTTTGTACAAGGCCCGCGACGAAGCACGACGCAGGTCCCAAGACACCGTGCAGCAGGCCATCAAAGAGGGCAAGGACCCGGTGCAGGCACTGAACCAGCTGTGGACCAACAGCAACTTCGGGCTCCGGCGTCGTGAAGAGACAGGTGGCGCCCAAGCCCCCATGTACACCAACACCAGCCAGCTGATCCAAAAGAACACCGGCAACTGGAGCCGCAGCACCATCGCCCCTCGGGACGCCAACAACCTGCGAGGCCAGTCCAAGGTCCGTCCGTTGATGGGGCCTGAGCCCTTTGCCACCGACGTCGATGCTTTCTTGAACGGGGCCCCGAGCCAGAACTTCAGGACCTTGCTCAAGACACTGACCACGGGTCCTGGTGCTCAGAAGCCATCGGAGGTGATCTTGAACCAGTTCCGCCTCATGGGCATCGACGTGCCAGAGGAGCAACGGCAGCGCATCCAGGCCATGGATGGCCAAGAGATCTCAAGAGTCACGCCTGCGCGTCGTCCGGGCCCTCAGCAGAGCGGGGCCTTGGCTGGCGTCCAGATTGCTGGCAGGGCCCTTGGCGAACTGCTGGTGCCACCGGCTGCAGCAGGCGACCTGACGTCGATGATGTACGCCAACCCCACCAGCACCAGGTCCCGCACGCAGCCTCAGCCCCAGCCCACGGTGACCCCTCAGGCCCGGGTCGACGGGTACATGAAGCGCTTGGCCTACATCGAAACCAGGATCCGCAACATTCCCAACGCTGAAGGTTCACCAGGCCGCGGCTATTTCCAAGCGTTCCCGGCGTTCTCCAAGGAGGCGATTGCTGCATCGGGTGGCATTGATCCACGAGACCCGGATTACAACAGGTCCGCAAAAGCAGCAGCGGCCTGGATCCGCACGTACAACAAGCGGGCCTGGGCTGCAATCCGGGCTGGTCGTTACGACGAGGCCGATCGGCTCCTGCGCAATACCTGGCCATCACTGCCGGGTGGAGACCAGGCCCAGGACGACAAGGTGCAAAAGACGGCTCGCAAATACCTCAAGTGAAAGGCTTGGTTGTTTGACGACGACCACTCAAACTGATCCCATCGCCAACTGACCCATGCCTATCCAAACGATCCGTGACCCCAAGACCGGGGAGGAGCGCCGGGTCTACGTGTCGAGTGGTGGCATGGGCACAGCAGCTGCCCCCAAGCCCAAGCCGCAACCACAGCCGGCAGGTGGTGGGTTTATGGGCACGTTGAACGACTTCAACCCCATGAAGCAGATCAGTGCCCTGGGCACTGGTGTGTCCACGTTTCTCCAAACGGGAGACCTGAACAAAAGCATTGCCGCGGCATCAAAGGAAGCGGCACCGACGACGGCACTGGGCCAAGGGGTCAACAGGACCTTGGTTGCAGGTGGCCAACGGGCAGCAGATGCAGCTCGACTTGAGATCGACCGGGCCCGGCTGGCCCGAGAGCAGGTGGCAGCAGGCGTGTCACCTCTTGACGTCAGGATGCCCTCCACCGGCCCTGGTGCCCCCAGCGCCCAGCGGGTGCGGCTACCCGGGTGGGCCGATTACGACAACCTGCGCGTCGAACCCAAGAACCCGGTCGAGGACGTTGCCGCCAGCATCGTTGGGTTTGTGCCGTACTTTGCCGTTGCTCGTGGAGCAGGGGCCCCGGCCCAAGCCTTGGTCCGCGGGGTGCCTGGGGTGTCCCAGGTTGCCGCTGGTTTCGAGACTGCCACCGCTGGCCTAAAAGCTGCTGGTGGCGCCAAGCGCGTTGCCGGCATCTTCGCGGAAGAAGCTGTCTCCGGTGCCATCCCAGGCGCCATTGCCACCTATTACGCCACCAAGCCCACCGACAAGACACTGAGCGACAGCTTGGCCGAGACGGTCAAAGGCACCCCGTTTGAAGGTGTCGTGGCCCGGGGCCTGCTGGCTGACCCGAACGACACGATTGAGCAGGCCCGCATCAAGCAATCCATTAACGACCTGGTGTGGTCGGTGCCGCTGGGCGGTGGCCTGGGCACTGGCTTCCGTGGCATTGGTGCCATGGCAGGTGCCACCAAGCGGGCGTTTGCCGACGTCATCCAACGCACGATCAACGTCGGCCAAGCCGATGCCGCCGTAAAGAACGCGGCCACGGCACCAGCCACGACCACCGCCGCGGCCCCGAGTGTCCCAAGTGCGGGAACTCCGGCACCAAGGGTGGTGTCCGGCAAGCCAACCTTCTCGTCCCAGGTGTACCAGGGCCTGCGTCGTCAGCCCCTGTGGGAACGGACCGGCGTCGAGGTCCAGGGAACCCTGGCACCCCAGGCCCCGCAGAGGCTGCCGGTTGAGTCGTACGCGCCCAAGCTGAACTACAGCGACGTCAACCCTGCTGCTGGTCCCCTGAACGCCAGTGGCCAGAGGTACGCCCAGGCCTTGGCTGGCCAAGACCAGATCGCCATCGAGGCGACGTCACAGAAACTCCGGGCCTCGTTCAACAACGCAGCTGCAAAGCTCGGCATCGAACTTGGTCCCAATGCCGGCAGCCAGTCGTGGTCCATGTGGGACATCGGCAAGCAGCTCTACATGGATGCCAATCCAGCGAAAAGCAACAAGCCGTACGTGCTTGGCAATCCGCTGACCAACATGCAGGTCCAGGCCGACATCGTCGACCGGGCCCTTGGGTACGAGATCACCAAAGGGGTCGACGTCGAAGGCAAGCGCCTCAAGTCCTGGCAGCTGACACAGATCGGTCGCAAAGCCCGGGAGGACGCAGGCGTCGAACTGGGTCTCATGCCGGACCCCGGTGCTGAGCGCACCATCCCGGCACCCAGCGCACCAGCCACGCCCCAAGACGCAGCAGTGGCGCTGCAGCAGGCCCAGGCCGAGCTGGTCGTCGCAACACAGCGGCTGCAATCAGAAGCCGCCAAGGAGGTGGTGACTGCACCAGAGGCTGCTGCTGTGCCCCAGGGCCAGCTCCCGGGCATGAACCAGCCGTCGTACGACCAGGTCGCAACCATTGAGACCGGGCTGGTGGCCGCGGCTCCCAAGGTCTTCCAATACAAAGCAGAGGGCCAGACAGCCACCGGTCGCAGTGGGTCCCTGGCTGAAGAGAATGTCTACGACCCCCGGTACGGCGGGGTCATCAGCGTCTGGCGCGACACCCAGGGCGAACTAGGGGCCCCTGGCCAGATCTATGTGGTGAATGGCCACAACCGCTTGGAGCTGGCCAACCGCTCCGGGTTCCCAGTCATCAATGTCCAGTACATCGACGCACCGACAGCAGCAGATGCCCGGATGACCGGGGCCCTGCAGAACATCAAGGACGACAAAGGCACGGCGATCGACGCTGCCAAGGTTTTCCGGGACACCGGCATGTCCGTCGAGGACCTGCGTCTCCAGAACGTCAACCTCAACGGCAAACTGGCGTCCGAGGGTGTGGCCCTAAGCCGGCTCCCTCAGTGGCTCTTCGACAAGACCGCCACTGGTGACTTGGCCACGTCCAAGGCTGTGGCCCTGGGCTCCGCCGAAGGGGTTGACGAGGCCGTGATCAGCGACGTCGCCAAGCAAGCCATCGCTGGCAAGTGGTCGGCCGAGAAGATTGTGCAAGCGATGCAGGAGGCGAAGTTCGCCAGCACCGGCACAGGCGACGGGGGGCCTGTGTTGCCTGGTTTCGAGGAGATGTTCAAGACCAGCAACGTGGTCGACCTGATCGACATCAGGACCGCTGCGTACAAGCAGCTGTCTGTCGAGATGCGAGCCCTGGCTGCTGCGTCCCAGGCCAAGAACACCAGTTACCTGGAGGCCGCCGGCAACGCCATCAACGTCGAAGGCAGCCAAGCAGCCCGGAAGCTGGCGGCTGAAGCCGTGGCTGTGTTTAACCGCGTCACCGCGTACGAAGGACCGGTGCGCAACATCTTGAATGAGCTGGCTGGCCAGCTGCCCAAGGGCGCAGGTCGCCCCAAGGCCGCGGCGAACCTGGTGCAGTTCAATTTGCAGCGGCTGAGGGACGCGATCTCCGAGGAGATGAATGGACCCCGGTTGATCCAGGACGAAGCGGTGGCTCGGCAGATCGAGGAGCCAACAGCAGCGGCCGAAGCCCCGGCCACCGGGTACGCCGATCCCCTGGAGGCCGAGAACCTGGCTGACGCCCGTTCGTTCCTGGGGCTCCCTGCGACCGCCACCGTGGCCCAGGTCGCACGGGTGGCCAAGCAGGAGGGCTACGACGGCATCGTGTTCACCGGGGACTTCGGCCTGCCCAGTGGCAAGAGAGAGATTGATCTGCGGGCGTTGCCTGAGGTCAAGGCCCCTGAGAACGCGGGCAACCCGGTGCCCATCCAGGCCAAGCCGGTCGACGTGGCGCCTGCCGTTGACAACGAGACGATCAGCACCGCCCTGGAACGCCAGGCGCTGGCCGAGGAGGCTGGCGACACCGAGCTGGCTGGTGAGCTGGGCACCTGGCTCGGTCGTCGGGGCGTGGCTGTCCAGCCCATGGGCGACGTGGCTGCTGCTGCCATTGAGCCACCCGTCGCCGCCATCGAAATTCCACCTGCTGCCGGCCGCAAGATCACGGCCAAGACTGGCGAAAGTCGAGTCACGGCGGCTGCCGAAAGTTTGGTCGGTTGGTCGACAAACCCCGGCGCTGAGCCCATGAGCATCGACCAGGCGTTGGACCTAGTGCGGAATAAGGGGGCGATCCTCAACCCCGATGCAATTCCTGGCCTGGACGTAGACGCGGCCCGCAACGACAAGTCCATGGGCCGGACCACCCCTGACACAGAGGCCGTGGCCCAGGCGTACAAGCAGTTTTACGAGTTCTCGGCAGAGTTGCCCAACTTGAGAGGGTGGCGCAGCGTCGAGACCGGCGTCGGTGGCACGGTTGGCGAGGGGTACACCGGGGCCTCCCGCATCACCGAGCGGGAAGCCAATGAGTTGGCCCGGATCGCGTTCAACATCAGCGGCATCACGGACTTCAGGATCCAGGAGCGGATTGAGGAGGTCTACGGACCGGCTCAGGCCAAGGCGTACGGCGACATGAGCCTGGTCGGCCAAAGCGTGGAGCTTGCTGGCACGTATGGACCGGGCACGTTGTTTGGCGGGAGCATGGCCGACGACCAGATTCGTGTGGCCATGTCGGCGTACGGGGTGACGAAGTCGTTCACCCAGATGCTGAGCACCACGTACCACGAGTCGTTCCACCGGCTTCAGCGGTGGTTCTTGACCGACGCGGAGCAGGGGATCTTGGCCCGCAGCGAGAAGGCGATCCGGGAACTGGCAGCCCAGAACGCCGAAAGCCTTGGCAACGCCAGAAACGCTGCCAAGTTCCGTGACGGCACCATCAACCTGAAGGAAACCACTGCTGAAGCGTTTGCTGGATTTGCCCGGGGGCTCCAGCTGCCGGAGAAAGCCGGCGGTGTATTCACCAAGATCAAGAGCCTGATCGACCAGACCATCAACTTCTTGCTCAGCGGCGGCAAGTACAAGACCTGGGACGACGTGTTCGAGAAGGCGGCCCTGGGCCAAATGAAGGACCGGGGTGCTGCTGGTGCCGCTGACACCGGCATCGAGTTCGCTGCTGATCCCCCGGATCCCGCTGAGTTCGCACGCCGCATCGACCAGAACCTGCAGGCTCTGGAGTCCGGGGACCTGACCCCCGAGGAGATTGCCCAAATGGGGGCCAGCGACGTGCGTCGTCTGACCAGCAGGTCCGGCAACACCCAGTACGTGCCGGAGCCCCCGGATGCGCTGATCGCCAGCAACAAGGCCCTGGGCGAGATGTTGACCAGCAGGGCCCAGCAGACGGGCGACGCCAGCTACAGCCAGCCAGCGGTCATCAAGGCCGCCATGGATCAGCTGGACGCCGACAGGTGGGCCGTTGAATCAACAACGACCAGGCTCGAAGCTGCACGCCGCGGTGACCCCAGGTCCCAGCAAGACCTGGTTGCCCTGGCTGCCAACCTGATCCACCGGGACCACGTCGCCGCCCAGAACGGCATGACCGCGATCGAGTGGCAGTCCGCTGTGGACGAGGCCGACCGTGCCGCGTCGATGCAACGGCTCTGGGCCGGCCTTGAGGACCAGCACCGCCTCGACACCGCCCTGATGACCGCCAGCCGGAAAGACGGCCAACGGTTGAGCGTGATGCAGGTCCGGTACGACTTTGACCCGACGCACCGGCAGGTGCCAGCTGGGACAATGCTGTACCACGGCACCAGCCAAGAGGCGGCCGAGGCCATCATCAAAGACGGCTTCCAGGCCGGCAACCAAGGCAGCAACTTGTTGGGCCGGGGTGTGTACTTCGCCGAGACGTCGATGTACGCAGGCGCCTATGGCGAGGTTGCAGCAGCGGGCGACCTGCCCAGTGACGTGCGGATCCTGGACCTGGTGGCCATGGACAAGCGCATTGCCGACCTGGTGCAGGAGCTGAACCTTGGCTCCCTGGAGAAGTTTGAAGACCACCTGTTCCTGACCAATGCCCAGAAGACTGCAGTGCGGGATTGGGCCCTGGGCCAGGGCTACTCCGGCATCCGGTTCAGCCCGGACTTTGAGCTGGCCGGCGGCTTTGCCGCCCCCGAGACCGTCATCTTTGACCCCAACGTCGCCAACCGTGTCGTCGGATCCAAGGCAGCGGTGGAGCCCGAGGTCCCAGTGACGGCCGAATCCATGGGCACCGACATCGACGCCGAGCTCGTCAACCCCATGAACACGGTCCTGGGCAAGATCGACCCAGCCATCCGGGCCGACATCGAGCAAGGGGTCATGAGCCCCGAGGCCGTCGAGATGACGGAAGTAGCGACCCAGGTCGTGATCTCCAGCCGCAACAACCCGGGCATGCGGGCCAAGCTCAACAGCATCGTGAGCAAGGTCGACGTCGGCCGGCTGAACCAGGAGATGTTCCTGCAGGCGTACCGGGCTGCGTTGCTTTGGTCGCCAAAGACCTGGACCAAGATGATCGTTGGCTCGACGTACCGGGCCATCACGATGCCCATCAACCAGGCCATCGCTGAGACCGCAACAGCTGGCGTCGCCACCCTCAAGGGTGACAACAAAGCCGCGTACCGGGCCATGCGGCAGGCCGGCCTGGACATGGCCATGTACGGCCAGTACGTGGCCAACTGGTCCAACGCTTTCCGGTTGGTCGGGGAATCGTTCCGGACTGGTGAGAGCTTTGGCAACCTGGGCGCCTCGTCGATGGACATTGCGCAACGGAACCTGAAGCAAGAGGACCAGACGTCGTTGTTTGGCGAGACCCGGGACCCGGCCAACACCCTGGACAACCCGTGGTGGATTGACCCCGAGACCACCAACATCCCGGCCCTGTTCGCCAAGACCGCTTGGCAGGCGCTGAGCGTCTCTGGCCGCGTCTCCGGTTCGCTGGACACGTTCTTCTCGTCGCTCATCGGACCCAGTGCCGAGTGGAGCCGGATCATGGGCTTGGAGCTGGAGAAAGCTGAGGCCCGTGGCCTGACTGGTGACGCGGCTTGGGCCGAGGCCAGCAAGATCACCGACGACCGCATCGAGAACCAGTGGACCAACGTGATCCTGAACGACCGGACGATTGAGAACGGCGCGTTCACCGGGGTCCACGCCAAGGCCGCGATGGACTGGATCAACTTCACCGATCCCCTGGACATCAAGTTCCAGGAGCGGAGCTACGAGTACGGCATTGCCAAGGCCAAGGAAGAAGGGCTGACCGACACCGCCGAGATCAACAAGCGGGCCATTGCGTGGATGCAGGAGGAGCCGCCGCTGTGGGCACAGCGCGGCATGGGCGTTGGCCAGGCCGTGGGCTGGGCCCCCAAGGCGTTCAAGGACGCCATCAGCGGGACACCACTGCTGGGCATTTTGAACCCGTTCCCGACCAGCCCCGCCAACATCACCAAGGCGGCCATGCGGGCCACCGGTTTCGGGGCTCCGTTTGTGGACACCTTCTACCGGGATGTCTACAGCGAAGACCGCAACACCAGGGCCCGGGCCATTGGTGAGATCGCCACCGCGTCGATGACACTCATCGGTGGGGTCACGTTGGCCACCAGCGGCTTCGTTGAGTTCAGCGGACCTGGGTCATACGACGCCCAGACCAAGTCCAAGATGCAGCGCCTCAATCGTCAGCCGTACTCGATTCGGTTCAAGAACCCGGCAACGGGTCAGGTGTCACGGTGGTGGGACCTGCAGGCACTGGACACCGTGTCCAATGTCTTTTCGCTGATTGGCCTGCACATGGACATGACCAACAGCTTGCCCAAGGAGGACCGGGAGGTGCTGGCATCGAACTTTGTTTTGGCCGTGGCCGAACAAGCCCGTCAGGTGGGCTTTGCGCAGTTCACCAAGGACATGTACAAGTCCATCGGCGAGATCTTCAATCTGGTCTCGGAGCTGCAGACCAAGGACTTTGTGCCGACCGAGGGCCAGATCGACCCGTTCTCCGGCTACGTGCAACGACGCCTGGCTGGGTTCATGCCCGCCATTTTCAACAACACCCGCAAAGGCGCGGACTCGTATCAACGGGCCATCGAGAAATCCGAGTTGCCGCAGCCGTTTGCCTTTGCCCATGAGCTGGCCCAGCGGTTTGCGAGTCGGATCCCGGGCCTGTCGGACCAGTTGCCGCCGGTGTTGCACCCGCTGACCGGTGAGCCCGTGCCGATCGACCAGACCTGGGGCGTCAACTACTTGCCGCAGGACCAGCCTTGGCTCCGGGGCCTGGCCAACAGCATGAGCCCAATGTCGTTCAGTCCCACCCGTCAGGGCAGCGAGGACCCTGTCGACATCGAGCTCGGTCGACTGTCTGGCCGCGGCACCGCGTTCCAGGTCTGGAGTCCCAACGAACTGGGGATACCGAACTTCCGGATGAACCAGACCCAGTTGAACAAGCTGGCCATGATCACCAGCCAGTTCGTTCCGCCTGGCCGTGGATCGACGCTGCACCAGGGCTTGACCGCCATGGTGGCCCCGGGTTCCAGCTACTGGCAGCTCCCGCCCCCGGAGCCCAGTAAAGCCACCCAGAGTGCCCGGGCCATTCGCATCAACAAGGAGATCAACTACTACAAGCCGTACATCAAGGCTGAGTTCTTGGCATCAGAGCCAGAGCTTGCGAGGATGATTGCAGAAAACAAAGCCGCCCAAACCCAGGCCACGTTTGAAGCCAACTTCGGCATGCAGTCGCCCTGGTCCCCAACCCCCCGATAACCGCCGATGGCTTACTCGTACTACAACTACACGGGCGACGGGACCACTACCCAGTTCCCCGTGGCCTTTGGCTACATCCGTCGGGAACACGTGCTCGCGTCGGTGGCTGGTTCTCCCGTCACTTTTACGTGGGTCAACAGCAGCACCATTCAGATGGATGTGGCCCCAGCCAACGGGGCGGTGGTGCGGGTGTACCGGCAGACCCCGCTGACGGCACCGCTGGTCGACTTTGCCGATGGGGCGACCCTGGTTGCAGCCGATCTCGACACGAACGCCAAGCAGTCCATCTACACCCAGCAGGAGCTCAGCGACAGCCAGGAAGAAGGGCTGGCCAACGTGATTCCCAATGGGGACAAGGGCGACATCACGACGTCGGTCGGGGGCACGATTTGGACGATCGACACCGGGGCCGTGACGGAGGCGAAGATCGCCAGTGGGGCCGTCACCGAGGCAAAGATTGGCTCCGGGGCGGTCATTGAGGCCAAGATCGCCAGTGGTGCCGTCACTGAAACCAAGATTGCCAATGGCGCCGTCACGGTCGCCAAGCTCGCGTCAGGCTTCGCGCCAACGGTGAGCAGCATCAACGACGGTCCCCTGGCAGGCCTGCGCAACCGCATCATCAACGGCAACTTTGACGTCTGGCAACGGGGGACGAGCTTTACGGGCAACGAGTACGGCGCTGATCGATGGGTTCATGCTCGCCTAGGTACAACTCACACAGCAACGCGACAGGCGTTCACGCTCGGGCAAACAGCAGTACCAAATGAGCCAACGTACTTTTGTCGAACGGTCGTTAGCTCCGTGACCGGGTCCGCCAATTATTCAATTTTGCTTCAACGCATTGAAGATGTTCGGAGCTTTGCGGGGCAGCAGGTAACTCTCAGCTTCTGGGCCAAGGCAGATGCCATTAAGAACATTTCCACAGAACTAACACAAGTTTTTGGTTCTGGTGGCTCCCCAAGCGCAACAGTTGAAGCTATCGGGGTCAGCAAGGTCTCCATTGGTACCAGCTGGCAAAAAGTCACAGTCACGGCAACCCTGCCTTCAATCAGCGGCAAGACACTTGGCACCAATAACGACCACTTTCTAAACGTGGGAATCTGGTTTGACGGCGGTTCTTCATTTGATGCCCGCACCAACACCTTGGGCCATCAGTCCGGCACATTTGACATAGCACAAGTCCAGATCGAACCAGGCTCTGCCGCCACCCCGTTTGAACGCAGGCCCATTGGCTTGGAACTGGAGCTTTGTCGCAGATACTTTAAGACTGTTACTCTCAACGGCGGTGCGTATTCAGGGCCTAACCAATGTTTTATTACGCCCGAAGGACTGAATACGTTCAGGGCAACACCTTCGATTGCCGTTGACCAGTATGGGTTCCAATTTTTCAACGGGACAGCTTGGACAACCCAGTCAACTGGGGCTACTTTTTCCATGCAATCGGCCTTTTACGGAAACGTAACGTTGAGGGTTGACGGCTTGGTTGGCAACGGAAGCCTTAACGGCACCACGACATCCGTAGGCCTTGCCGCCACCCTTTCTGCGGAGCTGTAAACCATGACCTACCAACTCACACAAGCCTCGTCGATTCTCCGCATTGCGGACAACACGTTCATCCCACCTGACCCCGCCAACCGCGATTACCGGGAGTACCTGGAGTGGCTGGAGTCCGGCAATGAGCCCCTGCCTGCGCCGGAGCCAGCGCCTGCTCCAGCGCCACCGACCCCTGAGCAAAGGCTTGCGGCCGCCGGCCTGACCGTGGCCGAACTGCGCACCTTGCTGGGGCTCGACTGATGGCAGTCAAAGCCAAAGTCGGCACCGGCCGCATCGACCATCGACCAGGTCCACCCAAAACGACCAGCATCGGCCAGGGCCAAAACTCACGCCCGCGTCGTCGTGGGCGCAAGAAGAGCCGTGGACAGGGCCGCTAAGGTAAATCGACGACAGCGCCGACCATGGTTGAGATCATTGCAGCTCTGGTCGGGTCGACGTTGACCGCGATCTTGATGGGCACGACAGGTGCCATCCGTGGCAACACGAACAACAGAGAGGTCGTGACGCGTCTGACCGTGGCCGTGGAGAACGTAGCAACCAGGCTGGAAGAGCTGCACGTCGACATCAAGGCGGACCGCAAGGAGACCTTTGGACGCCTGAACTCCGTGGAGCAACGGGTTGCGACACTGGAGGCCCGGATGCACGTGCCGCACCAGTGAACCAATTTGAACGCAGCTTGGAACTGGAGCTCCGGGAAGAACGGGTCCAGCGGACGTTGTTGGAGTTGTACGAGGCGGAAGACTGGTCCGGACTCCTGGCCACAGCAGAGATCCTGAACGCTGCTTGGCACTGCGAGGCCACGATCACCAAGTGGTTGGCCAAGGAGGCGGCAGACAACCTGACCAAGGGCTGGCAAACTGCAACCAGTGACCCTTCAGCTCAATGACCACCAGGCTTGCTGAGTACGTAGCCGTTGCAGTGGCTGTCCACGGCGCTGCAGTGGCCATCGTGAACCTGACACCCACCCCAAAGGACAACGAAGCCCTGGGCAAATACAGCCGGATGGCGGTCAAGCTGTACCGAGCCATTGAAATCCTGGCTGGTGTCATCACCCCACTGGTAAAGCGATGAAAAAAGACACCAAGGCCGACAAGAAAGTCGCCAAGGTCATGAGGGAATTCAAGTCTGGCGGGTTGCACAGCGGCAAAGGTGGCCCTGTGGTCAAGAATCCCCGTCAGGCTTTAGCCATTGCGTTGTCACAGGCCGGCGTAAGGCGCCGGGGCTAGTAATCCCAGCGAACACGGGGCTTGCCGGGTCTCATCCCAATGTGGATGAAGCCTTTTGGTGCCCCGTAGCCCAGGGAGTACGGCCACTCCTTATCCGCCCAGGCCTGCAACGTGTAAACGGACACCCCGTCGATGTAGAAATCAACGGCGCCGGTGTTCGGTGCGTCGTAAAGGTGCTCGCTGCGACTGGCGCCACCCACCTGGGCGTTGATCTTGGGGGGACGGTGGCCAGAAGTGATGATCGCAGGTCGACCAAAGTGGTCCCGGGCCTTTTGAACGAACTGAGCCAACACGAGAGCCGTGTCGCACTGGTGCTGAGCCACGAACCGACGAGCCTCTGATTGCTGGGTCAGCTCCCCGTACGTCACGTTTGGGGTCAGCTTGTAGCTGAACGGGGAGCTGGGCCTGAAAGCGCCCACCTTGACCTCCGTGGCCGACCTGTACAGCTCCGCAAAGTCCTCGATCTGCTTGGGCGTCAGGGCCGCCTCCAAGGCGTTCCAGGCTGCAATCTGGTGCGGCAGCTCCTTGTAGAACTTA
>Ga0164293_10002174_pt1 | contig 16604 bp, 18 predicted proteins | sample GEODES118metaG_FD_111487 | JGI IMG/M metagenome (GOLD analysis project Ga0164293, IMG submission 111487) | Eutrophic lake water microbial communities from Lake Mendota, Wisconsin, USA - GEODES118 metaG | ecosystem: Environmental > Aquatic > Freshwater > Lake | place: USA: Lake Mendota...
ACATCATCCCAAATGATGACTGCACCCTGCAGGCAGGTGCCAAGGCCTTGTGCGTGCGCAGAAAGAATTAGATTCTGCAACATCAACCCAGCATCATTTGCTGCAAATATGTGCAAGCTCTTGTGAATATAAATGAATAGTTCTGCGGGAGCATTGAAGAACTCGTAGTTCTTTGCCCATTGCGCATCGCGGGCTTTTCGGTCGCCGCGCTGCACGCCAATCCAGCTGTAAAGCTCTTTGCCAACGCGTTCTGCGCGTGGTTTGAGTTCGGGTACATACGGTCGGGCCATCAATCTATGACTTGTGGGCAATCCGGCGCCTGTGAGCAATAATCGAATTTTGGTGGCGATACTTCCATTGCGGAATCGAGAGAGTTTCTCCCAACGCGAGCTAAATTCGGCGCTGATTCGATTTTTGGTTTCACCTGTAGCAACACACACCTTGAAGGGACGAGTATTAGACCAGCTTGGCGCAGTCAGGGCATCTGAGATTAAGTCTTCAATCAGCTGATGGGGAATCGGAGTTGGATCAAAATCACGCGTGCTCCGGCGAGACGCTAGAAACTCTGAAAAATTTGAAGCCATCGCTTGCCATTCTCTCGCTGCCATCATCAAATCCCGCCGTTATTTTTCGTCAACAAAGCAAAAGACCAGACGTCTAAAGAGTCCAAATCCAGATGGTACCCATGGATTTTAAGAATGGTTGCTATTTGCCCTTTATGTTCTGCGGCATGCATTGCTGCCTGTGTAAGGACTAGCTCACGACTAGTTGTCGTATGGTTCCCATCATCTCCAAGAAATGTAATTTCACTATTTGGGAAATTCGCATAGGTCAGCAAAACTTCATCTAATTGAGCTAGCGCTGCTGCCGACTTGTTTGCCGCCGAATGTTCGTCTACATCCGAGAGCTCTGTCCATTCTTCGCCTGTTAGTAGATATCGATACCACTCTGCAGCGCTTAAGAAATGTGTAAGGAGTTTACCCACGGGCCATTCACCCTCTGTTGCGGATTTGAAGTAAACATCTTCGGGTAGCTGCTGAATGAGGGTGAATATTTTTTGGTTAGACCATGCCATGTGTTCAAGAGAAGTTCTCATACCAATCATGAAATGAGGTTACTTGAATTCGTGAAATTTGAGTGGACGATACTGGGATCGAACCAGTGACCCCTTCCATGTCAAGGAAGTGCGCTACCGCTGCGCCAATCGTCCAGGTATTCAGTTTTAAAACTATGGTGTTCAAGCGTTGAGGTGGGAACGGGATTTGAACCCGTGTAGCAGGATTTGCAGTCCTGAGCCTCGCCTCTCGGCCATCCCACCAAAGGTGTCCACCCACTGGTAAAACACACTCGAGCGGATGACGGGACTCGAACCCGCGACATTCACCTTGGCAAGGTGATGCGCTACCAACTGCGCTACATCCGCATTTCTGCAGGGCGAAATCTACCGCAGGGGTAGGGGGTAGGGCGAACCCGTCACGAAGCAGGGGGCTGGGCTACGGTGGGAAGCATGGAATCGGGTTTCTATCGTGCGGGGGTATGGGCTCGCGACTTGGTCGAGATTTCCGAGGATCCCGCTGTATTAAGCGATGGAAATTTCTGGGCGGTACTTGTTGCCTACGAGGGCAAGCGGACCTTTGCGCGTTTTGCTGATGTGCGCGTGGGAGCGCAAGAGAGTTTTTTCAAATATGCCATCGACTCAGAGTGGTCGACACAAGATTGGAACTGGACGAGCTCACTGTCGCAGCCGCAGTACCAAACGGCAGTGCAAGAAGTCCGCGAATCGATCGCTTTGGGGGAGGTCTATCAAATCAATCTATGTCGAATTCTCTCGGCGCAAACATCGAATAAGAACTTAGTTGCACTTTTGCCAAAACTTGCCGCGCACAATCCCGCCCCCTTCCTGACATCGATGGAGTTGCCAGGAATCTCCATCGCCTCTGCCTCACCCGAACTCTTGTTACGTCGAGAGGGAAATCGAATTACCTCCAGCCCAATTAAAGGCACTGCGCAGAATCGTGATGGATTTCTTGAAAAAGATCGCGCAGAGAATGTGATGATTGTGGATTTGGTGCGTCATGATTTCGGTTCAATTTGTGAAACCGGCAGCATCCACACCCCGCGCCTACTTGCCGTTGAAGAACATCCGGGATTGGCACATCTTGTCTCGGATGTGCAGGGGGATTTGAAGCCAAACCTTTCGTGGGATGAGATATTCACATCAATGCTCCCCGCAGGATCAATTAGCGGCGCACCGAAATCTGCGGCGCGTGCATTAATAGCCCGGTTAGAGCACGTGGCGCGTGGTCCGTACTGTGGAGCAATCGGCTGGGTACAAGGCGATCAAGCCGAGCTTGCCGTTGGGATTCGAACTTTTTGGATAGATCACACTCAATCGGAGTCGTTTCTTAAATTCGGCACCGGCGCAGGAATCACGTGGGGATCAGAGCCAGAGCTGGAGTGGGCAGAGACTCAGTTGAAGGCGAGTCGTTTATTATCAATCGTCGGCGAAAAAGGGAATTCATGAAGATCTGGCTTAACGATCGATTGGTCGATGAAGGCTCGAGCGAGGCAACGCTTCCGCTCAACGATCGCTCCTTCTTACTTGGCGAAGGGGTTTTTGAAACTATTCTTACCGTCGGGGCGCAACCGGTTGCCCTTGATCGCCATATTGCTCGGTTACGTCATGGCGCACAATCACTTGGATTCAGTTGTCCATCTAATGATGCAATAGCAGAAGCCGTGACCTCCCTATTGCAGAGCACATCAGATATCAATGTGGGGCGAATGCGAATCACCCTCTCTGCTTCTTCCACATTTCTTATCACCCACCAGGGGTATACGGAATGGAGCGAGCCCGCTGGTCTGGTTACCTACCCCTTCCCGTTCAACGCGAAGTCACCTTTGCAAAAAATAAAATCGACCTCGTATGGCGAGTACCTGCATGCCTTTCGCTACGCAAAAGAGCGAAAGGCCGATGATGCGTTGCTCTTTAACACTCAAGACCTGGTGATGGAGGCAAGTACAGCCAACGTCATCGCGCTCATTGGTGGGAGATGGGTAACGCCCCCACTTTCTGCGGGGCCATTGCCTGGAATCACCCGTGAGCTGCTTATTGAGTGGGGCTTGCTCACAGAGCGTGAACTTCTCTTCGAAGAGCTGCAGCGATGTGAATCGGTTGCGCTCATCTCAAGCTTGCGAAGCATCCAGCCGGTCTCCGAGATAAATGGCAGGAAATACAAGAGCTCAGGGAAAATTGAAGAATTAGCCACTTCATATAAAGGCGCTCTCGCGAGTAACCTTAACCCGTGATTAAAAAGTTCCGCGCTCGAGCAAAAACCACGCCTGCAGGCGAGTTGGCTTGGCGGATTGGTGTTGCGGTCCTTGGTGGAACTATCACTGTGCTTGGCGCAATCTTTTTGATTACTCCAGGGCCAGGCTGGCTGATCATCTTTGCAGGACTGGGCATCCTCGCCTCGGAATTTGCATGGGCTGATCGAGCATTAATCAAAACCAAAATGCTCGCCATAAAGGCAGCGCAAAAAGCGCTTCCGCCGGGCAAGAGACGGCTATATATAGGTATCGCAATAGTGATTGTGGTAGCGATAGTTCTCGCTCTCTTCGCGATACGACGTAATTTCGCGTAAGGCACCCTCAAGAACGCGCGAGTGCGCGCTAGGCTTAGATTTATGGCCGAGCTGACAATCACTCTTGATGGCGCGCGCACTATCGTGCAGATCGAGAAGTATACCAGCGAACTTTTCAAAGACCGCCCTGAGGTCATTGCGCTACGCGTCAATGGGGAACTGCGTGATTTGAATACTGTTCTCAGCGAAGGCACCATTGTTGAAACGGTGACGGTTTCTTCGCCCGATGGCTTGTCAATTCTTAGACATTCCAGTGCACACGTGCTCGCCCAAGCGGTCCAAAATCTTTTTCCTGGAACGCGACTGGGTATTGGCCCGCCAATCAAAGACGGCTTTTACTACGACTTCGATTCCGCGCGCCCATTTACTCCAGAAGATCTCGCCTCCCTTGAAAAAGAGATGTCAAAGATCATCAAAGGAAATCAGCGCTTTCGACGAAGGGTTGTCTCGGAGCAAGAAGCTCTCGCTGAACTATCTGCTGAACCTTTTAAATGTGAATTGATTGCAATTAAGTCTGATGCATCCGATGAATCGTCAGTTGAGGTTGGCGCAGGGGAGCTAACAATTTACGACAATTTGAATCGCGATGGAGAGATAGCCTGGAAGGATTTATGTAGAGGACCGCATCTTCCTACCACCAAATTGATTCCAGCTGTAAAGCTGATGCGTTCATCAGGAGCCTATTGGAGAGGTTCTGAGAAGAATCCAATGCTGCAACGTATTTATGGCACTGCTTGGCCAAGCCAAGAGGAACTTGATCAGTATTTACTATTTCTTGAAGAGGCCGAGAAGCGCGATCATCGCAGGCTAGGAGTGGAGCTGGATCTCTTCTCATTCCCAGAAGAGATTGGTTCCGGTCTAGCAGTATTTCACCCTAAAGGTGGAATCATTCGCCGAGCGATGGAAGATTATTCGCGGAAACGTCACGAAGAAGAGAATTATCAATTCGTTTACTCACCGCACCTGACCAAGGCGGCGCTATTTGAAACCTCTGGCCACTTGGAGTGGTATGCCGAGGGAATGTATCCACCAATGATTCTTGACGAAGAACGAAATAGCGATGGCACCATTAAGCGAGCAGGCGCGTCGTACTACATGAAGCCAATGAATTGCCCCTTCCATAATCTGATCTATCGATCAAGCGGTAGGTCTTATCGTGAACTGCCACTGCGTCTTTTTGAATTCGGAACGGTTTACCGTTACGAGAAATCAGGAGTGATCCAAGGCCTCACTCGCGCTCGAGGATTTACGCAAGATGATGCGCACATCTATTGCACTCCAGACCAAATGCCAAGTGAATTAGATAGTTTGCTTACTTTTGTTCTTAATCTATTGAGGGACTACGGGCTCGCCGATTTCTATCTCGAGCTGTCTACGCGCAATGACGAAAAATTCGTTGGCAATGATCAAGATTGGTCTGTTGCAACTCAGGCGCTCCGCGAAGCTGCAGAACGTCAGAACCTGGAACTCGTTCTTGACGAAGGAGGAGCAGCGTTCTACGGGCCGAAAATTTCAGTGCAAGCAAAAGATGCGATTGGTAGAACTTGGCAGATGTCGACGATCCAGGTTGATTTCCAATTGCCAAATCGCTTTGATCTCGAATATGTCGCTCCAGATGGATCACGCGCCCGACCGGTCATGATTCATCGAGCCCTCTTTGGCTCCATAGAACGGTTCTTCGGCGTGCTCACCGAGCACTACGCCGGAGCCTTCCCTCCTTGGTTAGCTCCAGTCCAAGTGCGTGCGATACCAGTGGCTGAGGCTTTCCTGCCCTACCTTGAAGAGATTGCATCGACAATGCGGCGTGCTGGAATTCGAATCGAAGTAGATAGAAGTGATGATCGCATGCAGAAGAAGATCCGCAATGCTCAAATAGAGAAGATCCCATTCATGGTAATTGCAGGAGAAGTAGACCAGCAAGCAGGGGCCATTTCAATTCGCTATCGAAACGGCGAGCAGAAAAACGGAATTCCGATTGCAGATGCGATTGCGGAAATTCAAAGCGCAATCGCTTCTCGAATTCAGGTTTGAGATGGGTGATGCGCACGATAAGTGGGAGCGCATTTGGACCCCATTTCGTAAAGAATATATAGACAAGCTCAGTAATGGGGATTACGAGTGTCCGTTCTGTCACATCCCAAGACTTTCCGACTCAGAATCTTTCATCCTTGCTCGAGGGAAGTTTTCCTATGCTGTGCTCAATAGGTATCCATACAACCCAGGTCATATTTTAATCTGCACCTATCGTCACGTTGGTGAGTACCTTCAACTTACCGATCTGGAAACCGAGGAAATTTCATCCCTCACGAAAGCGAGCATGCTCGCCTTGCGCGGTGTGAACGCTGAGGTGAATTTCAATGTGGGTATGAATCAAGGGCGAATCGCAGGTGCTGGGCTTCCAGATCATTTTCATCAGCATGTAGTACCACGGTGGCGCGGGGATTCGAATTTCATGCCAGTAATAGGCGGTACGAAAGTTCTCTCACAAATGCTTCATGAGACGCATATCATTTTAAGCGAACTCTGGCCGCAGTAGGGATTATCCCTCAATGACTTCTTCGAGGTAACTAGTTAATTCAACAGACCCTAAATGTAAAGCGGCGGAGTACGGAATGATGGGAACAAATAACCCAGTTGCAAATTTCCGTTCCTCAAGCCCTGAAATACTCTCGAGGTACTCTTCTCGGAATTCGCTTATTAGAATTTGATGATCTTCATCGCTTGCTCTAATTTCTAGTGTGTTTGTTGAATAATCTCTTATCTCCAGAGTCTCTAGGTCGATGAATGCACAAGGTTGACCATTATCTGCGTGTAGCACCAGGAACGGCGTGACGCCCTCGCCAAACATCCGCCTTGCAATGAGCACTGCTTCATCAAAATCCGCTTCTTCGTTTTCAATTTTTGTGATGACGATAGCGCGCGGAATCAAGAGCTCTGCTAACTCATTCCAAACTTCAATCAAGGAGTTGGGGGCTCCTTCGTAAGCGCTCATCGCTAGTACGACAGCTGAGAATTCGGGGAATTCATAATTAAGTTGGTCTGCATAGGCAACCGAGACCGAAAAGTTGTCGGGGATGGCCCGTGCCACGCCTTCGAGGTCGGCCGATTCGTGGCCAATAATGGCGATGCGCGTAGGGCTACCGGAGGAAATCACACGATGAGCCTACGATGTAACCACCATGATTAGTTCTTTCCTGCGCGCACCGGTCGCTCGTGTTGTCGAGCCGACTGCTCGCGCCTTACTCCGGAAGAAAATTACCCCCAATCAGATCACGATTATTGGCTCGATAGGGACGATTGGAGTCTCGCTAGTTTTTTTCACACGCGGTGATTTTTTCTGGGGCACCATGGCGCTACTGCTCTTCATTTTTAGTGATTTGGTTGACGGCACAATGGCTCGACTTTCGGGCACGAGTTCACAATGGGGCGCGTTCCTCGACTCCACTGCGGACCGTGTTGTAGATGCAGCCTTGATCGGGAGCGTGACCTACTACTTGTATCTCGAGCAAGATCCATTGCAAACGGTGGCATGGTTTGCCCTTGCTGGAGGATTTCTCGTTTCATATGTAAAAGCACGCGCGGAAGCCGCGGGATTTCGATGTGATGGGGGATTTGCCGAACGTCCTGAACGGACGATTATCTTGCTGGTGGCGACTGGTTTCGCAGGACTCGGAGCTCCTTTCATTCTGGCTATCGGAATCTGGTTGCTAGCTATCGCCTCTTATATGACCGTTGTGCATCGAGTAGTTCAAGTGTGGCAACAGCGATGATTGCGCACATTACAAGTTTTCTGTATCTGCTAGCTTGGCGAATCGTACGATCCCTGCCTGAAGCAACTGCATATCGACTTTTTGCAAGAGTGGCCGCGCGATCGATAAAACGTGAGAGTAAATCCTTTAACCGTCTAAAGAATAATCTTCGCCGAACGCAACCTAACTGCAGTGAGCGTGAACTTGTCGAGATAACCTCACGCGGCATGAAAAGTTACTTACGCTATTGGTGCGATGCATTTCGCTTACCAACGTGGAGCCAAGAGCGAATCACTTCTACCGTCACTGTAGATGGTGAAGAGATGTTTCGCTCATTAGTGGCCGAAGGCAAGGGTGTTATTGTCGCGTTGCCACACTCAGGCAACTGGGATCACGCTGGAGCGTATTTTTGCGCAACTGGCATCCCAATCATCAGCGTCGCAGAGAAACTGAAGCCAGAACGGGTTTTCAAGGCATTCTTAAGTTATCGTCAACGGATCGGAATGCGGATCTACTCCACCTCTGAGAATGTCATTCCAATTCTCAATAAACACCTATCTGATGGTGAAGTTGTAGCGTTAGTGGCAGATCGTGATCTATCAAAAAGTGGAATTGAAGTTAGGTTTTTCGATGGAGTAGCCAAGATGCCAAGTGGGCCAGCGCTCTTGTCCTTGCGGAACAATTCTTATCTCGTGGTGGCACACGTTACATACACCGACATTGGAATACACATTAAATTTTCAGAACCGCTAACCCCGAACAACGGCGCAGAAAAATCAAAAATTGAAGATCTCACTCAACAAGTTGCAGATATCTTTGCAGAGGGCATTGCTCGCTCTCCGGAAGATTGGCATATGCTGCAAAAGATTTGGGTTGATTAAGCCGATGATGAATGCGGATAATAAAAAGGAGCGAAAGTTGAGGATTGGGATGGTCTCGCCGTATGGCTGGGATCTGCCTGGCGGCGTTCAGGCGCACATCCACGATCTAGCGCTCTACTGCATGGCTCAAGGCCATGACGTTTCCGTGATGGCGCCTGCGGTTGATGAGAGTAATTTGCCAGATTGGGTAACTAGCAGTGGTCGCCCGATCGCAATTCCTTACAACGGCGCTGTGGCGCGAGTTGCTTTTGGCCCTGTTGCCAATAGGCGCGTCCGAAAGTGGATCAATGAGGGAGAGTTCGATTTATTGCATCTACACGAACCGGCAATTCCGTCACTCTCACTATTGGCGTGCTGGGCAGCTGAGGGGCCGCTCGTGGGGACATTCCACGTATCTGCGCCGAAACAAAAAGCCATTTATGCCGTTGGTCCAATTTTGGAACCAGCAATTGAAAAATTGCACGCACGTATTGCCGTGAGCGAGACAGCGCGCACAACTTTGACAGACCATCTTGATACTGATGCTGTGGTGATACCAAACGGCATCAATCACAGCGATTTCGCAGTGGGCTCGCGCGCAACAGACCTACCAGAACGAACGATAGGTTTTATCGGACGATTCGAAGAACCGCGTAAGGGTTTGTCGATTCTCTTGGAAAGCTGCGAGATACTCCTCGCACGAGGCGAGCAATTCCATTTAGTGGTTGCCGGCCCTGGTGATGCATCAGAATTTAGCGAGACCATGAGCGCCAAGCTGCGCGAACGCACCCAGTTTTTAGGCAGAGTGAGTGATAGTCGTAAACAAGAGGTCCTTCGATCGATTGCGCTGTACGTCGCTCCAAATACAGGGGGAGAAAGTTTTGGCATCATTCTTGCGGAAGCCATGGCAGCAGGCGCTCCGGTGATTGCAAGTGACCTTCCAGCTTTTCAGGATGTGTTAGAGGGAGGCGCTGCGGGTGAAATTTTTTCCGTTGGTGATTCCGCTGAATTGGCGGCACGCTTACGCGCGCTATTAAGCGATCCATCACGTCGAGAACAGTTGAAGGCTATTGGACAAAAGAGCTCTCACCGATTCGATTGGTCTATCGTGGGAGAGTCGATTCTCGATATTTACCGCATGGTAAGCGCAGCTGGTGAAAAAGTTCGACTTGGTTCGGATTTGCGTTTTTCTCGAGATAGAGAGGATAAGAATTTATGAGCATCCTCCCAGTTGCAATCTTGGTGTTGATGCTGCTCGTAGTTTGGTACCTCTCGTTTACTGCAACGCGATTAGACCGACTTCATCATCGAGTGGACACATCGTGGGCAAATCTCGATGCGGCGTTACGCACTCGTTCAGCTTTAGCACTTGAGGTAGCGCGTTCTAATCTAATAGACCCTGCCACCTCGCTCTTGTTGCTCGCCGCAGCGCACGTTGCTGTCATTGCCAATCAAGCAGAGCGTTCGGAAGCTGAAGAGGAGCTCTCGCGCCTACTTCTCTCCCTCCTTGAAGAGGATGCGCTTTCATCCGAGGATGAGATATTTCAGGAGTTGTCCCAAGCGCGAGAGCGGCTACGGATAGCAATCGCTCTGCATTTGGAGGCCGTAGTGCGTACTCAAACTCAACGGGCTCGACCTATCGTGAAAGTCTTTCGTCTTGCCGGGCGAGCGCCGCTACCGGTGCGATATCCCTTTGAAGAGATACAGGTGTAAGAAATGAGAGCGATGAGATTTTCAAAACGTGGATTTGTTGCGCTATTTATCCTGTTGGCACTTACCTTCAGTGGTTGCGCGCAAGTTTCAGACGGTAGCGGGGCGAATGGTAAGAACGGTAATAAGTCCACGCCTACTCCACCGCCGCCAATCAATCCGCTTAGTGGTCGGGTAGGCCAGAGCAATCCAGTGCTCGCGGTAAAAATTGATGACACAAAGCAAGCTAGACCGCAGATCGGATTGTTAGATGCCGATGTCGTTTACATCGAACAAGTTGAAGGAGGAGCAACGCGACTTGCCGCTATTTACAGTTCGGTGTATCCCGCTCAGATTGGCCCAGTTCGAAGCGCTCGGATTAGTGACATGGAACTACTTGCTCAATTTGGGAAAGTCGCCTTTGCCTTCTCGGGCGCACAACGAAAATTGCGTCCGGTTATTGATAACGCTAACTTGTACAACCTTGGAGCGGAACGCGAAGGTCTCTCTGTCTACTCTCGAGACAAAGAACGGCGTGCGCCATGGAACATGATCTTGGATCCGCGGGCGCTTTTTGAACGAGCAAAAAAGAGAGAGTTTGATATTGCCCGCGCAAAGAGCATTGGATGGAGCTTCAGTAAGAAAACTAAATTAGGCAAAGAAGTTCTTTCAGCTGAAATGAAGTGGCCTGGAGCTCGCTACGAAATATTCTGGTCAGAAGAATCCGATGGCTGGTTGATAGAACAAAGCGGCACGAGTAAAGATGATGCAAGTGGGGCTCCGATTGTCGCGAGCACCTTCGTAGTCCAAGTGGTCTCGATCACCGATTCCGAGTACGGAGATAAGTTTGGCGGGATAACACCGCTGGTTACCACGATCGGCCAAGGTCCAGTATTCGTATTCCGCGATGGTCGAGCCATTACCGGAACTTGGTCTCGCGCAGATGCGCTCAGTGGCACAACATTCACTACTGAGTTGGGCGAAGAGATTGCTTTTAAAGCGGGGCAAATTTGGTTCGCCCTGGTGGCCCAAGAGCCAGCGATCACTTATCCGCCAGCACCTCCAGCCCCTCCAGCTGCTGGCGAATCTGAAGGCGCCAGTCCATCTCCGACGAAGTAGACTTCACCGGACCGGAAGAGAGTATTGGGGAGAATATGAGTGAGGTAACGGGCACTTCGCGAGTTAAGCGCGGCATGGCTGAAATGCTTAAAGGCGGCGTCATTATGGACGTAGTCAATGCGGAACAAGCTCGAATTGCCGAAGATGCAGGTGCCGTTGCCGTTATGGCCCTAGAGCGCGTTCCTGCTGATATTCGTGCGCAAGGTGGCGTGGCGCGCATGTCGGATCCCTCGATGATTCAGGAAATTCAAAAAGCGGTATCTATTCCCGTTATGGCAAAGGCGCGAATTGGCCATTTTGCAGAGGCGCAAATCTTGCAAGAGCTCGGCGTTGATTACATTGACGAATCCGAGGTGCTCACCCCAGCAGATTACGAAAACCACATCGACAAATGGAATTTCACGGTGCCATTCGTTTGCGGTGCAACAAATCTTGGGGAAGCGCTCCGCAGAATTAACGAAGGCGCGGCAATGATTCGCTCCAAAGGTGAGGCTGGTACTGGTGATGTTTCCAATGCCACGACACATATTCGGAAGATCACTGGCGAAATTCGACGTCTCACGTCAATGCGCGAAGACGAACTCTATGTTGCGGCGAAAGAGTTGCAAGCACCTTTCGCATTAGTAAAAGAAGTTGCGGAAACTGGAAAACTTCCTGTAGTTCTTTTCACGGCGGGCGGAATCGCCACTCCTGCGGATGCTTCAATGATGATGCAGTTAGGTGCCGATGGAGTCTTCATTGGTTCGGGAATTTTCAAATCTGGAAATCCTGCGCAACGGGCATCTGCTTGCGTAAAAGCCACAACCTTCTTCGATGATCCTAAAGTGGTTGCCGAAGTTTCCAGGGGTCTGGGTGATGCCATGGTCGGCATTAACGTGTCCGACATTCCAGTGCCACACCGCCTTGCAGAGCGCGGTTGGTGAAGAAACGAGTCGGAGTTCTCGCGCTTCAAGGTGATGTGCGAGAGCACTGTAATGCGATTCAGAAAAGCGGCGGAATCGATTCTTTAGTTCGTCGTCCCGATGACCTCAAAAGTATTGATGCATTAATTTTGCCGGGTGGAGAATCGACCACAATTGAGAAGCTCCTACACATTTTTAATCTTTTTCATCCCTTGAAAGAAGCAATTAACGCTGGATTGCCGGTTTTTGGAACGTGTGCAGGCATGATCTTGTTGGCACGAGAGATTCTTGATGGAAGTTCAGATCAAGATTCGCTTGCGGCGATGGATATAACAGTGCGACGGAATGCATTTGGCAGACAGGTGGACTCTTTCGAGAAAGAGTTGGATCTACAATCGATTGATGCGGGCGTGGTAACTGCGGTTTTCATTCGAGCGCCCTGGATTGAGCGCTACGGTCCCGAAGTCGAGATTATCGCCACAGTACAAAGCGACTCCGGCGTCCACCCAGTTTTGGCCCGCCAAGGCCGCTTGCTCGCATCATCGTTCCATCCAGAGATTGTCGTGGGGGATCGTTACGGAGTACACGAGTTCTTCATCAACAAAGTAGCAAGTTAGCTCTCTGGTTCATAGACTTAGCACTCAGTAGAAATTTAGGAGAAGTCATGTCAGGTCATTCCAAGTGGGCGACGACCAAACATAAGAAAGCAATTCTTGATTCTCGTCGCGCTAAAACATTTGCCAAGCTCATCAAGGCAATCGAAGTAGCTGCGCGCACTGGCGGGCCTGACCCTGCAGGCAACCCGACTCTCTTTGATGCCTTAGCTAAGGCGCGAAAGAACTCAGTTCCATCCGACAACATTGATAGAGCGTTAAAACGTGGGGCGGGCCTTGAATCTGGCGGCGCAAATTGGGAAACGATTATGTATGAAGGCTATGGCCCAAATGGTGTTGCGTTACTAATCGAGTGCCTTTCCGATAATCGTAATCGCGCAGCAGGAGAGGTTCGACTGGCCGTCACCCGCAATGGTGGCACTATGGCCGATCCTGGTTCGGTGGCATATCTTTTTGGACGGCGCGGAGTGATCATTGTGAAAAAGAGCGCAAACGTCACTGAAGATACATTGATGAATTTCGTTATTGATGCTGGAGCAGAAGAAATCAACGACCTCGGAGAGAACTTCGAGATAGTCTCCGATCCCTCAGCGATGGCTTCAGTTCGAAAAGCCCTGGATGAAGCGGGAATCGAGTACGAATCTGCGGATACCCCGTTCTTGCCAACAGTTTCAGTGCCGCTCGACAACGAAGGTGCAAGTAAAGTTTTCAAGCTCATCGAGGCGATCGAAGATTGCGATGACGTGCAGAATGTTTACGCCAACTTCGACATTTCTGACGAAGTGATGGCTACTCTGTAGCAATGAAGGTATTGGGTATCGACCCAGGGCTCACCCGGTGTGGGGTTGGAGTCCTAACTGGCGAACCCGGCAAAACTCTCACCTTTGTAGCGGTAGGTGTGATCTCAACTGCTCCTACAACGCCACTTGCCGAGCGATTGCATGCCATCAATCAAGGACTTTCGCAATGGATTGATCAACATCAGCCAGACGAAATCTCGGTAGAGCGGGTTTTTGTGCAAGCCAATAGACGGTCGGCGATGGAAACTGCTCAAGCGGCTGGCTTGGCATTGACCTTGGCGGCAGCCCGCAACATTCCAGTCACCTTGCACACACCAAGTGAAGTAAAGGCGGCAGTTACTGGATCTGGTCGCGCCGATAAGGCGCAAGTGGGTGAGATGGTTCGACGATTACTTCGTCTGAAAGAAGTTCCCAGTCCAGCAGATGCAGCGGATGCTCTAGCGCTAGCTATCTGTCATATCTACCAAAGTTCTATGCGCGCAAAGATTGTTGCTGCAAAACAATGATTGCCACACTTCGCGGGAAGGTATTAGCGGTCACCGAGCAAGCCTTAGTAATTGATGTCAATGGGGTGGGTTTCTCTGTGATGGTCACACCAACAATTCGGTTAAGCGCGGAGATTGGCAGTGATTTATTTCTGCACACCACGTTACTTGTGCGCGAGGATGCTCTCACTTTATTTGGTTATCACTCCATAGCTGAGCGCGAATTCTTTTTACTTTTGCAAACTGTCTCTGGAATCGGTCCCAAGGTTTCGCATGCGATTTTAAGTTCACTTTCTCTCAATCAATTGGTTTCAGCCGTGAGCTCCAGCGACACGAAAACCCTTGAACAAGTATCCGGATTAGGGAAGAAGGGTGCGCAGCGGATTATTCTCGAGTTAAAAGAGAAAGTTGCGCACTTAGCCATCGTGGATCAAAAAACCCTAGCTCCTAACTCGCCAAGCTCGCTTTCGGTGGCCGAAGCGCTTGCCGGCTTGGGTTTTAACGCACGCGAAATTGACCATGCGTTGGAAATTGTTCAGACGAGCTCTGCCGAATCGATTGAGGAAAAGTTAAAAACTGCCTTGGTGGCGCTGCAAAGTGGTGGGCAAGGAAATACCAAAGCACAAACAACGGAGAGCGATCGTGTCTGACGACCAAATCCTCTCGCCCCACTCGGATGGCGAAGAAGTGAGCGCCGAAGGAGCGCTTCGACCACGAACTCTTAGTGAGTTTGTGGGACAACAGCGAATTAAAGATCAATTAGGTTTAGTGCTTTCAGCCTCGAAAAAACGCGGACACGTTGCCGATCACATTCTTTTGGCTGGACCGCCCGGACTCGGCAAGACAACACTTGCCCACATCGTTGCAGAAGAGATAGGCGCAGGGATTCGTCTTACGAGTGGACCAACGCTCCAACGCGCCGGTGACGTAGCGGCGATACTCTCCTCTATCGCTGAAGGTGAGATTCTTTTCATCGATGAAATTCATCGGATGTCACGACCAGCCGAAGAGATGCTCTACTTAGCGATGGAAGATTTTCGCGTGGACATTATCGTGGGCAAAGGTCCTGGTGCCACAGCCATACCGCTAGAGCTACCGCGCTTCACTTTAATTGGCGCCACAACTCGAGCAGGACTGCTGCCAAGTCCGCTCCGAGATCGATTTGGATTCACTGCACAATTGGACTTTTACGAGAGCGCAGAGTTGCAAGAAGTCGTTGCACGGAGCGCAGAATTGTTGCAAATTCGAATTGATACCTCGGCCCTAGGTGAAATTGCCACTCGCTCACGTGGAACACCACGCATTGCGAACCGACTTCTTCGCCGAGTTCGTGATTACGGTGAAGTGCACGGATCGGGTCGCTCACTCACCGAACGAGAGGTGCATGCGGCGTTAGAGCTTTATGAAGTAGATCAATTAGGCCTCGATCGCCTCGACCGCGCTTTGTTGTTAGCCCTAATCGACCGTTTCGGCGGAGGCCCAGTAGGCCTTTCCACAATGGCGATGGCAGTAGGCGAGGAGAATGAAACTATCGAGAGTATCTGCGAGCCATTCCTACTCCGCGCGGGATTGCTCGCGCGCACCCCTCGCGGGCGAATGGCAACCCCTGCCGCTTGGCTGCATGTAGGTCGCACTCCGCCTGCTTCGGCCGCTGCACTTGCTCCCACATTTATGCCCGAAACGGGGGAGCAAATACTCAATTTCGGTGATTAGACCCCAGTAGAAAAGGGCTCTAGACTTCGCCCTTGTGTCTACTTCGTCTTCGCGCACCTCACGTCCAGGTCGCGCCATCGTGGCCCTACTGGTCATTCTCATCGCTGGCGCTTCGGTAATTTTCCTCCAAGGAACGACCAAGATTCGCTTTGGTCTTGATCTTCAAGGCGGCACGAGCGTGGTCTTGCAGCCCCGCGTCGACGGAGCTTCGGGCTCTGTCACAGCCGCATCGATAGATCAAGCAGTTTCCATCATCCGCCAACGCGTGAACTCCCTTGGCGTTGCCGAGAGCGAAGTAGTGGCTCAAGGAAGCGGTATTAACCGACAGATTGTGATTTCAGTACCCGGCGAATCTGGTGAACGAGTAGTCGACTTAGTAGGTCAAACAGCAGAACTTCGATTCCGACAGGTACTAGCTGTAGGTAGCGCAGTTGAAGCCCCGGCTGCACCTGCGCCGTCAGCATCAGCATCTGCATCAACCTCTGCAACCCCAACACCATCGGGGAGTAAGTTGAACAAGAGCGCCCCAGCTATGTCCAATCCATCGCCAGCGGCTTCTCCTATTGTTACTCCAAATACCACTGCGAATACGGAACCAGTTGCTACACCGGCAGACGCTCAGGTGAGCGATGAGTTATCTCAGCAATTTGCCGCACTCGACTGCACCGACGAAAAGAATTTGGTAGGCGGCGGAGACGACCCTGACAAGCCTCTAGTCACCTGTGATCGCGATGGAACCAGTCGTTTTGTTCTTGGGCCTGCCGAAGTGCTTGGTCGACAAGTGCGAACAGCTACTGCAGGGATCGATCAACAAGGCACCGGTGGCTGGTTTGTCTCACTTGCCTTCAATAAAGATGGCACGAAGAAATTTGGCGAAATCACTCAACGAGTAGTCTCGCTGACTCCTCCACAAAACCAGGTCGCGATCGTGCTCGATGGATTGGTTGTTTCTGCACCTCGAATCATCGATGCCATTCTCGGTGGACAGGCACAGATCACTGGAAACTTCACACAACAAGAGGCAAGCGA